>Ga0209173_100210_pt1 | contig 49614 bp, 46 predicted proteins | sample SynthPrep_16_END_FD_187206 | JGI IMG/M metagenome (GOLD analysis project Ga0209173, IMG submission 187206) | Synthetic microbial communities from Ohio, USA - SynthPrep_16_END_DS12_MetaG (SPAdes) (version 2) | ecosystem: Engineered > Bioreactor > Aerobic > Activated sludge | place: USA: Ohio...
AGATATCTGATCCGGTTCTGCAGCTCACAAGGCCGCTAGAACTATAAAAAATACAACAGTAAGAGTGGAGCACTATGAATAAGGCTACTAAGCAGATTTCCAAACTGTTTGCCGCTATGGTCCTGGCCGGGGTTGCCAGCCATTCGTTCGCAGCTGACACCATCAAGATCGGTATTGCCGGCCCTAAAACCGGCCCTGTGACCCAGTACGGCGACATGCAGTTCATGGGTGCCAAGCAGGCCATCGCCGACATCAACGCCAAGGGCGGCGTAGATGGCAAAATGCTCGAAGCCAAGGAATACGACGACGCTTGCGATCCAAAACAAGCCGTGGCCGTAGCCAACAAAGTGGTCAACGACGGCGTCAAGTTCGTGGTCGGTCACCTTTGCTCCAGCTCCACTCAGCCAGCATCCGACATCTACGAAGACGAAGGCGTGATCATGATCACCCCGGCTGCCACCAGCCCGGAAATCACGTCCCGTGGCTACAAACTGGTCTTCCGCACCATCGGCCTGGACAGCGCCCAGGGCCCTGCCGCCGGTAACTACATCGCCGACCACGTGAAGCCGAAAGTCGTAGCCGTTATCCACGACAAACAGCAATACGGTGAAGGCATCGCCACCGCCGTTAAACAAACCCTCGAGAAGAAAGGCGTGAAAGTTGCCCTCTTCGAAGGCATCAACGCTGGCGACAAAGACTTCGGTTCGCTGATGCAGAAGCTCAAGCAAGCCAACGTCGACTTCGTCTACTACGGCGGCTACCACCCTGAGCTGGGCCTGATCCTGCGCCAAGCCAAGGAAAAAGGCGTGAACGCCAAGTTCATGGGCCCTGAAGGCGTCGGCAACGACTCCATCTCGCAAATCGCCCAGGACGCTTCCGAAGGCCTGCTGGTTACCCTGCCGAAATCCTTCGACGCAGACCCTGCAAACAAAGCCATCGTTGATGCTCTCGTAGCAGACAAGAAAGACCCAAGCGGCCCGTTCGTGTTCCCGGCCTACTCGGCTGTTGAAGTGATCGCCGGCGGTATCGCTGCCGCGAAGAGCGAAGACACCGCCAAGGTGGCTGCTGCCATCCACGCCGGTACCTTCAAGACCCCGACCGGCGACCTGAGCTTCGACGCCAAGGGCGACCTGAAGGACTTCAAGTTCGTGGTCTACGAATGGCACTTCGGCAAACCAAAAACCGAAGTTTCCCCTCAGTAAGCCAGGCGTTACTGGTCAACAAGCCCACTGTGCAAGCAGTGGGCTTTGTTTTACGAGGTTTATGGGCCTGTCACCCGCGATCCGGGCGCTGGCTCACCTGAAAATCTTAAAACCGTCACCAGCGGTTCGCTGGCAAACGCTTTGTGCAACCTGATCACAGAACAGGGCACCGAGCCGGAAATTGACTCCACCAGTGAAATGCGTATCGGGTTTTTAGGAGCGCTGTAATGCCTGAGATCTATCATTTTTTCCAAACGCTGGTTAACGGCATGACCGTTGGCAGCACCTATGCCTTGATAGCCATTGGCTACACAATGGTTTACGGCATCATTGGAATGATTAACTTCGCCCATGGCGAGGTGTACATGATTGGTTCCTACGTGGCCTTCATCGCCCTTGCCGGGCTGGCCATGCTGGGTATCCACTCCCTGCCGCTGTTGATGACCGCCGCATTCCTGGCGTCCATCGTCGTAACCAGTGCCTATGGCTACAGTATCGAACGCGTTGCGTACCGCCCCTTGCGTGGCAGCAACCGCTTGATCCCGCTGATCTCTGCGATCGGCATGTCGATTTTCCTGCAGAACACCGTATTGCTGTCCCAGGATTCCAAGGACAAATCCATTCCCAACCTGATCCCGGGGAACTTCTCCTTCGGCCCAGGCGGCGCACAAGAAGTGCTGATTTCCTACATGCAGGTCCTGGTCTTCGTCGTCACCCTGGTGGCGATGCTTGGCCTGACCCTGTTCATCTCCCGCTCCCGTCTGGGGCGCGCCTGCCGGGCCTGCGCCGAAGACATCAAGATGGCCAACCTGTTGGGCATCAACACCAACAACATCATCGCCCTGACCTTCGTCATCGGTGCCGCACTGGCGGCTATCGCTGCCGTGTTGCTGAGCATGCAGTACGGCGTGATCAACCCCAACGCCGGCTTCCTGGTGGGCCTCAAGGCCTTCACTGCGGCGGTATTGGGCGGCATCGGCAGCATTCCGGGCGCGATGCTCGGCGGGCTGGTGCTGGGGGTGGCTGAAGCCTTTGGCGCCGATGTGTTCGGCGACCAGTACAAGGACGTGGTGGCATTCGGTCTATTGGTTCTGGTGCTGTTGTTCCGGCCGACCGGCATTCTGGGCCGTCCGGAGGTTGAGAAAGTATGAGCAGATATCTTAAATCGGCGTTTTTCAGCGCCTTGCTGGTCTGGGCCGTGGCCTTCCCGGTACTCGGGCTCAAGTTGAGCATTGTCGGGATCAACCTTGAAGTGCATGGCACCGGTCCAGTGACGTTGACCATCATTGCCCTGTGCTCGGTGTTGATGTTCCTGCGCGTGTTGTTCACCCAACAGGTCGGTGCGCTCCTCAAGTCCAACCGTGGCCCGTTGGTATCGCCCAAGGTCAGCCAGTTCCTGACCCTGCCGCGCACCCAGCGCTACATCATCATCGGGCTGATCGTGGCTGCGTTGATCTGGCCGTTCTTCGGTTCCCGTGGTGCGGTGGATATCGCGACGCTGATCCTGATCTACGTGTTGCTGGGCCTGGGCCTGAACATCGTGGTGGGTCTGGCCGGCCTGCTCGACCTGGGCTATGTGGGCTTCTACGCGGTGGGTGCCTACACCTACGCGCTGCTCTCGCATTACCTGGGTTGGGGCTTCTGGATCTGCCTGCCACTGGCCGGCATGGCGGCAGCCACATTTGGCTTCCTGCTGGGCTTCCCGGTACTGCGCTTGCGCGGTGACTACCTGGCGATCGTGACCCTGGGCTTCGGTGAAATCATCCGTCTGTTCCTGCGTAACCTCACCGATATCACCGGCGGCCCCAACGGCATCAGCAGCATTCCCAAGCCGACGTTCTTCGGGCTGACGTTCGACCGCACCGCGGCCGAAGGCATGCAGACGTTCCACGAGTACTTCGGGATCGACTACAACCCGGTGAGCAAAGTGGTGTTCCTGTACCTGGTGGCCCTGCTGCTGGCACTGGCGGCGCTGTTCGTGATCAACCGCCTGCTGCGCATGCCGATCGGCCGTGCGTGGGAAGCGCTGCGCGAAGATGAAATCGCCTGCCGTGCGTTAGGCATGAACCCGACAGTCATCAAGCTTTCGGCATTCACCCTCGGGGCCACCTTCGCCGGTTTTGCCGGCAGTTTCTTCGCCGCGCGCCAAGGCCTGGTGACCCCGGAGTCGTTCACCTTCATCGAGTCGGCAATCATCCTCGCCATCGTGGTACTGGGCGGCATGGGCTCGCAACTGGGCGTAATCCTCGCGGCAATCGTGATGATCCTGCTGCCGGAAATGATGCGTGAATTCAGCGAATACCGCATGTTGATGTTCGGCGCCATGATGGTGCTGATGATGATCTGGCGACCTCAAGGCCTGCTGCCCATGCAACGTCCCCACATGGAGCTGCGCAAATGAGCCGCGAGATCCTGAAAGTCGAAAACTTGAGCATGCGCTTCGGCGGTTTGCTGGCGGTCAACGGCGTGGCCCTGACCGTGCAAGAGAAACAAGTCGTGGCCCTGATCGGCCCCAACGGCGCCGGCAAGACCACGGTGTTCAACTGCCTGACCGGCTTCTACAAGCCGGCTGGCGGCACCATCCTGCTGGACGGCCAGCCGATCCAGGGCCTGGCCGGCCACGAGATCGCCCGCAAGGGCGTGGTGCGCACCTTCCAGAACGTGCGGTTGTTCAAGGACATGACGGCGGTCGAGAACCTGTTGATCGCCCAGCATCGCCACCTGAACACCAACTTCTTTGCCGGCCTGTTCAAGACGCCGTCGTTCCGCAAGAGCGAGCGCGAGGCCATGGAATATGCCGCGTACTGGCTGGACAAGGTCAACCTCACCGAGTTTGCCAACCGTCCTGCCGGCACCCTGGCCTACGGTCAGCAACGGCGCCTGGAAATCGCCCGCTGCATGATGACCCGTCCGCGAATCCTCATGCTCGACGAACCGGCCGCCGGCTTGAACCCGAAGGAAACAGAAGACCTCAAGGCGCTGATCAGTGTGCTGCGTGAAGAAAACAACGCCACCGTGCTGCTGATCGAACACGACATGAAACTGGTCATGAGCATTTCCGACCATATCGTCGTGATCAACCAGGGCACGCCACTGGCCGACGGTACGCCGGAGCAGATCCGCGACAACCCGGAAGTGATCAAAGCCTATTTGGGGGAAGCGTAAAATGCTGCAATTCGAAAACGTTTCCACTTTCTACGGCAAGATCCAGGCGCTGCACAGCGTCAACGTGGAAGTGCGCCAGGGCGAAATCGTCACCCTGATCGGCGCCAACGGTGCCGGTAAATCCACGCTGCTGATGACCTTGTGCGGTTCGCCCCAGGCTCACAGCGGCAGCATCCGCTACATGGGTGAGGAACTGGTGGGCCAGGCCTCCTCGGAGATCATGCGCAAGAGCATTGCCGTGGTTCCGGAAGGTCGCCGGGTATTTGCCCGCCTGACCGTTGAAGAGAACCTCGCCATGGGCGGGTTCTTCACCGACAAGGGCGATTACCAGGAGCAGATGGACAAGGTGCTGCACCTGTTCCCTCGGCTCAAGGAACGCTTCAGCCAGCGCGGCGGCACCATGTCCGGCGGCGAACAGCAAATGCTCGCCATCGGCCGCGCGCTGATGAGCAAGCCCAAGCTGTTGTTGCTGGACGAACCGTCCCTGGGGTTGGCGCCGATCATCATCCAGCAGATCTTCGACATCATCGAACAGCTGCGCAAGGACGGTGTGACGGTGTTCCTGGTGGAGCAGAACGCCAACCAGGCGCTGAAGATTGCCGACCGCGCCTATGTGCTGGAAAACGGCCGCGTGGTGATGCAGGGCAGCGGCGAACAACTGCTGACCGATCCGAAAGTACGTGAGGCTTATTTGGGCGGTTGATGCCCATCTGGTCAATGTATGAGCGGGCTTTTGTGGGAGCGGGCTTGCTCGCGAAGGCGGTGGATCAGCCAACTTGTTTGGTGACTGACCCACTGCCTTCGCGAGCAAGCCCGCTCCCACATTTGTTTGGTGTGAACCAAAGACTTTGGCGAAACCTGAAATTATTTCCCCCGGCTTTGTAACGAATCCCTTCCCCCTTTCTCTAGTGGTGTAAGCAGGCGAACATGCTTGCCAACTCAACCCACTGCTGGAGATACACCATGACTACCAAAACCCGCTCGCTGTCCGCCGCCACCCTCGTCCTGGCCCTGGGTTCGGCCCTGAGCCTGTCCGCCCTGACCACCACCGCCCACGCTGCTGACGACATGCAGAAATGCTTCGGTGTGGCCGAAGCCGGCAAGAACGATTGCGCTGCAGGCGCCGGCACTTCCTGCGCGGGCACCTCGAAGGTCAAGGATCAGGCCAACGCCTGGAAACTGGTCCCGGCCGGTACCTGCCTGAAAACCCCAAGCACCACCTCGCCAACCGGCTTCGGCCAGGAAGCTGCCTTCACCGCCAAGTCCTGAATCCCTGCGCAGCCTGAGTACTGACGATGACGCTCTCACTCACTCCCACCATCTCCCAGGCTCAGGCGCCCGGCCTCCCCCATCGGGCCGGGCTGGGGCTCAAGAACGAGCACTTCAGCGAAGTGCTCGAGACTGCCCCCGACATCGGTTTTTTTGAAGTCCACGCCGAAAACTACATGGTGGCCGGCGGGCCTTTCCATCACTACCTGGGCTTGATCCGCGAACAGTATCCGCTGTCGCTGCACGGTGTAGGCCTGTCCATTGGCGGCGAAGGTCCGCTGAACGACGAGCACCTTGAGCGCTTGGCCACGCTGATCGAGCGCTATCAACCCCACTCCTTTTCCGAACACCTGGCCTGGTCCAGCCACGGCCCGGTGTTTCTCAATGATCTGCTGCCACTGGCGTATGACGATGAAACCCTGAAGCGGGTGTGCGAACACATCGACCAGGTGCAAACCCGCCTGCAGCGGCCAATGTTGCTGGAGAACCCGTCGACCTACCTGCAGTTCCAGTGCTCCACCCTGGAAGAGACCGACTTCATCAGCGAAGCGATCCGCCGCACCGGCTGCGGGCTGCTGCTGGACGTGAATAATGTGTATGTGTCGTGCATCAATCATCAGCAAGACCCGCTGAAGTACATCGAGGCCTTGCCATTACACGCCGTGGGCGAGATTCATCTGGCAGGGTTTGCCGAAGACACCGACAGCCTCGGTGATCGTTTGCTGATTGATGATCACGGCGCGCCGATCGACAACGCGGTGTGGCAGCTCTACCAACACGTGCTCACCCGCACCGGGCCGGTCGCCACGCTGATTGAACGCGACAACCAGGTGCCGGCGTTCAGCGTGCTGCATGCTGAAGCGCGCCAGGCCGACCGGTTTTTGCTGGAGGTGCGTACATGAGCCGCCAGGATGTATTTGCCAGCGCCCTGCTGTCGCCCGACGAAAGCTGCCCGCAAGGTGTGTTCAGCCGTAACGGCGCCGATCCAGCCAGTCGTTTTGCGGTGTACCGCAACAATGTCCACAGCTCACTGATCAACGCCCTGGCCACCGGCTACCCGGTCACTCTGCAACTGGTGGGCGATGAGTTTTTTCGGGCGATGGCCGGTGTGTATGTCCAGGATTTCCCACCGACCAGTCCACTGATCAATGAGTACGGCGGCGACCTGGCTGACTTTATCCAGTGCTTCGCCCCCGCCGCCAGCGTGCCCTACCTGGCTGACGTGGCGCGCCTGGAGCGATTGCGGGTCAGGGCCTACCACGCGGCAGACGCACTCCAACCGGATCAGCAGGAAATCATCGCCGTCCTGCAACAACAGTCGGACGTGGGCGAACTGCGCCTGCAACTGCATCCATCACTGGCCACCCTGAGCTCGGCCTACGCCGTGGTGGCGTTATGGGCTGCGCACCAGACAGGCGAATCCCTCGCCACCCTCGACCCCTTCCACGCCCAAAGCGCGCTGGTGCTGCGCAACGGTCTGCACGTGCAGGTGTTTCATATCGACAGCGGCGCAGCGGCGTTTATCAACAGCCTGAACAACGGTTGGCCGCTGGAAATGGCCTTGGCCTACGCCCTCGATGCGGCCGCCGAATTTGATCTGCACCACTGCCTGGCCCTGCTGGTCGGCCACGGCGCCATCACCCATTTGCACACAGAACCCAAGGTATCGCCATGAACACCGCCGCTCCCGGGCTGATCCAACGGATCATCCAGCTCTTCGAGAAAATCCCCTACAGCCTGATCGCCTTCGTCGCACGCTTCTCCATCGCGGCGGTGTTCTGGAAATCCGGACAGACCAAGGTCGAAGGCTTCGCCGTGGACCTGATCGGCGGCACGTTCCAACTGGGCTGGCCGCACTTGGCGCCGTCCACCCTGCCGCTGTTTCGCAGCGAATACCACGTGCCGCTGCTGTCAGCGGAAGTGGCGGCGCATATGGCCGCGTTCACCGAGCATTTTTTCCCGGTGCTGATCCTGGTGGGGTTTGCCACGCGGTTCTCGGCGTTGGCGTTGCTGGGCATGACCCTGACCATCCAGCTGTTCGTCTACCCGGACGCCTACCCGACCCACGGCACCTGGATCGCACTGTTGTTGCTGTTGATGGCCAAGGGGCCGGGCTGCTTCTCCATTGATCACCTGATTGCGCGACGCTTGCGCTAAAGGCGATCCAGGGCCTCGCCGCTGCGCTTGAACCAGCCCACCAGATAATCCGCCAGTACCTGGGTGCGGCGCGGCAGGCCGCCCTGATACGGATGGACCAGGTACATCGGCATGCTGCGAGTCTGATAATCCCGCAGGAGCCAGTGCAGCCGCCCGTCAGCCAATTCCGTGTGCAACACGTAGGAAGGCAAACGCGCGATGCCTGCGCCCACCAGCGCCGCCTTCTTCAGCAAGTTGTAATGGTTGGAAGCAAAGGTCCCGGATACGCGAACCCGCAGCAGCTCATGTTGCTGGTGATACAGCCACTCTTCACGGCCGCTGTAGTGGCTGTTCAGCAAGCAGTTGTGGCCCACCAGTTCCGCCGGTGTCAGCGGCTCGCCGTGCTGTTCCAGATAAGCCGGGCTGGCGCAGGTCATCTCGTGCCAGGCCAGCAACGGCTTGGCCACCAGTCGCTCGTCGTTGGCGACTTCGGAGCGTACCGCCAGGTCAAAACCGTCCCGCGCCAGGTCTCGATACTGGTTGTTGAGCTCCAGTTCGATCTGCACCTGCGGGTACTCCCGGGAAAACTCCAACAGCAAACCATCGAAGAAGGTTTCGCCCAGGGAAACCGGAACCGTCATACGCACCGGGCCGACCAAATCGTCCTTGAGCCTGGCCAGTGCCTGACGTGCCCGCTCCACCTGCACCACCAACGCCTGGGCCTGCGGCAACAGCGCCGCTCCCGCTGCCGTCAGGCTCAAACGGCGCGTGGTGCGATGCAACAACACCACCGAAAACTGTGCCTCCAACTGGCTGATGCGCTTGGACAGCTGCCCCTTACTGCAGCCCAACTGCTGGGCCGCCAAGGTAAAGCTGCCGGCTTCGATCAACACGGCAAATGCGGCGAGGTCATCCATTTCGCTCATGGATTGTTTCCAATTGAAAACCAAAGGTTGCCTATTAGTGCACTTATCCGCGCAAAAAATCACTCTAGACTGAAACCTCACCTACACATCTGGAGGAAGGCACGATGAAAATCCTGTTGATTGGCGCAAGCGGTACCGTGGGTTCGGCGGTGAAGGCAGAACTGTCCCAACGGCATGAAGTGATCAGCATCGGTCGCAAAAGTGGCGACTTCCAGGTCGATATCAGCGACAGCGCCTCGATCCGCAAACTGTTCGAACAGACCGGCAAATTCGACGCACTGATCTGCGCCGCCGGCAGCGTCAACTTCGTGCCCCTGGGCGACATGAGCGAAACCGATTTTGACCTGGGCCTGCAAGACAAGCTGATGGGCCAGGTCAACCTGCTGCTGATTGGCCGCGAGTTCGCCAATGACGGCGCGTCGTTCACCTTCACCAGCGGCATTCTCAACCGCGATCCGATTCGTACCGGTGCTTCGGCTGCCCTGGTCAACGGCGCGCTGGATGCATTCGTGAAAGCCGCTGCGATCGAACTGCCCCGCGGCCTGCGCATCAACTCGGTCAGCCCTACCGTCCTGCTGGAAGCCATGGGCAGCTACGCGCCGTACTTCCGTGGGTACAAACCGGCTCCGGGTGCAGAAGTGGCGTTGGCCTACGCGAAAAGCGTGGAAGGCTTGCAGACCGGGCAGACATTTATCGTCGGCTGAAACACCCCACCCGGTAGTACCCGACCAGCTTGTTGTGGCGAGGGGGCTTGTCCCCCGTTGGGCTGCGCAGCAGCCCCCGTAAAATCACTGCGTTCCTCAAGGAAGAACAAGGTTTGCAGATTTTAGGGCTGCTACGCAGCCCAACGGGGGACAAGCCCCCTCGCCACAGTCAATTCAACCTGTGTCCCGGGCTTGTGATGCATCGCCAGGCTGCGTAACGTGGCGGCACTTATCAGGAGACCCGATAATGCGTGCCGCCCGTACCCTAGCCTTGTTTGCCCTGCTGCCCCTGTTCGCCGCCTGCCAGATGTTCGATAACGAGCCGGCCAAGCCCTCTCTCGCCGGGATGACCCGCATGCAGGGCGAGTTGACGGCCCAGGGTGACAAACTGCTGTTCCAGCCCTGCAACGACAAACGCAACTATGTGGTCAACGACACTGGTGGCACCAGCATCCTGCAGGAGGCCGCCTCCCTGGCCGGCCAGCAAGGCGCACTGTTTGCCGACCTGCGTGGCAAGTTCTCCGGCGTCGCCAGCGGCACCCAGGGCACGGTGGACCTGCAACAGGTGTACCGTGTCGAGCGCTCGACCTCGGCCTGCGATGACCCGGATTTCAAGCGCATGATCCTGCGGGCCAACGGCCACAAACCGGCCTGGGCGATGAATGTCACCGCCAAGGGCATGGTGCTGGAGCGTGAAGGCCAGCCACCATTGGCCGTGCCGTATGTGGAAGAGCAATCGGGCGACGGACGGTTCAACCTGATGACCGAAGCGAATAACCAGCACATCGAACTGTGGGTGGCCCCGCAACGCTGTGTCGACAGCGCCAGCGGCAGCCTGCAGCACATGTCCGCCGAGCTGCGGGTCAACGGCCAGGTGCAACGCGGTTGCGCGTCGTTCGGCGGTTCGCGAGACGACTGATTGCGCCCTGCGCTGTTTTAGCATGACGGGAAACCGCTGTTGGGGCTTATAATCGCCGGTTTGCAAAACAGCCGGCCTCTTTGCCCGCCGCCTACCGGATTCCTGTCATGTTACGAATCACCGAACTCAAGCTGCCCATCGACCATCCCGAAGAAGACCTGCGGCCTGCCATTGTGCAACGCCTGGGCATCGCCAGTGATGACCTGCTCGATTTCACCCTGTTCAAACGCAGCTACGACGCCCGCAAGAAATCGTCGGAGCTGTGCTTCATCTACACCATCGACCTGGAAGTCAAAGGCGAGGCGGCCCTGCTGCTCAAGTTCGCCGACGACCGCAACGTCAACCCGGCGCCGGACATCAGCTACAAGGTCGTGGGCCATGCACCGGAAGGCCTGACCGAGCGGCCGATCGTCGTCGGTTTTGGCCCGTGCGGGATCTTCGCCGGGCTGTTGCTGGCACAGATGGGTTTCAAGCCGATCATCCTCGAGCGCGGCCGCGAAGTGCGCCAGCGCACCAAGGACACCTGGGGCCTGTGGCGCAAGAATGTGCTGAACCCGGAATCCAACGTGCAGTTCGGTGAAGGCGGCGCCGGGACCTTCTCCGACGGCAAGCTCTATAGCCAGATCAAGGATCCGAAATTCCACGGTCGCAAGGTGCTGCACGAGTTCGTCAAGGCCGGTGCGCCAGACGAAATCCTCTACGTCAGCAAGCCGCACATCGGTACGTTTCGCCTGACCGGCGTCGTGGAAAACATGCGCCAGCAGATCATCGCCCTGGGCGGTGAAGTGCGCTTTGAGCAGCGGGTCACCGACGTGCTGATCGAAGACGGCCAGTTGAATGGCGTGGTGGTGGATGGCGGCGAGCAGATCCTGTCCAAGCACGTAATCCTGGCCCTCGGCCACAGCGCCCGCGATACCTTCCGCATGCTGCATGGCCGTGGCGTGTACATGGAAGCCAAGCCGTTCTCGGTGGGTTTCCGTATCGAACACCCGCAGTCGCTGATCGACGCAGCACGCCTGGGCAAGTACGCCGGCCACCCGAAACTCGGGGCCGCCGATTACAAGCTGGTGCACCACGCGAAGAACGGTCGTTCGGTGTACAGCTTCTGCATGTGCCCGGGCGGTACCGTGGTCGCGGCGACATCAGAGCCGAACCGCGTAGTGACCAACGGCATGAGCCAGTACTCGCGCAACGAGCGCAACGCCAACTCCGGGATCGTGGTGGGCATCACCCCGGAAGTGGATTACCCGGGCGGCCCGCTGGCCGGGATCGAGTTGCAGGAACGCCTGGAATCTCACGCGTTCATCCTCGGCGGCAGCAACTACGAAGCACCGGCGCAGCTGGTGGGTGATTTCATCGCCGGCAAGCCGTCCACCGCCATCGGTACCGTGGAGCCATCCTACAAGCCCGGCGTAGCCCTGGGTGACCTGGCGCTGGCGTTGCCGCAGTTTGCCATCGAAGCCATCCGCGAAGCGCTGCCGGCGTTCGAGAAGCAGATCAAGGGTTATTCGCTGCACGACGCGGTGCTGACCGGGATCGAGACCCGCACTTCATCGCCACTGCGGATTACCCGTAATGAGTCGATGCAGAGCCTGAACGTGAAAGGCCTGTTCCCGGCGGGCGAAGGTGCCGGTTATGCCGGTGGGATTTTGTCGGCGGGTGTCGACGGGATTCGGATTGCCGAGGCGCTGGCGCGGGATATGTTGGGTATCGAGGCTTAACCACTGCGCTGAAAACGCAGCAGATCAAATGTGGGAGCGGGCTTGCTCGCGAATGCGGTGGATCAGCCGAATGATGTATTGGCTGACACACCGCATTCGCGAGCAAGCCCGCTCCCACATTGGTAATGCGGTGTTTCAAATATTGGCGCGCAGGATGCTTTCCGGCAACGGTTGTCCCCGCTCGACACTCGCCGCAACGGCCGCAATCAAACCCTCCAACTCATACCCCTGCCCTGCCAGCCAGGCCTGATCGTAATAGGTCGTGGCATAGCGCTCACCACCGTCGCACAAGATCGCCACGATCGAGCCCGACTCTCCCGCTGCTTTCATCTGCTGCGCCGCGATCAACGCGCCGATCAGGTTGGTGCCGCTGGATCCGCCCACTCGCCGCCCCAAGCGCTGCGCCAGGTAATGCATAGCCGCCAGGGACAGCGCATCCGGCACCTTGACCATCGCATCAATCACTTTCGGCAGGAACGACGCCTCAACCCGTGGCCGACCAATGCCCTCGATACGCGAGCCACACTCCAAACGCAGGCTGGCGTCGCCGCTCAGGTAGTAGTCGAAAAACACCGAACGCTCCGCGTCCGCGCACAACACTCGGGTGCAGTGCTGGCGATAACGCACATAACGCCCCAACGTCGCCGTGGTGCCACCCGTGCCGGGGCTGGAAATCAGCCAACTCGGCTCCGGATAACGCTCAAAGCGCAGTTGCTGGAAGATCGATTCAGCGATGTTGTTGTTGGCGCGCCAGTCAGTGGCACGTTCGGCATAGGTGAACTGGTCCATGAAATGGCCACCGCTTTCCTGCGCCAGGCGCTCGGATTCGGCGTAGATCTGCGTCGGATCCTGCACCAGATGGCTCTTGCCCCCGTAGAACGCGATCTGCGCAATCTTTTCCTGGGAAGTGGTGGCCGGCATCACCGCAATAAACGGCAAGCCCAGCAGCCTGGCGAAGTACGCCTCGGAAATCGCCGTGGAACCGCTGGAGGCTTCGATCACCGGTGCACCGGGCTTGAGCCAGCCGTTGCACAACGCATAGAGGAACAACGAACGCGCCAACCGATGTTTCAGGCTGCCGGTGGGATGGCTGGACTCATCCTTGAAATACAACTCGATACCTGGCAAACCCTGCATTGGCAAGGGGATCAGGTGGGTGTCGGCGCTGCGCTGGAAGTCCGCTTCAATAATGCGAATGGCTTCGCGGGCCCATTGGCGGTTGTCGCTCATGATCGGTTTCTCTAAGGATTTCAGACCTGATCTTAGGATGTTTCCTACACTCCACACAGATACAGTCATGACTCAATTGGACACACAATTTTCGGGGTCTGGCGCGCAAGTGATCAGACCGATTCCTTATAACAAATAAGAATATAACTTTTGTTTTAACAACTAACGGTACGGGTTAGGGTACCCACCTATTGAACTTTGATTGGAGAGCATCCCTTGCCTCTGCGTAGCACTTTCACCCGTTTTTTCCAGCTGGAAGCCGCCAGCGGTCTGCTCCTGATCGCTGCTGCCGCTTTGGCGCTGATCATCAACAACTCACCGCTGTCGCACCTCTACGCAAGTTTTCTCGACGTGCCGGTGGTCGCACAAATCGGCGCCCTGAAAATCGCCAAGCCGGCGCTGCTGTGGATCAACGACGGCCTGATGGCCCTGTTCTTCCTGCTGATCGGCCTTGAGGTCAAACGCGAGTTGCTCGACGGCCAACTGTCCAAGCCTTCGCAAGTGGTACTGCCGGGAGCGGCAGCCATCGGCGGCATGGTCGTGCCGGCGCTGATCTATTGGGCGCTGAACAAGGACAACCCGGCCGCCCTGGGTGGCTGGGCAATCCCCATGGCCACCGACATTGCCTTCGCCCTGGGCGTATTGGCCCTGCTGGGCAAGCGCGTGCCGGTTTCGCTGAAGCTGTTCCTGATGACCCTGGCCATCATCGACGACCTTGGCGCAATCATCGTGATCGCCATCTTCTACTCCACCGACCTGTCCGGGGCGTCATTGGCCGGCGCAGCGGCGTGCCTGATCGCCTTGATTGCGATGAACCGGCTGGGTGTCGTCAAGCTGGGGCCCTACATGATTGTCGGGCTGATCCTGTGGGTCTGCGTGCTCAAGAGTGGCGTGCACGCCACCCTGGCGGGCGTGACATTGGCGTTCTGCATCCCGCTGCGCACCAAAAACGCCGAACCATCGCCGCTGCTGACCCTGGAACACGCCCTGCATCCCTGGGTGGCCTACGCGATCCTGCCGCTGTTTGCCTTTGCCAATGCCGGCGTCTCGCTGGTGGGCGTCAACCTGGAAAGCTTCACCCACCACGTGCCAATGGGCATCGCCGCCGGCCTGCTGCTGGGCAAGACCGTTGGCGTACTGGGCTTCACCTGGGTCATGGTAAAAACCGGCCTTGCCGCACTGCCCGCCGGCGCCAACTGGGGCCAGGTGCTCGGCGTGGCGGTCCTGTGCGGCATCGGCTTCACCATGAGCCTGTTTGTCGGCTCCCTGGCGTTTGTGCCGGGCAGCAGTGAATACGCGGGTATGGACCGGATGGGCATCCTGACCGGGTCGATACTGGCGGCGCTGATCGGGTATGCAGTGACGGCGATGGCCAGTCGCAAGCAGGCGCTCGTTCAGGTGTAATCACTTTTGGAGCCGGCTTGCCGGCTCCAGTCTCCTCTCGGCCCATTCGGCGCCATCTCACAGAAGCGTCCTACATCCCCCCTCCGCGGCTTGCAATAACGTCGTGCTCCCGGCTCCGCCGCCGGACGTCGTTATGCAACACGCCAGGAGGGCACGATGGCAAACAGCAAGGATATCCCCCAAGTCTGGCGATGCTACGGGACCGGCACGGGGGGTTACCGTCGGCTCGAGAACATGAGCGAGCGCGAGCTGGCTGATCGTGAGGCCAGGCAGCGAGCATACGAAGCCATGCTTGCCCGTCAGGAGGTCTACGAGGCCAGACGCAAAGTGGAGCGACCGCCAGCAACATTGCCCATCGCGGGCTGCGTCTTCGCCAAGTCCTGCAACCTGCCGGACGCCCACATCGACTACAACAATCCATCCGGCTATGTACCGCTTGACCCCATAGGAGACTATGGCGAGCACGTTCTGCTGGGTGGTCGTGAAACGGACATCGAGGGGCTGCTGTCACTCAAAAAGATCAGCGGCAGCGCACTCCCGGCTGGGCTAGGGACATTGGCACTGGGTGGCTCAGCGGTTAGTGGCGCCTCCAGCATCGCAGCGAGTGTTGGAACAGCTGGGGCCGGACTGATGCTTGGGGTTGCAGCCCTCGTCTGGCCCTCCAGCCTGGGCGATAGTGCGCTTTACAGCGACCGTCAACTGTGCTCAATGCCACGGGCACGCACCCGAGCCCGCCTGCATATCGAGCAACTTGCTGACGGCACGCTCAAGGGATACGCCTTCTACACCGGGAAAAATCGCGACTGGGAAATGGTTGATGTCGTGCAGTTTGGCCAGCGCGGCACGCAGCAGGTCGCGGACTTGGGCGACGGCGTCGAGCTGATCTGGACGCCTGCTGTCGACCCCGCTGACACCCTCGGCATTCCTGCATTGGAGGCTGCACCGCAGGCGCCGCAAATCTGGGTGTATCCGCCAACCGAGAAGGCCGACAACATCATCGTTGATCCGATCTATCCGCCGGAATACAGGGATTTTATTCTGGTGTTTCCGGCGGGTTCGGGTATTCGACCTCTGTATATCGTCGTAAGCCTGAGGTATGAGGACGCCCCCTATCATGGAAAAAAAGATAACGCTGTCAAAAGCAGAAAGCCGACTAACGGCCTGGATGCGCTTAATAACTCGGTAGAGCTGAATCCGCCAAACTCACGTAGACGCATAGGGATTGACCCACACACAAAAGAGTTTGTAGTGATCGATCGCACCTCAGAAGGCGTTTACCACGGTCATGTGAGACTGTGGAGTGAGCTAAGACAAGAGATGAAAAATGCTTTAATAAAAGCGAACAAAACAGATCGAAAAGGAAAGATTCTGGGAGCCGAAAAATGAGTTTGCGCTATCACGACCCTTCTTTAAGTCAGGATGAAGCTATAAGCTTTATAGCCACTAATGACCTGACCAAGGTCACAGAAGCTCTAATATCCATCGGCCTTAACGAGACAGATGCTATCTGGGCACAAGAAACCTGTCTCAAGTACGCAAACAATGACAACGAGGACATCGCGTCGGCTGCCATCATTGCGATAGGCCACATTGCGCGCCGTTTCGGTGAGTTGGATATGGCGAAGGTTACGCCCGTGCTGCAGCAGGCAAAAAGAAAATCTCCTTCTCTGAGTGGGGTCGTACAAGACGCACTTGACGATATTCAGATGTTTACCTGACCTCCCGGATTTTCTCCAACAAAAAACCCCAACCGGCCACCCGGTTGGGGTTTTTCTTTTCCTGCAACCTTACCCTTAGCGAGTAACGCGGCTGGTTCCGTCCACCGTCATGATGCGAACGCGGTCGCCGATGCGGAAGATTTCGTTCTCTTGAACCGCCTGGACGTAGGCGCGCATGCTGCCATCATCTTCGCGGACGGTGATTTCAACACCCTGGGTGCGGGTCAGGCCTTCCTCGGTGGCCGAGCCCAGCAGGCCGCCGGCGACTGCGCCGATAACGGCGGTCACGATGCTGCCACGGCCGCCGCCTATGGCGCTGCCGCCAACGCCGCCGATGACTGCGCCCGCAGCGCCGCCGATTGGGGTCTTGGTGCCTTCGATTTTCACCGGACGCAGGGATTCGATGGTGCCCATGCGAACAGTCTGTACACGACGAGCTTCGTCACGGGAGTACGAGTCGCCGGTCAGACTCGAGGCGCAGCCACCCAGCAGCAGCGACAGGGTGGTAAAGCAGGCAACTAGTAAAACGGACTTACGCATAGCATCAACTCCAAAGGACAGGTATCCATTAAACCGCTGTGGCTTGCCGCCTGTCACGGCATGCCGGGCAGAAAATTGTTTTCATTCAGCCTTAGTACAGAGAACCTGTACCGAAAAACTCGACGAACGGTAGCGTTCCCACCTCCCTCAGGATCTTGATGGACGCTGTCATCATTGTAGCTAACGGCCGCATAACGCAGCGCAGCGCTACCCATCCAAGGCCTCTGACTAGAGACTTCGGCGTGCAGCGCTACATTCAGGCGAGGTGACGAAAGGTGGGCTCAGGGCGCCAGGCGCTCACGGGTCCAGTCGGCCCCCTGCAAGCGGAAGTTCAAGCGGTCGTGCAAACGACTCGCGCGGCCTTGCCAGAACTCGATGCGCTCCGGCAGCAGGCGGTAACCACCCCAGTGTTCGGGGCAATCAGGCTGGGTATCGCTGAAGCGTTGTTCGGTGGCCTTGAGCAGCGCCTGCAACTCTTCGCGGTCCCTGATTACCCGGCTTTGCGGTGAAGCCCAGGCACCCAGGCGGCTACCCAGGGGACGGACCTGGAAGTAAGCATCCGACTCCTCGGGCGAGACCTTGACCACCCGACCTTCGATGCGCACCTGGCGCTCCAGGGTCGGCCAGAAGAAGGTCATGGCGGCAAACGGTCGCGCCGCGAGCTGTTCGCCCTTGGCGCTCTGATAATTGGTGAAGAAGGTAAAGCCCTGTGTATCCAGGCCCTTGAGCAGCAGGATCCGGCAGTGCGGGCGACCGTCCTGGTCCACCGTAGCCAGGGTCATGGCATTGGCCTCCACCGGTGGCTGTTCGGTTTTCACCGCGTCGGCGAACCACTGGTGGAACAAGGCAAACGGTTCATCCGGGGCCTGGGCCTCGCTCAAACCGTCCCGTGTGTAGTCACGGCGCATATCGGCCAGTGCCTGGGTCATGCGGCTTTATCCTTCTTGCTCAAATAATCAGTTCTTCGCCTGGTCGTTGGTAGCAGCTGGAGCGGCGGCCTTGGCAGGTGCTGGCTTTTTAGCAGCAGGCTTGGCCGGGGCCTTTTTGGCAGCCGGCTTGGCGGCAGCTTTCTTGGCGACGGTTTTTTTCGCCGGAGCGGCAGCTTTTTTGACCGGAGCAGCGGCTGGAGCAGGAACGTCCTGCACAGCGACCATTTCAGCCTTCGGCGGATTGGCCGAGTTGTACTTGCTCAACAAGGCCAGCATGGTGGTGCGCTGGGTGAACATGATTTCCATGCGACGGTTCAGGGCGCGGCCCTGGTTGCTGTCGTTGGCGGCACGCGGCATCAGGTCGCCCATGCCACGCAGCATCAGGCGGTCCTGCTTCAGGCCGCTGAGGCTGAAGATCGAAGCGATGGACTGTGCACGTTCCTTGGTCAGGGCCTGGCTCACCGGCTCGGCACCCGAGGTATCTACATGGCCCAGGACCAGTACGGCGGTCTTCGGATCGCCTTCAACAGCCTTGGCAACACGGGTGAACGGACCCAGGGTCACCGGCAGCAACATCGCCGGGCGTTTCGGGTTGTAGGAGCCGTCAACCGGGGCAATCACCACCAATACGTTGTCACGGCGTTCCAGTTGCAGGTTGCTGTCCTTGATCGCGAGACGCAGGCGTGGCTCGTAGTCGTCCAGCCAGGCCTGGGTGATTTTTGGATCAGGCATCGGGATGTTGGCGACGTCGACCTTGGCCAATGGCTTTGGCTTGCTTTCGAACGGCCACCACCATTTGGTATCGGTATCCGTCTTGGCAACGGCAGGTGCAGCGGCCGGTGCATCAGCCGGTGCGCCGGAGGCAGGCGTTGCCGCCTTGAGGTCGGCCTTCAGGTCTGCCTTGGCGTCGTCGGCTTTCGACGAAAACGGCCACCAGCTCGAGCCGGTATCCGCCTTCGCAACCGGTGCAGGTGCAGCAGCAGCAGCGGGTGCTACCGGCGCTGGCGCCTTGGCGGCGACCGCCGGCTTGGCATCCGGTTTGGTGTCGGCCTGGCTCACTGCGTCCTTGGTAGCAGCCTTATCGGAGCCAAATGACCACCAATGCCCGCCCTCGGCATCATTTTGTGGGGTTTGTGCACAGCCAGTAATAGTGAGGCATAGCGCCAGTGCCAAGGACTTGTTCGATAACATGAGATATCCACAAAATGAGAAAAAACCAGGGGCCTGAATGACCCGTTAAACAGACGCTTTTGGAACATTAAAGTTACAACATTTTGCCTAGCGTCTTTTTGTATGTGCCTTTGTAACAAAAAAACGCAAGACAGCAAGCTATTTACAGACAACCGGCCAATATTCTTACCAACTTTTGCGCCCGCGGGTCCATAAGTACATAAGGGCCCAATGTATTGGTCACGAAACCAAAGGCTACATCATGTTCCGGATCGGCAAACCCCACCGAACCACCGGCCCCGGGATGCCCAAAGGCCCGTGGGCCAAGGCCGAACGTGGCGTTTGGCACGTGCGGTTGATCCAACATGCAACCCAGCCCGAACCGGGTTTGTGTCAATAAGGTTTTATCCGGGCCGATACTGTGTTCGCGGGTCAACTCTTCGAGCATATCGGCTTCCAGCAAACTACCGTCGAGCAGCCCACTATAAAAACCCGCCAGACTTCGCGCATTACCGTGACCATTTGCCGCTGGCTGCTGCATACGCCGCCATTCGGGTTTATTAGTGCTGGTCAGAATAGACGGTGGATTGGTAAATGCACGGGTAGTCATCGCCGTCGGCTCGCGCATCGTTACTTGAAGTAAACGTTGTGCCGCCTCATCGCCAACATTGCCCTTGCCTCGGGCTATATGGGCAACTCGATAAAACTCTTCATCTGCCAACCCCACATGAAAATCCAGGCCCAGTGGCCGTGCAACCCGGGCCACGATGGACTCGCCCGGCCCACGACCGTCGGCGCGGCGCAGCAACTCGCCCACCAGCCAACCATAGGTAATCGCCGCATAACCGTGCCCTTCCCCGAGCTTCCACCATGGCGCTTCGGCGGCGAGGGCGTCGACCATCATCTGCCAGTCGTACAGGGCTTCGGCGGGCAGCGTTTCACGCAGGGCCGGCAACCCGGCCTGGTGACAGAGCAGATGGCGCAGGGTGATGGCTTCCTTGCCCGCGGCAACAAACTCCGGCCAGTACTTGGCGACCGGCGCATCCAGCTGCAACTTGCCTTCGGCCACCAGTTGCAGCGCCGTGACGGCCGTAAAGGTCTTGGTGCAGGAGAACAGATTGGCAATGGTGTCGCTGTGCCAGGCCTCGGCACCGTCCTTGTCGGCGGTACCGGCCCACAAGTCGACGACGGTTTCGCCGCCAATCTGGATGCACAGCGCGGCACCACGTTCCTGAGGGTCGTCGAACAGCGCGGCGAAGGCTTCACGCACCGCTTCGAATTGAAGCTCGTAATGACCCTGAATCTGCACCTAAGCCCCCTTGGAAAAGTACTACAGAAAGTGGCCGACATTGTTCCAGCCATTGAGCGATTTGTGAACCCGCTCTCGTCGATCAGCCCCCATCAATGACCTTTGCCGGAATGCCCGCCGGAATGCTCTGCACCCGGCGCTGCTGCATTGCCTTCACGCCCGGGCTTGCCGCCCTCACCGGCGTGGACCGCTGCGGCAGCCTTGGCCTTTTCGGCCTCCTTGCCCAGCTGATCGACGGCAGCCAGGTTACTTTTGCGCACACTGTCGACAAACCCCTGGAACGGCACATCGGTGATGCCGACCAGGCCGAAGTGGCCGTTTTCGCCGTCAAGCAAACGGCCGGTAACCGGCTGGTCCAGGTACTGGAACCAATGCACGCCGACGATCGACGGCTCGGCCATGGCCTGCTTCAGGAAGTTGGCGTAGGCAACCCCACGATCCTCTTCCCGGGCCAACTGCGTCACGCCGCCCCAGAGCGGGCCGCGGTCCGCCGAGCCGAAGTTGAATTCGGTGATCAGCACCGGCTTGTCCAACGTCCGCAGGGCCGCGAAGTCGTAGCCGTCCTGAGGCTTGAGGGTGTACATGTTGAAGCTCAGCACATCGCAATATTGCGCGCAGGACGCCACCGCTTCCGGCGTGCTGACCGCGTATCGGCCACCCAGCAACAGCTGGTTGGGCGCATGCCATTTCAATGCATCGGAGATGGTCTTGAAGTAGGCGTCGGCAAAGGTCTTCTGGAAGTACTTGAAGTCCGCTTCGATTTCCGGGTGCTCCGGGCTTGGCATTGGCGGCACAAAGCCCGGGTCTTCCATCAGTTCCCAGGCGGGCAGCTCGATGCCCCAGGCCCTGGAAAGCCCCTCCTGGTTGCGGTACTTGTCGCGCAATTGCTTGAGAAACGCGCGCTTGGCCGGCACGTCGGTGGTCATGCGCAGGGTGCCGTAGGCCAGGGCGTAGCGGGATTTCGCATCATCACCGGGACCGGCCCAGGCCAGTTCGTTGTCGGCAAAGAAGCCGATCAGCCACGGGTCGTCGCGATGGTCACGGGCGGCAATTGCCACCGCACGCTCGGTGGCCATGGCGAAGCGCGGGTCGAACGGGTCGGGCATGCCGCCCCACCAATCGGTGCCGGTGCTGATGCTCGCGTAATCACCGACGATCGACAGTGGCAAGGTGTAAGGCACGCGGTCGGCGGTCGCCAGCTGCGGCGCACTCCAGTTGCCGACAGTATTGAAACCCCAGGCCCGCAGGCGGTCGAGGGTGTGGCTGACCCAGCGTTTCTGGTCGAAACCTTCCGGAGCACAAGGTGCCGGCGGCACGCACGGCTGGCCATAGGTACGCTGCAGGTTGGCGCCATAGAAGTCGTACCAGCGGCCGACATTAAAGCTGCGCCCCTGATCGGCACCATTGCCGCTGCGGCTGTCACCGCTGCCGTAGTATTTGTCGAAAGGCTCGCCGGCCTTGGGCAGCGCGGCAAACATCCATTCGCGGCCCGCCACGTAGGTCTGGCTGTTGTCCGGGGCGACGGTGTTGACGCCCAGGGAGTAGAACGGATGGCCTTCCGGTGTCACCAGGTACCAGCGCCCGTCGCGCTTCTCGGTGCGGAAGAAGCCGCTGGCGTCAAAGGCCGGGCCCTTGTTCCAGCCGCCGAATTTGTCCAGGGAGGCCTTGTCGCGCTCGGCCAGCCAGCCCTTGAGCTGTTGCTGTTCCTTGACCGCTGCGGCCCTCAACTGCTCGTCGCTGCTGACTTTCTCCGGCCACCGGGCGCGGGTGGACTGCCCATAGGCGTCCACCAGATCGCTGTAGGTAGCCTTGAGTACCGGCGCGATGTCCTGCACGCCAAAGCGTTCGAGCAAGATGCTTTGGGCAACGTTCGGCTTGATCATCGACAGGGTCACCGACACGATCTGGCTGCGGTCGATCTCCCCTTCGCTGCTGGCCAGCAGCACGCGCTGGCCATCGACAGTGATCGGCATCGGCGGGCCGGCCTTCATCCCCTGGCTTAGGGGCGAGTTGGCTTGCAGCGGAATCAACAGCGTTTGCGCGGGACCGGCTGGCAGGTCGATACGGCTGAACAGCGTTCGGCCGTCATTGCTCTGCACCTTGACGTACAGGGTCAGCGCCCAGTCCATCGCACTTTGAATCCGCAGGCTCATGGCACCGGATTGCGACCAGTCCCAGGCGCCGGTCTGCGGGCTGAGCACCAGGCTCGGTTCGGCCGCCGGGTTGAAGGTGATACGGCGCAGCACTTCGCCTTCAGCGGTTTGTTCGGCGTTGTATTGCGGCAGGCTGGCGTCCTGGGTCGCCACCTTGACCACATCGGCGGGCCGTACAAAGTTGAACAAGGTTTGTTGCCCGGCAGGCGCAGCCAGCAATGGCGCGGCAAACAACAGGGCAAAAACAGCGGGCAGCGTGCGAATCATGTGAACAAGGTTCTCCCAAACGGCCGGTGACTGGCCTGATGACGTGAAGCGATGGTGAGATAGACCACAAAGTGGGCGAATTCGCCCACTGGGCCTTAAGAAATTTCCCGCCGAAACGGCGGTAAAGCATTCAGGATAGCTTTCCCATAGCGCTGGGTAACCAGACGCCGGTCAAGCAAGGTGATGGTGCCGCGGTCTTCTTCGGTACGCAGCAGGCGCCCGCAGGCCTGGACCAGCTTCAAGGAGGCGTCCGGCACCGAGATCTCCATGAACGGATTACCGCCCCGGGCTTCGATCCATTCGGCCAACGCGGCCTCCACCGGATCATCCGGTACCGAGAACGGGATCTTGGCGATCACCACGTGTTCGCAGTAAGCGCCGGGCAAATCCACACCCTCGGCGAAACTCGCGAGGCCGAACAGCACGCTGGAATCGCCGCCATCTACCCGCGCCTTATGCTTGTTCAGGGTTTCCTGTTTCGACAGGTTGCCCTGGATAAACACCTGCTTGCGCCAGTCACGGTCGAGGCCGTCGAACACGTCCTGCATCTGTTTGCGGGACGAGAACAACACCAGCGTGCCCCGTGAGCCCTCCACCAATGATGGCAGGTCACGAATGATCGCCGCCGTATGGGCCGGCGCATCCCGTGGGTCGGCCTTGAGGTCCGGTACCCGCAGCACACCGGCGTCGGCGTGATGGAACGGGCTGGGCACCACGGCGGTGACGGCCTTCTTCGGCAGCCCGGCGCGCATGCGGAAGCGGTCGAAGGTGCCCAGGGCCGTCAGCGTAGCCGAGGTGACCAAGGCACCGTAGGCCACGTTCCACAGATTGCGTCGGAGCATTTCCGCCGCCAGGATCGGGCTGGCGTTGACCTCGATATCGAACAGCGCACCGCTTTCCGACAGGGTCAGCCAACGGGCCATGGGCGGGTTGTCTTCCGGGTCTTCGACGGTAAAGGCGGTCCACAACTCCCAGTTGCCCTGGGAACGGGACAGCAGGCTGCCAAACAGCGGGTACCATTCTTCAGCCTGATTGCTGGCGATGCCGATATTGACCTCGCCATCCATGCCTTCCTTGAGCAAATCGGTGAGACGGGTGAACAAGTCGGTCAAGCGCGAAAAGCCCTTTTTCAGCTCGACGCCCATTTCGCGCATGTGCTCGGGGATCAGCCCGCCAACGAAACGATGGCGCGGCCGTTCGCGACCTTCCACGTCTTCGCCGGGCTTGAAGTCTGCCACCTGCTCGCAGGCGCTGAACATGAATTGCTGCTGGGTCTTGATCTCCCGCGCCAGCTCCGGAACCTGCTCGATCAACTTGCCCAGGTCGCCCGGCAGCGGGTGCTGGGCGAGCAACTTGGTGAGGTTCTTGGCGGTGGTTTCCAGCCAGTCGGCGGTGGAGCGCAGCCGCGTGTAGTGAGCAAAGTGGCCGATGGCCTTGTCGGGCAGGTGATGGCCTTCGTCGAACACGTAGAGTGTGTCGCGCGGGTCGGGCAACACGGCGCCGCCCCCCAGGGCCAGGTCGGCGAGGACCATGTCATGGTTGGTGACAATAACGTCGACCTTGCCCATGCCCTCCCGGGCCTTGTAGAAGGCGCACTGGCCGAAGTTGGGGCAATGACGGTTGGTGCACTGGCTGTGATCGGTGGTCAGGCGTGCCCAGTCGGCGTCTTCCAGGGCATTGGGCCAACTGTCGCGGTCGCCGTCCCATTTATTGCCCGCCAGTTTCTCGATCATGCTGGTAAACAGCTTCTGACTGACCTCATCGACTTCGATCTTGAAGCCTTCTTCTTCGAACAGCGAGGCAGTGGCGGTTTGCGCGTGGCCTTCCTGCAACAGCACGTCGAGCTTGGACAGGCACATATAGCGCCCACGGCCCTTGGCCAGGGCGAAGGTGAAATTCAGGCCGCTGTTGCGCATCAGGTCGGGCAGGTCTTTGTAGACAATCTGCTCTTGCAGGGCGACGGTGGCGGTGGCAATCACCAGGCGCTTGCCGGCGGCCTTGGCGGTGGGGATCGCCGCCAGGCTGTAGGCCACGGTTTTACCGGTACCGGTGCCGGCCTCGACGGCGACCACGGCGGGGTCGCCACTGCGCCGACCTTCGTCGTCGGTGTCGATATCCCCGAGGACCTTGGCGACTTCGGCGATCATCAGGCGCTGGCCGTACCGCGGTTTCAAGCTCTTGGCTTCGAGAAAACGCGAGTAGGCGCCCTGGATCGTGGTTTTGAGTTCAGTGCTGATCATGGATAGTCGGGCGCAAAAAACGCTGGATAAATTTTCAGTGGTTCGGATCGGCCGCTATCATACCCCGCTAATTAATCCCGCGCAGAACGGAGTACCCCAATGACCGTCTTTAGCTTCGCTTACACCCTGCATGTACTGGCCGCCCTGATCTGGGTCGGCGGTATGTTTTTCGCCTGGATGATCCTGCGCCCCGCCGCCATGGCCGCGCTGGACGGGCCGGCCCGGCTGAAACTCTGGGTAAATGTGTTTCAACGTTTTTTCGTGTGGGTCTGGGTGGCGGTGCTGGTGTTGCCGATCAGCGGTGTCGGCCTGCTGCAACTGCGCTTCAGCGGGTTTGAGACCGCGCCGCGTTATGTACAGGTCATGATGGGGTTGTATGTGGTGATGACGGCGCTGTTTATCCGGATTCAGGCGCTGAAGTTGCCGGAGCTGCGCGTGGCGGTGGCGGCGGAGGATTGGCCGGCCGGGGCTGCGGCATTGGGGCAGATTCGTAAATTGGTGGGGATCAACTTGATAGTGGGGTTGGTGCTGGTGGCGATTGCTTCGGCACGGCCGATGTTCTGAAGCGCCTAGTAGACCGCTTTCGCGAGCAAGCCCGCTCCCACATTTGGAATGCGTTTCAAATGTGGGAGCGGGCTTGCTCGCGAAAGCGTCAGGCCAGTCGCCTCAGAGCCTCTGAATGGTCACAGCACCCGCAGGCCCCGCTGGGCCCGCCTGCCCTTCCAACCCGGCCCGGCCCTTTTCGCCGCCATCCGCGCGGTACACCAGGCACCCCTTGGACTGCCCGCCTTTACCCGGCTTGCCCGCCGTGCCCGCCAAACCGCCGGCTCCGCCGTCCACCCAGACCTTGATTTTCTCGCCCGGGAAGTCCTGCGGCAATTCCACACGAACCTGCGCGCCCGCCGCGCCCGGCAGCCCGTCGCCGCCGTTGTCGCCATTGGCACCGCGCCCGGCCGAACCCCAGGTGCAGCCAGGGTCTTCGCCGTTGGCACCATCCAGCCCGGCATAACCCTGGGCACCCGCGCCACCGCGGGCATCCACCGACAGCTCATCGGCCGTCAGCGAGTTAATCCGCAATACCAGGTCACGCCCCGCCTTGGCCGGGCGCTCATGGGTACCGGGAGCGCCGCGTGAGGTGATCTGGCTGCCCTGCTCCAGCTGCGCCTGACGCACCTGCAGTTGCAACGTGGTGCTACCGGGCACGATGGCGATTCGCGCGTCGCGGCCCAGGTGCAGTTCATCCACGGTCACCTGGGTGATATTGGCGGGAATCAGCAAGGTGCCGTAATCCGCCACGTCCAGTCGCTCCAGTTGCAACACGCCACTGCTGTTGGGCAGGCGCATCAACGAGTTGGTCTCGACGCTGACGCTCTGGGCCAGGGCAATGGGGCTGACCAGCAGGGCCAACAGAAAAACCTTACGCATGATTGGCCTCCTTGTTTACATCATTAGCCGGTGTCGGCGTCGAAAAGCTCTGCACATGGAACATACCCACCAGCAGGATCTGCAAGCGGTCACGCCAGGGATGGGCACGGGTTTTCACACTGCCGTTGAACAACAGCAGTTCCAGAACGTGGGTCAGCAACAACAGGCTGCCGGCCAGGTTGACCAACAGGTGGAACGGGTTGATCAGCGGTGTGATCAGGTTGACCACCACCACGACCCAGAACAGCAACGTCAAGAATTTACCCAGCCCCCAAAACACCTTCATCCCGCACGCTCCCCTTGCACATTATTCTTTGGGCGCACAGTAACGACTTCTACAGGCGTTGTGCCAGTGAAGGATTAAAAAATTGATGAAGGGGCCCCTGGGGATTCCACAGGGGCCTTGAGGCGGGGTCAGCGGTTGATCTGGATTTCCACGCGGCGGTTCAGCGCGCGGCCATCAGCGGTTTTGTTATCGGCTACGGGGTGGCTTTCGCCGGCGCCGGTCACGGAGACAAAACTGCTGCGCGGGATGCCGGAACTGACCAGGTAGTCGGTCACCGAATGAGCGCGTCGTTCAGAGAGTTTCTGGTTGTAGGCATCTTTACCGACACTGTCGGTATGCCCGCTGACGCGCAGTTGCGCACTCGGGGCCTCTTTTTTCAGGCGGGTGGCAATCACGTCGAGCTTGGTTTTGTCGGCAGCGGTGAGCTTCGCGGAGTCGAACTCGAAGTGCACGTCACGAATCACGATGGTTTCTTCCTTGACCACCACCACTTCCTCTTGAACCACCGCTACCGGCACCGGAGGGCAGCCATTGGCGTCGACCTGCACGCCTTTTGGCGTGCCAGGGCACTTGTCGCGGCTGTCTGGTACGCCATCGCCGTCCTCGTCACCGTCGCCATGCACCCAGCAATAGGCGCCAGCCATGCCGCCAATCAGCAGTGCGCCGTAGCCTGCATAGGACGAGCTTTGGGTCGCACCAATGGCAGCACCGGTCACACCGCCGACGGCGGCACAGGTGGGCCAGTCGGTTTTTTGCAAGCCTGCGCAACCTGTCAATACTCCGGTTAGCAGAACCAAGGGTAGAGCTGTCCGCATGATGCTCATCTGACTTTCTCCTGAGGGGATCGGCGGGGGCCGACGAGTGGAGTAAAGACGGCTCTTTTCATCTGCGCCAGCGTGTCACACCCCAGTATTCATTGGGCCGAGCGGTTTATTCTCGCCGCCCGCTCTAGGCCCGTACGCTCAGGCAGGCTAGTCTCTACGGTCCTGATGTGAGGATCTTCGATGACTGCCGGTATTTCTTCCCGTACACCCCAGCAAGCGCTCGCTGCGCTGCTGGATCTTCACGCGCCCAAACGCCTGCTGTTATTGGGCGCCAGCCAGTTCCCGGCGCTGGATGCCTTTAAGGAAGCACACCCGGATACCGTGGTGTCCTTCGCCGAGCCCGGCCCCTTGCCCACCGACCTCGCGGCCCAGCGTTTTGACCTGGCGCTGGTGGTCGGTTGCCTGGAACACCTGTCAAAACCTGCGGGCCTGACCTTGCTGGGGGGCATTCGCAACCTCAATGCCAGTCGCATTGCGGTGCTGGTGGACCTGGAGGCCTGCCACTGGAAAGACACCGATTTCTTCTCCCTGGCCCTGCAAGCCAGCGAGCGTTTCCAGCGCGACGATCAGGTTTTGACGCTGTTTACCTATGATCTGCTTGACTATAAACAGGTGCCGGATTGGCTGAACGCCCGCTTCTGGGCCAACCCGCAAAATTTTGGAAAGTATTGGTGGTAACCCGATGAGTACATCCATTTGCCCCTGCGGCAGCGGCAACCTGCTGGATGCCTGCTGCGGTCATTATCACGCCGGCCACCCGGCCCCCTGCGCCGAAGCGTTGATGCGTTCGCGCTACAGCGCCTATGTGCTGGGCCTGGTGGACTACCTGGTGGCAACCACCCTGCCTGCGCAGCAAGCCGGGCTGGACACCACCGCCATCGGCGCCTGGAGCGCCCAAAGCACCTGGCTGGGCCTTTCAGTGGAAAGCTCCGAGGTGTTCGGCGGCCAGCCGGAACACGCCTTCGTGACCTTTACCGCTCGCTGGCATGACAGCACCGGCGAACACAGCCACCGCGAGCGCTCATCTTTCGTACAGAACAATGAGCACTGGTACTTTATCGACCCGACGGTGGACGTGAAGGCCGGGCGTAATGACGCCTGCGTGTGTGGCAGCGGGCAGAAATTCAAGAAGTGCTGTTCCGGCTACCTCTGACATTCATTGATACCCGACAGGCTCTCGCTTGCTATGCTGACTCTTCACACGGAGTAACGGCATGGTTTCTCAGGCGCGGGTATTCAGGACTTACAGCCTTCTGCTGGCATTGATGCTGGGGCTCTCCGGCTGCGCGTCGTGGTTCGCCGACGATACGCCCGCCCCCGAGGTGCGTCTGGTCAAGGTCGACCCCGTGCGGGTCAAGTTGCTGGAGCAGAAGTTCAAGCTGTATTTCCGCGTGGATAACCGTGACGACAACGACCTGACCGTACGCGGCCTGGTTTACAAGGTCAGCCTCGGCACGATGGTGCTGACCGAAGGCGAGTCCAACGAATGGCTGACCGTGCCACCCCACAGCCACGCTTTTTTCCGGGTATCGGTGCGCACCAACCTGTGGCCGCAGATCCGCGATGTGGTCGACATGCTGAAAAATCCGCGCGATCCCGTGCCCTATCGTCTTGAAGGCGAGTTGAAAACCGGTTTATTTATCGGGAACGACGTGCAGGTGTTGCGCAATGGCGAGATAATCCCCGGCGATTTTATTCCGGAGCGACATCGATGACTCAGCAACCCCATGTCCATGGTCCTGACTGCAACCACGATCACGATCATCACGATCATCATGATCACGACCACGGCCATGTCCACGGCCCGAACTGCGGCCACGCTCACCAGGAGCCGGTGCGCAATACGTTGAAGGACGTGGGTCGTAACGATCCTTGCCCGTGCGGCAGCGAGAAGAAATTCAAGAAGTGCCACGGGGCTTGAGTTAAGAAACCCGATTCTCGAAACACTGCACATCCAAATGTGGGAGCGGGCTTGCTCGCGAAAGCGCAGTGTCAGTCAACCTCTCTGTTACTGATACACCGCTTTCGCGAGCAAGCCCGCTCCCACATTTAGCCTGTATTTCAAGGCCAGGATTTGCGCTGAAACTCCAACACCACTTCCAACCCCCCACCCTCCCGATTGCTCAAGCTCAACCGCCCGTCATGGGCACTGGCGATCGTATGCGCGATACTCAGCCCCAGCCCGTAACCACCGGTTTCCACATTGCGTGAGCCTTCCACCCGGTAAAACGGCTCCATCACCTGTTCCAGTTGCTCCTGGGGAATCCCCGGCCCACGGTCGCTGATGACGATCTTCAAGCTGTCCGCCTTGTCTTCTACCCGCACCACCACCTCGGAGCCATAACGCACCGCGTTCTCCAGCAGGTTCTGCACGCAACGCTTGAGACTGCGGGCATACCCCGGCAATGGCTGTTTGGCCCGCCCTTCTATCGTCACCGTCTCGCCCACGTCCTGCAGGTCCGCCTGCAAGCTTTGCAGCAAGGCGTTGATGTCGATGTTCTGGCGCTTCTCGTTGATTTCGCCGCTGCTGACGAAGTCCAGGGTGCTGGAAACCATGTGCTCCATTTCTTCCAGGTCGCTGCGAAAACGTTCCTTGGTGCGGTTGTCGTCGAGCATTTCTGTACGTAACCGCAGGCGCGTAATGGGCGAGCGCAGGTCGTGGGAAATCGCCGCCAGGAAGCGGGTGCGCTCGGCGATATTGGCGATCAGCCGCTGCTGCATGGCGTTGAACGCCTGGGCGGCGCGGCGCACTTCGGTGGGCCCATCGAGGGCCAGCGGTGGCCGCTGGATGTCCCGGCCCAAGGCTTCGGCAGCCTTGGCCAGGGCGTTGAGCGGGCGAATGGCCAGGCGCACCGCCACCAGGGCAATGATCACCAGCACCAATACCCGCAGCAGATAAATGCGCATCACGTAATCGAACAGCAAGTCCATCGGCGAAGTACTGGTCCAGCCTTGTTCTTCGGTGGCCTGCACCTGCAGCCAGCGCCCGTCCGGCAAACGCAGGTCAATCAGGAATTGCCCCACCACAGGCCTGGAGCTGAGCAGAGTCGACAGCCCGGCATGCTGGCCCTCGGCATCCAGCAGCTTGAGGCTCAACAGATGCAGGTTCTGGGTGTAGCCGGTTTTCTCCGAGAGCACTTTATTCAGCAAGCGCTCGGTGGCCTGGTCGCTGTCGCTGATGCTGCTTGTCACATCACTGGCCTGGTCACTCAGGGTCAGGCGAAAGCGCGGCGTATTGAGCAGCTTGATCAGCACATCCGCCTGCGCCGGATCGCTGTGTACCAGCCGCACCACGTCCGCCAGCCGCGTGGCGATCAGCCGGCTGGGGATTTCCAGCACCTGGCCGTGGCGCATGTCGTACCAGATGCTGCTGGTCAGGGCCTGGGCCGCGAGCATGCCGCTGACCAGGATCAGCACCAGCCGGCCGAACAGCGAACGCGGCAGCAGTTTCACGATTGCAGCGCCACGTCGTCGGCGGTGAGCATGTAACCCTCGTTGCGCACGGTCTTGATCAACCCGGCCGGCAACTGCGAGCGCAGTCGGCTGACGCACACATCAATCGAGCGGTCGAACGGCGTGCTGTCTTTGTCGAACACGTGGTTGAGCAAAAAGTCGCGGCTCAGCGGCCGGTTGGGATGCTGCAACAACAGGCGCAACACCCGGTAATCGGAGTTGCCGAGGCTGACCACCACGCCTTCCGGCGAAAGCAATTGGCGGGCCCGGGTGTCCAGCTGCCAGCCGGCAAAGCTGATGCTCGGTGCTTCATCGAGCCGCGCCCGGTCCGGAAAACTCTGCACCCGGCGCAGCACCACCTTGATCCGCACCAGCAACTCCCGCGGGTCGAACGGCTTGGGCAGGTAATCGTCGGCGCCGATTTCCAGGCCGACGATCCGGTCGATCAGCGTGCCCTTGGCGGTGAGCATGATCACCGGCGTGTTGGAGCTGACGCGCAATTCGCGGCACAAACTCAGGCCGTCTTCGCCGGGCAACATCAGGTCGAGGACGATCAGGTCGATGACATTCAGCGCCAGGCGGCGGCGCATTTCCTTGCCGTCGCCGGCGGTGGACACCTGGAAGCCGGCGTCACTCAGGTAGTCGCACAGCAATTGGCGGATTTGCGGGTCGTCATCAACGATCAGCAGGTGGTCTTGCTTGGCCATGGGGCAATTCGTCCGAAACTCAAAAGGCAGGAGATAGCCGAAACTTCAGCCAGGAGTACGCGCAAATGTAATGGAATGTTGTGGGAAGCGGTAATCACGCATCCACATTACAAAGCCACGGCATGGCGGCCGGTATCGGTCTTTAGACTACCGAATCTAAATGAGATTAATTGTAATTTAGCCTAGGTCACTCCGAATGCCATTGCCTACCCCTCGCGCCCTGTCGCTGCAATCTACCCTTGCGCCGATGTTCGGCCTGCTTGCCGCCGGCAGCGTTTCTCCCACCGCCTGGGCCGATGCGCCGGTGGCGGCGTCGAATGATTCAGTGCTGAGCCTGCCGGAAATCAAGATCGACGGTGAAGCCACTTCCACCTTTAAAGTCGACCGGGTGACCTCGGCAAAAATCAGCCAGCCGCTGCTTGATGCCCCGCAAAGCGTAACCATCGTCCCGCAGCAAGTGCTCAAGGAGCAAAACGCGCAGACCTTGCAGGAAGTGTTGCGCAACGTGCCGGGCATCACCTTCATGTCCGGCGAAGGCAACCTGGGCTGGGGCGACCTGTTTTCGATTCGCGGGTTTTCCTCGGAGCAGAGCCTGACCGTCGACGGTGTGCGCGATGCCGGCCAATCGACCCGCACCGACACCTTCAACCTGCAACAGGCAGAAGTGTTCAAGGGCACCGGCTCGATCGAATCCGGCGTTTCCGCGGTAGGCGGCAGCGTCAACCTGGTGAGTAAAGAGGCGCACCTGGGGGATGCCAACAAACTCTCGGCCGGCATCGGCACCGACAGCTACCGCCGCCTCACCGGCGATTTCAACCAACAACTGAATGACACCACCGCCCTGCGCATCAACCTGATGAAGCACTACAACCAGGTGGCCGAGCGTGACGACGTGGACTACGACCGCTGGGGCATCGCGACCTCCCTCGGCTTCGGCCTGGGCACCGACACCCGCCTGTTTATCGACACCTTCTACCAGAAGGACGACAACACGCCGGACGGCGGTGTGCCGATCCAGCGCGGCACCGACGGCGACCGCATGCCGGGAGTCAAGCGCTCCAACTGGTATGGCGACTCGCACCTGTACACCCAGCAGACCAAAACCACTTCGCTGACCACCCGCTTCGAGCATGATTTCGACTGGAACGAAGCGACCCTGAAGAACCAGACCAAGTGGGAGCGTACCGACAACTTCGCGGTGCTCTCGCCCGCGCGCTTCTTCGCCGCCAACGGCAATGGCCAAAAAACCTGCACCGGCACGCGCTGTGCGACCTTGGGCTACACCGGCGTAGGACCGATCAGCCAAGTGCCCGGCAGCACGGTAAATGCCTACCCGGGATACGCCAACAGCGGTAACACCGCCTACGGTATTTTGCGAGGGAGCGACTTCGGCCAGTCGACGCGCTACACCATCCTCGACAACCAGACCGACTTCGCCTTCAAGCTCAATACCGGCGGGCTGGAACACGCAGTGGTCAGCGGGCTCGAGTTCTATCACGAGACCTACGGCGGCCTGAAACGCAACGCCGAAGTGCCGGCCGGCGACCTGTTCTTCGACATGAACGACCCGAACCACAGCTTCGCCAGCACCGAAGTGACCAAGGGTGAAGGCCAGCCACGCTCGGTGATCGACAACGCCGGCATCTACCTGGGTGACACCATCACCCTGAATGAACAGTGGCAAGTGCTCGGCTCCCTGCGCTACGACAACTGGCAGGCCGAGACCACCCAACGTGGCCAAGCTTCAATCAACAGCACCGACGGTGCCGTGAGCGGCCGGGTCGGCGCGGTGTACAAGCCGTTGCCTAACGGCAGCATCTACGTGTCCTACAGCGAAGCGGCACAACCGTCAGCCCTGGGCGCGTCGACCAACAACCAGATCTACGGCGCCGCGAGCACCAGCAACTACACCCCGGCCAAGTCGAAGACCTACGAGATCGGCACCAAGTGGGACATTGCCCACGACCTGCTGAACGTCACCGCCGCGATCTTCCGCACCGAACTGGACAACTCCTGGGAATACCAGGACGGCGAAAGCGCTCCGGTACGCGCCCTCCCCGCCAAGCGCGTAGACGGTGTGGAACTGGGCCTGCAAGGCAATATCAGCCCGCGCTGGACGGTGTACAGCGGGTTCTCCGCGCTGAAAAGCACCCAGACCAAAGGGGCCAACAAAGGCGAGGAAGCCAAGAACGTTCCCGACCTGACCGCCAACCTGTGGACCACCTACGCCGTCACCGACGACCTGAGCCTGAGTTACGGCGCGCAATACGTAGGACGCCGCCGCTACAGCGACAACAAATACGTCGGCGGCCTGAACAACAACAGCAGCTACGCCACCGGCCCGTCCGGCGTGTACGCGATCTACACCCGTGACCACGAAAAGGCCCCCGGCTACTGGCTCAACAACGTGGCTGCGCAATACAAAGTGACCAGGCAAACCACGGTCAACCTCAACCTGAACAACGTGTTTAACAAGTTCTACTACAGCCAGATCGGCGCGTCCCTGGACGGCTTCCAGCTCTACGGCATTCCGGGCGCCGGGCGCACGCTCACCGCCAGTGTCGACTATGAGTTTTAAGCCGTGCTGATCGAAATCCCCGGCCTGTTGAGTGCCGAAGAAGTCGAGGTGGCCGTCGCCACCCTGCTCGATCAACCGTGGGTCGACGGCAAGGTCACCGCCGGGCAACGCTCGGCCAGGGCGAAAAACAACCGGCAGCTGTCGGAAGACGCGCCGGTAGCGATTCGCCTGGGTGAGCAGATTCTGTCGCGGCTGTCGGATAACGCGCTGTTCATGTCCGCCGCCCTGCCGAAGAAAATCTACCCGCCGCTGTTCAACCGCTACAGCGGCGGCGAAGCCTTCGACTGGCATATCGACAATGCGATTCACGGCCTCAAGGGTGTGCGCGAACGGGTGCGCACCGACATCTCCGCCACCTTGTTCCTGGCTGATCCGGCCAGCTACGACGGCGGCGAACTGGTGATCCGCGACACCTTCGGCGAGCACGCGGTGAAGCTGCCCGCCGGGCACCTGCTGATTTATCCCGGCAGCAGTTTGCACAAGATCAACCCGGTCACCCGCGGCGAGCGCATCGCCAGTTTCTTCTGGATCGAAAGCCTGGTGCGCGAAGACAGCCAGCGCCAACTGCTGCTGGACATGGACGTGGCGATTCAACGCCTCACCGCGCAACACGCCGACGACCACGCGCTGCTGCAACTGAGCGGCGCCTATCACAACCTTTTGCGGCGCTGGAGCGATGTCTGATGCGCCGCCTTCACCTGGAGTTCTCGCCATGCTGAAACCCCGCAACTTCCTCAAGCTGGGCGCGCTGTTTGCCGTGCTGATCCTCGGCCACGCCGAAACCGCCGCCGCCCATGAAGTCACCGACGTGCTGGGCCGCAAGGTCGAGGTGCCAGACCACGTGCAGCGCGTGGTGCTCGGCGAAGGCCGGCTGATTTCGGCCTTTGCCTTGCTGGACAAGGACGCGCCATTCCAACGGATTGTCGGCTGGCAGAATGATTTGAAACTGTTGGACGCCCACACCTACAACGCCTATGTGGCGAAATTTCCGACGGTAAAAGACATTCCGCTGATTGGCCAGGCGTCGGAGCAAAGCGTCAGCGCCGAGGAAATTCTTTCGCTGAAGCCGGACCTGGCAGTGTTCAGCATTTCCGGCCATGGCCCGACTGAACACAGCCCGGTGGCGGACGTGTTGGCCAAGGCGGGCATTGCAGTGTTGTTCGTCGACTTCCGCATCAACCCGGTGCAAGGCACCCACGCCAGCATGACCGCCCTGGGCCAGGCCCTGGGCCGGGAAACCCAGGCCAAGGCGTTCCTCGACTTTTATGACCAGCACATCAAGGTGATCACCGACGCCGTCGCCACCTTGCCGGCCGGGCCGCGCCCGAGCGTGTTCCTGGAATTGCTGGCCGGCGCCTGGCAGGCACCGGGGCACACCACTGGCAAGAGCGGCATGGGTGAAGTGATCAAGCTGGTGGGCGGGCGCAACATCGCCGCCGAGGTGGTGCCGGGGGCGCTGGGAGATATCAGTGTCGAGTACGCGCTGAAAGCTGACCCGGATGTGTATGTGGCCACCGGCAATCACAAGCCCGGGTTGATTCTGGGGGCTGGCGTGAGCAACGAAGACGCGCGTGCCGCGTTTGATACCGTGCTAGCCCGCCCTGAGTTTGTGAACCTTCGGGCGATTCGTGAGGGCAATTCCCACGGTCTGTGGCATGACTTCTACAACTCGCCGTACAACCTGCTGGCGATTGAAGCGCTGGCCAAGTGGGTGCATCCGGAATTGTTCGCCAAGCTGGATCCCAAGGCGACCATGGAAGCGATGAACCAACAGTTCCTCGGCATGCCGCTGCAGGGTGCTTACTGGATTGATGGCAAACCCAAGTAATTCTTCTGTAGGAACACGGTAAGTGTGGGAGCGGGCTTGCTCGCGAATGCGGTGCACCCGTCAGCGAATATGTCGACTGATACACCGCATTCGCGAGCAAGCCCGCTCCCACATTTTGATCTCCATCGTTTTCGAGATTGTGTAATCCAATGACCACTCAAACCCTCGACCTCGCCACCGCCAGCCAAGGCTATCGCCGCCTGCTCGCGCGTCGTTGCTGGCTGCTGGCCCTGCTGGGTGGCGCGCTGATGTGCGCGATCCTCGTGGACCTGGCCAGCGGCCCGTCGGGCATGGGCCTTGGCGCCCTGCTCGATGGCTTGCTGCACCCGGCCCACCTGAGCGCCACCGACCAGGTGATCATCTGGAACGTGCGCCTGCCCTACGCCTTGATGGCGGTGTTGGTCGGTTGCGCGCTGTCGCTGGCGGGCGCCGAGATGCAGGCGATCCTTAACAACCCGCTCGCCAGTCCATTCACCCTGGGGGTTTCCTCGGCGGCGGCGTTGGGCGCGTCCCTGGTGATTGTGTTTCCGGTGACGACGCTGTGGGTGTCGGCCAATACGGCGATTTCCATTTCGGCATTTGTGTTTGCCGCCGCCTCGGTCTTTTTGCTGCAAGCCATGTCGCGGCTGCGCGGTGCCGGGGTGGAAAGCCTGGTGCTGTTCGGGATTGCCCTGGTGTTCAGTTGCAACGCGGTGGTCGCCCTGTTGCAACTGGTCGCCACCGAAGATGTGCTGCAACAACTGGTGTTCTGGACCCTGGGCAGCGTGACCCGGGCCAACTGGGACAAGCTCGGTATCCTCGCATTGGTGGTCGCCGTGGTCATGCCCTTTTCCTTCGCGGCCGCGCCACGCCTGACCCTGTTGCGCATGGGCGAAGACCGCGCGCAAAGCTTCGGTGTCGATGTGAAGCGCCTGCGGTTTTTCTCGTTGTTGCGCATCAGCCTGCTGTCGGCCACCGCCGTGGCGTTTGTGGGAACCATCGGATTTATCGGCCTGGTGGGTCCGCACATCGCGCGGATTCTGGTGGGTGAAGACCAGCGCTTCCTGCTGCCGGCCAGCGCGCTTGTCGGCGCGTTACTGTTGTCGCTGTCATCCATCGCCAGCAAGCTGATCATGCCCGGGGTGATCGTACCCGTGGGTATCGTCACCGCGCTGGTGGGCGTGCCGATTTTCGTGTTGCTGGTGTTCAAGCGCGGGAGGCAGTTATGAGCAGCGGGCTGTCGATTCAGAACGCCCAAGTCAGTTATGGCCGGCGCCAGATTGTGCATGACCTGAGTTTGCCAACCCTGGCCCACGGCAGCCTGACCGCGTTGATCGGGCCGAACGGTGCGGGCAAGTCGACGTTGCTGCGGGCGGTGGCGGGGCTGGAAAAGATGCAGGGCGTTGTCAGATTGGGTGACCTGGACCTGACGAAAATGTCCGTCGGTGAACGCGCCCGGCGTGTGACCTATATGCCGCAAAACCTTCCGCCGGGCTTGAGCCTGAGTGTGATGGAAAGCGTGATCGCGGCGCTGCGGGTGGCGAACGTCGAGGGCATTGCGCTTTCAAGCGACGCGTGCATGCGCGAGGCCTTTGATGCGTTGCAAAGGATTGGCATCGCTCATCTGGCGGATCAGCTATTGAGCACATTATCCGGCGGCCAGCGGCAACTGGTCAGCCTGGCGCAACTGATTGCGCGCCGGCCACAGGTGATGCTGCTGGATGAACCCACCAGTGCGCTGGACTTGAACTACCAGTTGAAGGTCATGGATTGCGTGCGCGACCTGGTGCGGGAACACAACCTGATCGCCGTGGTGGTGCTGCACGACATCAACCTCGCGGCGCGCTATGCCGACCATATCGCGGTGCTGCGCCAGGGCCGGCTGTACGCCAGTGGCGCGGCGTATGACGTGCTGGATACGGCGCTGTTTGCCGAAGTCTATGGTGTGCGGGTACGCATCGAGCGATGCTCACAACAAACGTTGCAGGTGTTGGTGGACGGCGCCGTAACCTGACCCCCCTACGGGAGGAGGGTTTCTGCAGAGATGACGGTGGCGTACTCGCCGTGCAGGTTGCCCAACGACATGGCATGTACCGCCTGCGCCGAATGCATCTGCCCGAAAAAGTCCGCCTTGTCGAAGGTGTAGCAGGCATCTTCGATAACCCACGTCTCAAACCCCAGGTTGCCGGCACTGCGGGCCGTGGCCTCCACCGAGTTATGGGTGGCCACGCCCACCAGCACCACTTGCCGAAGCCCGGCCTCATGCAGCCTCGCTTCCAGCCCCGTCCCACAAAATGCGTCCGGCACCCGTTTCTGGATCAACTGCTCACCCGCCTGCGGAATAAATGCATCCTGAAACTCCACCCCCGACTGCTGCGGCCAGAACACCGATTCCGGTGAATGGGACAGATGCTGCACATGAATCACCGGCCAGCCTTCGCGCCGCCAATGCGCCAGCAACGCCAGCATGCGCGCCTCGGCGTGCGGATTATTGCGCCGTCCCAGCCTGGGATGATGAATGCCTTTTTGCTGGTCAATCAGAATCAACGCTGCGCCCGCACGAATTTCCATATCGATAGACCCAAATGTTTCATTGAATTTTCGTCACCCTAACATCACCTATACCTACAGGCATTCGCTCAAGCATCACCACCCTTGGAGAGCTTCATGATCGACCTGTATTACTGGACCACCCCCAACGGTCACAAAGTGTCGTTGTTCCTGGAAGAAGCCGGCCTGCCTTACGAGGTACACCCGATCAACATCGGCCAGGGCGATCAGTTCAAGCCCGACTTCCTGAAGATCGCCCCCAATAACCGCATCCCGGCCATCGTCGATCAGAACCCGACCGACGGCGGCGCGCCGATTTCCCTGTTCGAATCCGGTGCGATCCTGCTGTACCTCGCGGAAAAAACCGGCAAGTTCATTCCCCAGGACCTGCGTGGTCGTCAGGAAGCGCTGCAATGGCTGTTCTGGCAAATGGGTGGCCTGGGGCCGATGGCCGGACAGAATCACCACTTCAGCCAGTTCGCCCCGGAAAAAATCCCCTACGCGATCAAACGCTATGTGGATGAGACCGCCCGCCTGTATGGCGTGCTGGACCGGCGCCTGGCCGACCGCACGTTCGTGGCCGGCGAGGAATACAGCATTGCCGACATGGCGATCTACCCGTGGATCGTTTCCCACAAGTGGCAGAGCCAGAAGCTGGAAGACTTCCCACATGTAGAACGCTGGTTCAACCACATCAAGCAACGCCCGGCGACGGTGCGTGCCTATGAGCTGGTGCAGAAGGTCAATCCGCCGAAATCCTGAAGGTCAACGGGATCAAAATGTGGGAGCGGGCTTGCTCGCGAATGCGGTGGATCAGCCACAACTCTTTTAACTGATACACCGCATTCGCGAGCAAGCCCGCTCCCACACTGATTTGTGCCCGACTGGAAACCTTACGCAAATCCTGAAATAAGCATCGCCTCCCGCTTGCGTCGTTTCGCCGCGCTCACTAACGTAGCGCCTTTACTGACGCTACCCCCCGCAGGAGCTTTGCCATGGCCTCGCCAGCCCTCTCACATTTTCTTCCCCGGTTCGGCGTTGCCGCGGCAATTGCCAGTGCCTTGGGCCTGGCCGGTTGCCAGTTACAGAGCACCCAAGACACCCTGCCTCCGGTTTCCGGCGTACAGCCGATCAAGGGCCTGGCGCAGAACGTTTCGGTGCGCCGCAACAGCCAGGGCATCCCGCTGATTGAAAGCAGCACCTTCCACGATGCGCTGTTCACCCTGGGCTACGTGCACGCCAGCGACCGCATCACCCAGATGGTCACCCTGCGCCTGCTGGCCCAGGGCCGCCTGGCGGAAATGTCCGGGCCGGATGTGCTGGATGTCGACCGTTTCATGCGGGCGGTCAACCTGCGCAAAAGCGCCGGCGAGCTATATAACGCCTCGTCGCCGCGCCTCAAGCGCTTCTTTGAAGTGTATGCACGTGGGGTCAACGCCTACCTGTTCCGCTACCGCGACAAGCTGCCGCCAGACCTGGCCCAGACTGGCTACAAGCCTGAATACTGGAAGCCGGAAGATTCGGCGCTGCTGTTCTGCCTGCTGAATTTCAGCGAGTCGACCAACTTGCAGGAAGAGCTGTCGTCATTGGTGCTCGCGCAAAAAGTCGGTGCCGACAAACTCGCCTGGCTGACCCCAAGCTACCCGGATGAACCGCTGCCAGTGGCCGAGTCCGACAAGCTCAAGGGCATCAACCTGGGCCAGATCCCGGGCCTCGCTGCGCTGACCCGCCTCAGCGAGCACCTCGGCACCCTCAACACCCTGGGCACGTCCAGCTCCAGCAACTGGGCGATCGGCCCGCAGCGCAGCCGCAGCAACAAGAGCCTGCTGGCCAATGACCTGTCGACCTCGATGCAGGCCCCGTCGCTGTGGAACTACGTGCAGATCCGCTCGCCGAAATACCAGGCCGCCGGTGTGTCCATCGCCGGTTTGCCAACCCTGCTTTCCGGCTTCAACGGCAAGGTGGCCTGGAGCATGAGCCAGGTCTCGGGTGACACCCAGGACGTATTCCTGGAGAAGGTCAAGCGTCAGGGCAACGCGCTGTACTACGAAAACAACGGCAAATGGCTGCCCGCCATCGTGCGCAATGAAACCTACTTCGCCAAGGGCCAGCGGCCGATTCGCGAAGCGGTGTACGAAACCCGCCACGGGCCGCTGCTCAACAGTGCCCAGTCGCTGACCAGCGGCTACGGCCTGGCGTTGCAAACCGCCGATTTCAAGGACGACAAGAGCCTGGACGCGTTCTTCGACCTGTCCCGTGCGCAAACCGCCGGTAAAGCGTCTGACGCCACCCGGGAAATTCGCGCAATTGCCTTGAACATGGTCTTCGCCGACGCCAGCAGCATTGGCTGGCAAGTGACCGGGCGGTTCCCCAACCGCCGTGAAGGCGAAGGCCTGGTGCCATCGCCGGGCTGGGACGGGCGTTTCGACTGGGATGGCTACGCCGACGCGATGCTGCACCCCTACGATCAGGACCCGTCCCAGGGTTGGATCGGCACGGCCAACCAGCGCACCATTCCCCGTGGCTACGGCATGCAACTGTCCAACTCGTGGGCCGCGCCGGAACGCGCCGAACGTATCGCGCAACTGGCCGGCAGCGGCAAGCATGACAGCCGCAGCATGATTGCCATGCAGTACGACCAGACCACCACGTTTGCCGCCAAGCTCAAGAGCATGTTCCAGGCGCCGGGCATGGCCCAGCCGCTGAAACAGGCGATCGATGGATTGCCGGTGGCAGACCAGGCCAAGGCGCGGGAAGCACTGGGCCGCCTGATGGCCTTCGACGGTCGGCTGGCATCCACCTCCGCCGACGCGGCGATTTATGAGTTGTTCCTGCAGGAAAGCGCCAAGCAGATTTTCCTCGACGAACTCGGTCCGGAAAACAGCGCCACCTGGAAAGCCTTTATCGGTAACGCCAACCTGTCGTACTCGGCGGTGGCCGACCACCTGCTGGGGCGCGAAGACAGCCCGTTCTGGAATGACGCCCGCACCGGGCAGAAAACCGACAAGCCGGCGATCCTCGCCCGCAGCCTGGCCGCCGCGATCACCGCAGGCGACAGCGCGCTGGGCGCCGATCACAAGGCCTGGCAGTGGGGCAAACTGCACAGCTACACCTGGAAGAACACCAGCGGCCAGGCCATTCGCGGCCCACTGGCCGCGGGCGGCGATCACAACACGCTGAACAGCGCACCGTATAGCTGGGGCCAGAGTTTCGACACGACCCAGGTGCCGGCGCTGCGGATGATTGTCGACTTCGGCCTGGCGGAACCGATGATGGGCCAAAGCGGCATCGGCCAATCCGGCAACCCGGCCAGCCCGAACTATGCCAATGGCATCGACCCGTGGCTGAAGGCGCAATACCTGAGCTTCCCGATGCAGCCACAGAACTTTGACGGGGTGTACGGGAAGACGCGGTTGACGCTGGTGCCGGGCAAGTAACCCGGTTTCCCAGACTCAACCAAATCAATGTGGGAGCTGGCTTGCCTGCGATGGCATCAACCCGGCCTGACTGTCAGACCGAGTTGCCAGCATCGCCGGCAAGCCAGCTCCCACAGTTGATCGCATGCATTCCGATAGAACTTCTCCACCCGCCCTCGCCTCATAATTAACAAGCCCACCTCCACGGCACGCCCATGGACCTTGTTATCGCCCGGCCCGAAGGCCTCTACTGCCCCGCCGGGGATTTCTACATCGACCCCTGGCGCCCGGTGGAACGTTCGGTCATCACCCACGCCCACGGCGACCACGCCCGCACCGGCAACCAGCATTACCTGGCCGCCGCCCCCGGCGAAGGCATCCTGCGCTCGCGCCTCGGCCAGGACATCAACCTGCAAACCCTGGCCTACGGCGAAAGCCTGCGCCACCACGGCGTCACCTTGAGTTTCCACCCCGCCGGCCATGTCCTCGGCTCCGCCCAGGTGCGCCTGGAATACCAGGGTGAAGTTTGGGTCGCCTCCGGCGACTATAAAGTCGAGCCCGACGGCACCTGCGCGCCGTTCGAACCGGTGCGCTGCCATACGTTTATCACCGAATCGACCTTCGGCCTGCCGATCTACCGCTGGCAGCCCCAGGCGCAGATTTTTGCCGGGATCAACGACTGGTGGCAGGCCAATATCGCCGCCGGCAAGGCCAGCGTGTTGTTCTGTTATTCCTTCGGCAAAGCCCAGCGGATTCTCCACGGCATCGACGCCAGCATCGGCCCGATCCTCAGCCATGGCGCGGTCGAACCCTTGAACCGGGTGTACCGCGAAGCTGGCATCTATATCCCTGAAACCCTCTACGCCGGCGACTTCAAAAAGACCGACCCTTTGTTGCGCCAGGCCCTGATCATCGCCCCGCCCTCCGCCGGTGGCAGCACCTGGATGCGCCGCTTCGGCGACTACAGTGACGCCTTCGCCAGCGGCTGGATGCGCCTGCGCGGAACCCGGCGGCGGCGCGGCGTGGATCGCGGCTTTGTGCTTTCGGACCACGCCGATTGGCCCGGACTGTTATGGGCCATTGAGCAAACCGGTGCCGAGCGGGTAATGGTCACCCACGGTTCTGTGGGCGTATTGGTCAGGCACCTGCGGGAAAAGGGCCTGGATGCCCAGGGATTCACCACCGAATACGGCGATGACGAAGAGGAGGCCACGTCATGAAAGCCTTCGCCGAGCTGTACGCCAACCTCGACGCCACCACCTCCAGCAACGCCAAGCTCGCCGCCTTGCAGGCTTATTTCCTACAGGCGCCCGCGGAAGATGCTGCGTGGGCGGTGTACTTTTTATCCGGCGGCCGGCCCCGACAACTGGTACCCACTCGGTTGCTGCGGGACATGGCCACCGAAGCCGCGAGCATTGAGCCGTGGCTGTTCGAAGAGAGTTATCAGTCGGTAGGCGACCTGGCGGAAACCATTTCCCTGCTGTTACCGGAATCGCCCCACACCTCGGACGATGGTCTGGCCGTGTGGCTGGAAGAAAAACTCCTGCCCTTGCGTGGCCTGCCGCCAGAAGAACTGGCAGAACGCCTGCCCGCGTTGTGGGCACAGCTGGATCAGCCGAGCCTGATGCTCTGCATCAAGCTGATCACCGGCAGCTTCCGGGTCGGTGTGTCGAAGTTGCTGGTCACCCGCGCCCTGGCCGCCATGGCCGGGCTGGACAGCAAACGCGTGGCCCAGCGGCTGGTGGGCTACACCGACCTGTCGAACCGTCCGACGGCCGAAGGCTATTTGAAGCTGATTGCCGCCGAATCGTCCGACGAACACGCCCAGCGTGGCGGGCAGCCTTATCCGTTTTTCCTGGCCCATGGCCTGGCCCAGCCGGTGGAGCAGTTCGATGCCCTGCTCGGCTCCCCTGCTGACTGGCAAGTGGAATGGAAGTGGGACGGTATCCGCGCACAATTGGTCAAGCGCGAAGGCCGCTTGTGGATCTGGTCTCGGGGCGAAGAACTGGTCACCGAGCGCTTTCCGGAGCTTCATGACCTGGAAAACAGCCTGCCCGATGGCACGGTGATCGACGGCGAAATCGTGGTGTGGAAGGACTCGGTGCAACCCTTCGCCCTGCTGCAACAGCGCATCGGCCGCAAGACCCTGGGCAAGAAAATCCTCGAAGACGCGCCGGTCGCCGTGCTGGCTTATGACCTGCTGGAACACCACGGCGAAGACTGGCGCAACCACACCCAGGCCGAACGCCGGGCGCAACTGGAGCTGGTGGTCAGCGACTGCGACCAGCCAACATTGCGCACGTCGCCATTGCTGATCGGCGATAGCTGGCAAGACTTGGCAGAGCAGCGTGAGGCGTCTCGCAGCCTGGGCGTGGAAGGCATGATGCTCAAGGCCCGGGACGGGCTCTACGGCGTGGGCCGGACCAAGGACATGGGCGTGTGGTGGAAGTGGAAAGTCGACCCGTTCAGCGTCGATGCGGTGTTGATCTATGCCCAGCGCGGCCATGGCCGGCGCGCCAGCCTGTACAGCGACTACACCTTTGCGGTGTGGGACGGCCCGCCCGGTACTGAGCGTACGTTGGTGCCGTTCGCCAAGGCGTATTCGGGGCTGACCGATGAAGAAATGCGCAAGGTCGACGCCATCGTACGCAAGACCACCGTGGAGAAATTCGGCCCGGTCAGCAGCGTCACGCCGAGCATGGTGTTTGAACTGGGTTTTGAAGGGATTGCCCTGTCCAAGCGGCACAAAAGCGGAATTGCGGTGCGTTTCCCGAGGATGTTGCGCTGGCGCCAGGACAAGGCCGTCGAGGAAGCCGACAACCTGGCGACCCTGCAGGATTTACTGGCCTGACACGCCTCTCACGAACGCCACCGATCAATGTGGGAGCGGGCTTGCTCGCGAAGGCGGTGTGTCAGTCAATACATGTACCGACTGATCCACCGCCTTCGCGAGCAAGCCCGCTCCCACATTTGAAAACCTCACACGCCCCAAAATAATGCATAGATTGATCAATGCCCATTTTCGGGCATTTCCTACTGGCACAACTCCTTAATCTCACCTTTTAAAACGACCATTCGGAACTATGGTGCAGAAATTGCTACTTGAGTCCGGTCTGACACCGTTCAGTAACAGTCCTAACCGCGCCACAAGCGCTTATCTTGGTTTCCAGGGATTACATAATGAAAAAAGCATTGCTGACCCTTTCTGCACTGGCTCTGTGCATGGCCGCCGGTTCCGCGCTGGCCAAGGAATACAAGGAATTGCGTTTTGGTGTCGATCCGTCCTACGCGCCATTTGAGTCTAAAGCCGCTGACGGCAGCCTGGTGGGCTTCGATATCGACCTGGGCAATGCCATCTGTGCCGAGCTGAAGGTCAAGTGCAAGTGGGTCGAAAGTGATTTCGACGGCATGATTCCAGGCCTCAACGCCAACAAGTTTGACGGCGTGATTTCCTCGATGACCGTGACCGAAGCCCGTGAAAAGGCGATCGACTTCTCCAACGAGCTGTTCTCCGGCCCAACCTCGCTGGTGTTCAAAAAGGGCGCAAACTTCTCCACGCCTGAGTCCCTGAAGGGTAAAACCGTGGGCTACGAGCAAGGCACCATCCAGGAAGCCTACGCCAAGGCCGTACTGGACAAGGCCGGTGTCACCACCAAGGCCTACGCCAACCAGGACCAGGTGTACGCCGACCTGACTTCCGGCCGCCTGGACGCTTCCGTGCAGGACATGCTGCAAGCCGAACTGGGCTTTTTGAAGTCGCCAGCCGGTGCTGACTACGAAGTCAGCAAGGCCATCGACGATCCACTGCTGCCGTCCAAAACTGCGGTCGGTATCAAAAAAGGTAACAAAGACCTCAAGGCCTTGTTGGATAAAGGTATCAAAGCGTTACACGATGATGGCACCTACGCCACCATCCAGAAGAAACACTTTGGCGATCTGAACCTGTACAGCGGCAAATAATGCCTGGGGCGCCCTTCCTCTGGAGGGGCGCTTTTTTATCGCCATAGGTCCTGATTTATGTTCGAAGATCTTTTGCAAACCCTGGGGCTCAGTGCCTTCAGCTTGAAGGGTTTCGGCCCGCTGTTGCTGCAAGGCACCTGGATGACTGTCAAGTTGTCGGTGTTCTCCCTGGCCGTCAGCGTGTTGCTGGGCCTGCTCGGGGCTACTGCCAAACTGTCCAGCCTGCCGTTCCTGCGAATTCCCGCACAGATCTACACCACCCTGATTCGCGGCGTGCCCGACCTGGTGCTGATGCTGCTGATTTTCTACAGCCTGCAAATCTGGCTGACCAGCTTTACCGACTTTATGGAATGGGACTACATCGAGATCGACCCATTCAGCGCCGGGGTGATCACCCTGGGCTTTATCTACGGTGCGTATTTCACCGAGACCTTTCGCGGCGCGATCCTCGCCGTGCCCCGTGGCCAGTTGGAGGCCGCCACGGCCTACGGGCTCACGCGTGGCCAGCGGTTTCGCTTCGTGACCTTCCCGCAGATGATGCGCTTCGCCCTGCCGGGCATTAACAACAACTGGTGCGTGATGCTCAAGGCCACCGCCCTGGTGTCGATCATCGGCCTGGCCGACCTGGTCAAGGCCGCTCAGGATGCCGGCAAGAGTACTTATCAGCTGTTCTATTTCCTGGTGATCGCCGCGTTTATCTACCTGTTGATCACCAGCGCGTCCAACTTCGTCCTGCGCCGCCTCGAACGGCGCTACTCCGCAGGCTCCCGGGAGGCAGTGCGATGATCGAACTTATCCAGCAATACTGGCGCCCCTTCCTTTATAGCGACGGCCAGCACATCACCGGGCTGGCCATGACGATGTGGCTGCTCAGCGCGTCGATCTTCATCGGCTTCCTGGTATCGATCCCGCTGTCCATTGCGCGGGTGTCGCGCAATCGCTGGGTACGCTGGCCGGTGCAGTTCTACACCTACCTGTTTCGCGGCACGCCGCTGTATATCCAGTTGCTGATTTGCTACACCGGGATCTACAGCATCGCGGCGGTTCGCGCGCAGCCGGTGCTGGACGCGTTCTTTCGTGATGCGATGAACTGCACGATTCTCGCCTTCGCCCTCAACACCTGCGCCTACACCACGGAGATTTTTGCCGGGGCGATCCGCAGCATGGCCCACGGCGAAGTCGAAGCGGCGAAAGCCTACGGCCTCAGCGGCTGGAAGCTGTATGCCTACGTGATCATGCCGTCGGCCCTGCGCCGCTCGCTGCCGTACTACAGTAATGAAGTGATCCTGATGCTGCACTCGACGACGGTGGCCTTCACCGCGACCATCCCGGATATCCTGAAAGTCGCCCGGGACGCCAACTCGGCCACCTACATGACCTTTCAATCATTCGGTATCGCTGCGCTGATCTACCTGACCGTGACCTTTGCCCTGGTCGGTCTGTTTCGTCTGGCGGAGCGTCGCTGGCTGGCCTTTCTCGGCCCCAGCCACTAAGGAGCCTTCATGCGTCATCAGATTCATCCACTTGTGGCGCCGGTGCCGGGCACGGAGCGACAAATTCACAGTTTCCACTTCGGGCCGGAGCAGGCCGAAGGCAAGGTCTACATCCAGTCGTCGCTGCACGCCGACGAATTGCCGGGCATGCTGGTGGCCTGGCACTTGAAGGCGCGCCTGGCGGAGCTGGCTGCGGCCGGCCGCCTGCGCAGCGAGATCGTGCTGGTGCCGATCGCCAACCCGACCGGCCTGGAACAGGTGTTGATGGACATCCCCCTGGGCCGCTACGAGCTGGAAAGCGGGCAGAACTTCAACCGCCTGTTTGTCGACCTGTCCGACGAGGTTGGCAATCAAGTCGAAGGCCTGCTGGCAGATGATCCTGCGCACAACGTCGAACTGATCCGCGATGCGCTGACCATGGCCCTGGCGGCGCAAACGCCCGTCACACAACTGGAATCCCAACGCCTGGTGCTGCAACGCCTGGCGTGTGATGCCGACATGGTGCTGGACCTGCACTGCGACTTCGAAGCCGTTGCACACCTGTACACCACCCCCGAGGCGTGGCCCCGGGTGGAGCCGCTGGCGCGCTATATCGGTTCGGAAGCCAGCCTGTTGGCCACCGACTCCGGCGGGCAGTCATTCGATGAATGCTTCACGCTGGTGTGGTGGCAATTGCAACAACGGTTTGGCGAGCGCTTCCCGATTCCGATGGGCAGCTTTTCGGTAACCGTCGAATTGCGCGGCCAGGGCGACGTCAACCACGGCCTGGCCAGCCTCGACTGCCAGGCGATCATCGATTACCTGATTCACTTCGGCGCAATCAGCGGCGAGCCGGCACCGCTACCGGAATTGCCCTACCCCGCCACACCGCTGGCGGGCGTCGAGCCGGTGGCCACAGCCGTGGGCGGTTTGCTGGTATTCAGCGCGCTGCCTGGGGAATACGTGGACGCCGGGCAACTGATCGCCGAAATCATCGACCCCATTTCCGACCGCGTAACGCCAGTGCATTGCCGCAATGCCGGGCTGCTTTACGCTCGTTCGCTGCGGCGCATGGCCACTGCCGGGATGGTCATTGCCCATGTCGCAGGCACTGAAGCCTATCGCAGCGGCTACCTACTTTCGCCTTGAGGATGCACGCCCCATGTACAAATTGACCGTTGAAGGCCTGCATAAAAGCTATGGCGACAATGAGGTGCTCAAAGGTGTCTCGCTCAAGGCCAGGACCGGTGATGTGATCAGCTTGATCGGCGCCAGTGGCTCGGGCAAGAGTACCTTTTTGCGGTGTATCAATTTTCTTGAACAGCCGAATGACGGCGCCATGACGCTGGATGGGCAGCAGATTCGCATGGTCAGTGACCGCCATGGGATGCGCGTGGCGGATGATGCTGAGTTGCAGCGCCTGCGTACGCGGTTGGCGATGGTGTTTCAGCATTTCAACCTGTGGAGCCACATGAGTGTGCTGGAGAACATCACCATGGCGCCGCGCCGGGTGCTGGGTTGCAGCAAGAAGGACGCCGAGGATCGCGCTCGCCGGTATCTGGACAAGGTGGGGTTGCCGGCGCGGGTGGCCGGTCAATATCCGGCGTTTTTGTCGGGTGGCCAGCAACAGCGGGTGGCGATTGCCCGGGCGCTGGCGATGGAGCCGGAGGTGATGCTGTTTGACGAGCCGACTTCGGCGCTGGACCCGGAGTTGGTGGGTGAGGTGTTGAAGGTGATCCAGGGTTTGGCTGAGGAAGGCCGGACGATGATCATGGTGACCCATGAGATGAGCTTTGCGCGCAAGGTGTCGAGCCAGGTGCTGTTTTTGCACAAGGGGTTGGTGGAGGAACAGGGTGCGCCGGAGGATGTGCTGGGGAATCCCAAAAGCGAGCGGTTGCAGCAGTTTTTGAGTGGGAATTTGAAGTAGCCGGTCGGGGTGGGGTGTATATCCGTTATTTGTGTGATGGCTGGTATTGGTTCCGCTCTTACAGCGGCTCACTTTTGAAAAGCGCAAAAGTAAGCAAAACGCTCTTGCCCCACCACTCGGCACCTCGCCCAGGCTCGGTGTGCCCTCACTCCGGCTTTGGACCGTGGGCCGCCGTCATGGGCCATCCCTGGCCCAGGACGGCTAACC
>Ga0209173_100212_pt1 | contig 49033 bp, 51 predicted proteins | sample SynthPrep_16_END_FD_187206 | JGI IMG/M metagenome (GOLD analysis project Ga0209173, IMG submission 187206) | Synthetic microbial communities from Ohio, USA - SynthPrep_16_END_DS12_MetaG (SPAdes) (version 2) | ecosystem: Engineered > Bioreactor > Aerobic > Activated sludge | place: USA: Ohio...
TGCTCCTTAAGCCACTCGGACACTTCACCGTATCTCGTCAAACTGATTCAGTCTGTCGAGGCGCGCTAATGTAGTCGAAAGCTTTTCCGATGGCAAAGGTTTTTTTCAGAATTTTCATGCGCTTAGGCGGTTATGCCGTTCCAGACCTCTGCGGCGCCGTGCACACCAAGGCAATTCTGCCATTCTCGGGCACTCGCGGCGCTTGTCTATAGTAGCTGCTACGCCTTGCCGAAGGCCGCCTGCGGGTGGGCATGGGGGAAAAGTCTGACTGGGTAGTCAGTCATGGCGCTTTACCAGGGCGGGCGCGGTGGGTAACGTCTGCCGTCTGTCCTTCTATTACAAGCATTACAAGGAATCGCGTCATGAGTGAGTTGATTGCCTACCACCTCGAAGACGGTATCGCGACCCTGACCCTGAGCAACGGCAAGGTGAATGCCATTTCGCCGGCAGTGGTCAGTGCGTTTAATCAAGCGCTGGATCAGGCCGAGAAGGATCGGGCGGTGGTGATCATCACGGGCACGCCGGGGATTTTGTCCGGTGGCTATGATTTGAAGGTGATGACCGCCGGCCCTAAAGAAGCGGTGAGCCTGGTGACGTCGGGTTCCACCCTCGCCCGCCGCCTGTTGTCGCACCCGTTCCCGGTGATCGTGGCGTGCCCTGGGCACGCGGTGGCCAAGGGCGCATTCCTGTTGCTGTCGGCGGATTACCGGATCGGTGTAGACGGACCGTTCAGCATTGGTCTGAATGAAGTGATGATCGGCATGACCATGCACCACGCCGGGATCGAGCTGGCGCGGGATCGTCTGCGCAAGTCGGCGTTCCACCGTTCGGTGATCAATGCCGAGATGTTTAACCCGCAGGACGCGTTGAGCGCCGGGTTCCTCGACAAGGTGGTGGCGCCGGAAGAGTTGCAGGCAGCCGCACTGGAAGCGGCTCGCCAGTTGAAGAAGATCAATATGAACGCCCACAAGCACACCAAGCTGAAGGTGCGTAAGGCGCTGCTGGAAGCCCTGGATGACGCGATCATTCAGGATCAGGGGCATATGGGTTAATCAAACCTACGCCTGCTGAATCGAAGCCCGACCTTGAGTCGGGCTTTTTCTTACAAAGAATTCCGGATTGCCTACAACCGCTCTAAACAGTGTCTGTCACAGCATGTTGAAACATGCGCTTAAACATCGCCTATCTCCTGACTCTATAGGGGCAATTGCCGAATACAGTGCACATCCGTACACTGCGCCACCTTTTGTCCCGATGGGCTGTGTCGATGCTTTTTTTGTTACGCATGTTGTTGATGGGCCTGCATTTTATGATTGCGGGCGTACTGGGCGTGCTGCTGGGGATCTGTCGGCCGTTCAATCCGGACAACAGCCGTTACTGCGCGCGCCTGTATGCGGTGCCGGCGATGTGGCTATTGCGCCTGCGAGTGAAGGCCGATGTCGACTCGCTGCGTAACAAGCCCAGCAGTTGCGTGATCATCGCCAGCCATCAATCCAACTACGACCTGTTTGTGTTCGGCACCGTGGTGCCGTACCGCACGGTGTGTATCGGCAAGAAGAGCCTGAAGTGGGTGCCGTTGTTCGGACAGTTGTTCTGGCTGGCGGGCAATGTGTTGATCGACCGGGGCAATGCGCACAAGGCGCGGCGTTCGATGCTGACCACCACCCACACCTTGGCGCATGCCAACACCTCGATCTGGGTGTTCCCGGAAGGCACGCGCAACTTCGGTGAAACCCTGCTGCCGTTCAAGAAAGGCGCGTTCCAGATGGCGATCGCCGCAGGCGTGCCGATTGTGCAGGTGTGTGTCAGCACCTATGTGAAGCAGATGAAGCTCAATCGCTGGAACAGTGGCGATATTCTGATTCGCTCGTTGCCGCCGATTCCTACGAAGGGGCTGACGATGGATGACATGCCGCTGTTAATGCAGACCTGTCGCGAGCAAATGCGCGACTGCATCGAGGCGATGGACCGCGAGCTGCAAACCACGCCTGCAATCACGGCTGAACCCCGCCGAATTTGCTGACTCTGATTGGGCAGGGCAGCTAAGCTGCCTGACAGTTGTCATCTGCCATTCAAGAAGAAGCGATCAGCACTATGGGTAGAGTTGTTGCGGCCGCCGTCTATAGCGCCGGTAAGAAAGTCACCGATATCACCCTCGACGAAGGCGCCGCGTGGGCCGCCAAGCCTGACCACTTTGTGTGGATCGGCCTGGAGGAGCCCAGCGCGCTGGAACTGGCCAACCTGCAGCGCCAGTTCAACCTGCACGAACTGGCCATCGAAGACGCCCTGGAAAAACACAGCCGGCCCAAGCTTGAAACCTTCGGCGACGCGCTGTTTATCGTGACCTATTCGCCGGTGCGCGATAACGGCAAGCTGGAGTTTATCGAGACCCATATCTTTGCCGGCAGCGGCTACATCATTACCGCCCGCAACGGCCACTCGGCATCCTACGGCTATGTGCGCCAGCGCTGTGAGGCGCGACCGCTGTTGCTGGAGCATGGGGAAGATTTCGTACTCTATGCGCTGCTGGATTTTGTTACCGAGAACTATCAGCCGGTGAGCGAGGCGATTCATGCCGAGGTCGATGAGCTGGAGCGCAACGTGTTGTGCAACTCCCTGAGTGAAGCGGATATCCAGAAGCTCCACGGCCTGCGCCGCGATGTGCTGCGACTGAAGCGCTATGTGGCACCGATGGTGGAGATCAGTCAGGAATTGCAGAAACTAAGCTTCCCGTTTATCGACAAGAACATGCGTCCGTACTTTCGCGATGTGCAGATTCACGTCACCCGGCAGATGGAAGACCTGACCACCTTGCGGGATATCGCCAGCCAGACCATCGAGATTGGGGTGTTGCTGGAAGCCTCGCGCCAAAGCGTGGTGCAACGCAAGTTTGCCGCGTGGGCAGCGATTCTGGCGTTCCCGACGGCGGTGGCCGGGATTTACGGGATGAACTTCCAGAACATGCCGGAGCTGCAATGGCACTATGGGTATTTCGCGGTGCTGGGGTTTATTGCGGTGGGGTGTACGAGTTTGTGGGCCAGTTTCAAGCGTTCAGGCTGGCTGTAGGAAAACTGCTGTTGTGGCAAGGGAGCTTGCTCCCGCTGGGGTGCGAAGCGCCCCCAAGGCTTGCGACTGCTGCGCAGCCGAACGGGAGCAAGCTCTCTCGCCACAAAAAGCTCATCAATCAACCCGATTAGTTAGGCCACGTCCGCTTTTGGTTTGTGCGCCACAAACCGCATCATCCATTCCGCCACGGTAACGCCGTGATGGTCTCGCTCCAGGCTGGCCACACCGTTGGTGTACACCTTCTCCCCCAGCGTTGTCTGAAGAATCTCCAGCAACTCGCGGGAATAGTCGTGGATAAATTCCGGGTGGCCCTGGAAGCACAGCACCTGGTCTTCAATATGATACGCCGCAAACGGGCAGAACTCGCTGGAGGCGATCACGGTGGCGTTTTCCGGCAAGGTGGTGACCTGATCCTGGTGGCTGATCAACAGCGTCAGTTCTTCCACCACCGGGCTCATCCACGGTGCCTTGGCGTTCAGTTTGTAGTCATGGATGCCCATGCCCCAGCCCTTGGTCGCCCGCTCGGTCTTGCCACCCAACAGCAGCGCCAGCAACTGGTGGCCGAAGCAGATGCCGATCAGCTTGTCGCCGCGGGCATGGCGGTCCAGCAGGTAGGTCTTGAGGGTCTGGATCCACGGATCGGTGCCAAAGGAGTCGGCCTTGCTGCCCGTCACCAGGTACGCGTCGAACACTTCTTCATCCGCCGGGTATTCACCCTGCACCACGTTATAGATGACGAACTCGGCGGCAATCGGCTGTTTGGAGAACAGGCGCTTGAACATCTGCCCGTACCCTTGGTACTGATCGATCAGCCCAGGACGCAGGATATCGGTTTCCAGGATGCACACGCGTAACGACATAAAAAATACCTGACACGGCGATGGGAATAATGAACACCCCCAGAGCCTGCCTTGAAATACCCTTCCAAGGCAAGCCCCATCGCCATGCTCAATGTGGGAGCGGGCTTGCTCGCGAATGCGGTGGATCAGTTAACGAGTGTGGTGACTGACACACCGCTTTCGCGAGCAAGCCCGCTCCCACATTTCGATCACCGATACGCTTCACCCTGTGCAGCTTTCTCCAACAGCAGCGCCGGCGGCGTGAAGCGCTCGCCATATTGCTCGGCCAGGTATCGGGCGCGGGCGACGAAATCGTTCAGGCCGTACTGGTTGATGAATTGCAGCGCTCCGCCGCTCCAGGCGGCAAAGCCGATACCGAAGATCGAGCCGACGTTGGCATCAGCCGTCGACATCAACACGCCCTCCTCCACACAGCGCACGGTTTCGATGGCCTGGATGAACAGCAAACGGTCGCGCACGTCTTGCGGCGAGATCTGTTGGCCGGGCTTTTCGAAGCGGCTTTTCAGCTCCGGCCACAGGTGTTTCTGCCCGCCCGCCGGGTATTCGTAGAAACCGCCACCCGCCGCCTTGCCCGGGCGCTTGTATTCAATGAGCAACAGGTCGATCACGGCAAACGCCGGGTGCTGCGGTAACGGCTTGCCCTCGGCCTGTAGGTCCTTGGCCGTCTGTTGACGGATATGGCTCATCAGGCTGAGGGAAACTTCGTCAGAGACCGCCAGCGGCCCCACCGGCATCCCGGCCTTGCGCGCCTCGGTCTCGATCATCGGTGCGGCCACGCCTTCGCCGAGCATGGCGATACCTTCATTGGTGAAGGTGCCGAACACCCTTGAAGTGAAGAAGCCGCGGCTGTCGTTGACCACGATCGGGGTTTTCTTGATTTGCAGTACGAAGTCGAACCCCCGCGCCAGGGTTTCGTCGCTGGTGCGGGCGCCCTTGATGATTTCCACCAGGGGCATTTTGTCCACCGGGCTGAAGAAGTGCAGGCCGATAAACTTGCCCTGGTCTGGAACGGCGGTGGCTAACCCGCTGATGGGCAAGGTGGAGGTGTTGGAGGCGATCACCGCTTCGGCACCCACCACGCTTTGCGCGGCCGCCGAGACCTTGGCCTTGAGTTCCCGATCCTCGAAGACGGCTTCGATGATCAGGTCGCAGCCGGCAAGATCGGCGTCGGATTCGGTAGGAACAATCCGCGCGAGGATGGTTTCCCGCTGTTCGGCGGTCAATTGCCCACGCCCGACCTTCTTGTCCAGCAACGTGGCCGAGTGGGCCTTGCCCTTCTCTGCCGCCGCCTGGCTGACGTCCTTGAGCACCACCTCAATGCCCGCCGAGGCGCTGACGTAGGCAATGCCCGCGCCCATCATCCCGGCGCCGAGCACGCCGACCTTGCGTGTCACATACGGCGCAAAGCCCTTGGGCCGCGAACTGCCGGCATTGATTTCATTGAGCTGGAACCAGAAGGTGCCAATCATGTTTTTCGCCACTTGCCCGGTGACCAGCTCGGTGAAGTAGCGGGTCTCGATCAAGTGCGCGGTGTCGAAATCCACCTGGGCACCTTCCACGGCGGCGCAGAGGATTTTCTCCGGGGCCGGGAAGCAGCCGTTGGTTTTGGCGCGCAGGATCGATGGCGCAATGGCGAGCATTTGCGCGACTTTCGGGTTGGACGGCGTACCACCCGGGATCTGGTAGCCCTTGATGTCCCAACGCTGTTTCGCCTCGGGGTTGGCCAGAATCCACGCCCGGGACTTGGCCAGCAGCTCGTCACGGTCTGCCGCCAGCTCATCAATCAACCCGGCTTGCAGCGCCTGCTGCGGCGTAATCTTTTTGCCTTCCAGCAAGTAGGGCAAGGCTTTTTCCAGGCCCAGCATCCGCACCATGCGCACCACACCGCCGCCACCCGGCAAAAGCCCGAGGGTGACTTCCGGCAGGCCAATCTGTACCGACTTGTGGTCCAGCGCCACACGGTGCTGGCACGCCAGGCAAATCTCCCAGCCACCGCCCAGCGCTGCGCCGTTGATCGCGGCCACTACCGGTTTGCCGAGGGTTTCCAGGGTGCGCAGTTGCGCCTTCAGCACCAGCACGCTGTCGTAGAAATCCTTGGCGTGGGGCTTGTCGACCTTGATCAGTTCATTAAGGTCGCCGCCGGCAAAGAAGGTCTTCTTCGCCGAGGTGATGATCACGCCCGCAATCGAATCCTTCTCGGCGTCCAGGCGGGCGACGGTGGCCGCCATGGCCTCGCGGTACACCCCGTTCATGGTGTTGGCGCTCTGGCCGGGCATGTCGATGGTCAGCACCACAATCTGGTCCTGGCCCTTTTCGTAACGAATGGCATCGGTCATGACTGATTCCTTAGGCTCAGAGGCGTTCGATGATAGTGGCGATACCCATGCCGCCGCCGACACACAGGGTGGCCAGGCCATAACGCTGCTGGCGTACCTCCAGCTCATCAAGCAAGGTGCCGAGAATCGCGCAGCCCGTGGCGCCCAGCGGGTGGCCCATGGCGATGGAGCCACCGTTGACGTTGACCCGGGCGGCGTCGATGCCCATGTCCTTGATGAACTTGAGCACCACCGACGCAAACGCTTCGTTGACCTCGAACAGGTCGATGTCTTCAACCCGCAAACCCGCCTTGGCCAGTGCCTTGCGGGTTGCCGGTGCCGGGCCGGTCAACATGATGGTGGGGTCGGTACTGGTGACAGCGGTGGCGACGATCCGCGCCCGGGGTTGCAGGCCGAGTTCGCGACCTTTGGCTTCAGAACCGATCAGCATCAGCGCCGCGCCATCGACGATCCCGGAACTGTTGCCCGGTGTGTGCACGTGGTTGATGCGCTCGACGTGGCTGTAGACCCGCAACGCCGTGGCGTCGAAGCCCATCTGGCCCATCATTTCGAAGCTGGGCTTGAGTTTGCCCAGGCCTTCGAGGGTGGAGTCGGCACGGATGAATTCGTCATGATCCAGCAGCACAATGCCATTTTGGTCCTGCACGGCGATCAGCGACTTGTTGAAGGAACCGTCTGATCTGGCCCGCGCCGCTTTCTGCTGTGAGTGCAGGGCAAAGGCGTCGACGTCCTGGCGGGTGAAGCCTTCCAGGGTGGCGATCAGGTCGGCACCGATGCCTTGCGGGGTGAAGTGGCTGTGCATATTGGTTTGCGGGTCGAGCACCCAGGCGCCGCCGTCACTGCCCATGGGCACTCGGGACATGGACTCGACGCCGCCCACCACCACGAGGTCTTCAAAGCCGGAGCGCACTTTCATCGCGCCGAGGTTCACGGCTTCCAGGCCCGAGGCGCAAAACCGGTTGATCTGCACACCGGCGACGCTGATATCCCAGTCCGCCACCAACGCGGCGGTCTTGGCGATGTCGGCGCCCTGGTCGCCAATCGGTGTGACACAGCCCAGGACGATGTCATCCACTTGCCGGGTGTCGAGGTCGGTGCGCTGTTGCAGTGCCGTCAGCAAACCGGCCACCAGGTTCACCGGCTTGACGCTGTGCAGGGCGCCATCCGCCTTGCCTTTGCCCCGGGGCGTGCGTATCGCATCAAAGATCAAAGCTTGGGTCATGACGTCCTCAAATCACTATGCAACGAATCGTGCCCTTACCTTAGGCGCCAGGGCGCCGGATTCAATGACCGAACCGCTCATTGACCTTGACGCTCACGCTCAGACGAACGGTAGGAGGCTACGGGAATCGGCTGATTAATCGTTTTAGCTGTCTAGCCGTAGGGCTGGCGTCTGGCTGGCAATTGGCCTCATGCCTTTTTAATAAGTTTTCTTCAGGTTATGAGACGAAATGGATCTAAGCCATGTAGAACGAGGGCTCTAAGGTTGAATCTGTAAGAGAAGTTAAAGGTTGCTGCCGGGTTTTGCTGGAGCACCTGTAGGAACTGTAAGAAAAGAGTCATGTAGCACCGTCATAGTTGAATCGACCGGCACGCATTTGACGCTCAGGAATAACAACAAAAGGCAGTCAGCCATGTTCAAGCATTCGAAAGTACGTCAGGCGGGACTTATTCTGTTCGCCACCACCCTGATTCTGATCTTGCCCAACCTCACCAAGGTCATTGGGTGACCTCTCACACCCCACATTCTGCGCAGACACAGCGCCAGGATCGCAGCCTTTGGCAGCGCCTTTCGGGATATTGCGTATAGCGATCCCGTCAGGGGCTGCCGTTTTGCGCGCCGAGATTTTGTGATTTTGCGGTATCGTGAGTTCCACCGCCTTTTCCGATATGTGGCCCTTCCTTGAAACAGATCATCGTCCTCCTGATCCTGCTGCTGGCCTTGCCGGCGCACGCCGCGAAATTGACCGTCGAGCTGGATCACGCCAGCAAAACCTGGGAAACCACCGAACTGCTCAAGCGTCCGGATGTGCAGACGGTGCAGATCGTTGATGACGTTTCCTACAAGCGCAACATGACGTATCGCGCAGTGCCGCTGGCAGCACTGTTGCCGGGCATCACGCCGGAAAATCATCTGCAGGCAGTGGCCCTCGACGGCTTTGCCGCGGAACTGACGGCGGCACCGCTGCTATCAAAAAGCGGCGCGCGGGCCTGGCTGGCGGTGGAAGATCCGGCGCATCCGTGGCCGCCACTGGCAGACGGCAAGCCCAGTGCCGGGCCGTTTTATCTGGTGTGGACCGATCCACAAGCCGGGCATATCAGCCCTGAGCAGTGGCCGTTTCAGATTTCCGGGATCAAGCAGTTGAAGACGGTGGCGGAGCGCTTCCCGGCTTTGTTGCCGGATCCGAAACTGGCGGCGAATGACCCGGTGAATCAGGGGTTCGCACTGTTCCAGAAGAACTGCCTGGCATGTCATCGCCTGAACGGGGCCGGCGATGCGCAGGTGGGGCCGGACCTGAATATTCCTTACAACCCCACTGAATATTTTGCCGGGGATTTCCTCAAGCGCTACATCCGCGATCCGCAAAGCATGCGGCACTGGCCACAGGCGAAGATGCCAGCGTTTGCCACCAGCGTGCTGCCGGATGCGGACCTGGATCTGCTGGTGGGGTATTTGAAGCATATGGCGGGCAGAAAGCAGCCTTAAGGCTCGGGTAAACCTGTGGCGAGGGAGCTTGCTCCCGCTGGGCTGCGCAGCAGCCCCAATCAGGCAATCACATTTCTCCAGACAGAGCTCGGGGGCATGCCTTGGGGCCGCTTCGCGGCCCAGCGGGAGCAAGCTCCCTCGCCACAAAAAGCTGTCCTGGCACGAAGAGCTTTCCTGCTACACAGAGCTCCCTCTCTCTGGATCCTACTGCTGCTGCACCGAAATCACCGGTGTCGGCGCTACAAATACCTTCGCATGCATTTGCTCATGCCCTCCCCCACGACGCATGCCTCGTACCGGGCAGGCGTCCAGGTAATCCAGGCCCACCGCCAGCTTCAAATGCCGCTCCGGCCGCGCCAGTTGATTGGTCACGTCAAAACTGTACCAGGCGTCATCCAGCCACGCTTCAGCCCAAGCATGGCTGGCGAGGTGCTCGCAGTCTTCGCTGTACAAATACCCCGACACATAACGCGCCGGAATCCCCAGGCTGCGGGCACAGGCGAGGAAGGCGTGGGTGTGGTCCTGGCACACCCCGGCACGCCCGGCAAACGCCTTGGCCGCACAGGTGTCGACTTCGGTAGAACCCGGCGAATAGGTCATGTACTGGTTCAGCGCGTGCATCAGGTCGATCAATGCGCTGCGGTCGCGGCGTTGATGGCAATGCTTTTCGGCAAAGCTGCGCAGGGCCTCGTCCGGCTCGGTCAACCGGGTGCAGCGCAGGAACGGGAAGGCCGACTGGCTTTCATGCTCGGCCTCGCGCAATTCGTCGATATCCACCTGGCCACGGGCGCCAATGATGATGGCTTCATGGGGCTCGTCCAGGGTCAACACGTGCAGGATGTTGCCGAACGGGTCCAGTTGCGCCCGTACCGGCCGGGGCAAGTCCAACTGCCAACTGAGGACATGCTGGCGCTCGCTGTCGTGGGGCGTGAGCCGCAGGTACTGGATGCTGGCACGCACCTGGTCTTCGTAGTGGTAGGTGGTTTCGTGGCTGATGGAAAGTCTCATGCCGCCTCCAGGTAGGAACTGTAAATAGCGTCGCCCAGCTCGCGCACGAGCGGGATGAAGTCGGTCAGCCAAGCGTGCAGGCCTTCCTCGAGAATTTCGTCAATGGCGGTATAGCGCAGGCGTGCGTCCATTTCCGCTGCCAGGCGTTGGGCCGGGCGACCGTTGATGCCGGGCAGGCTGCCAAGGATCTGGTCGATCTCTTCACTGCAGGCCCGCAGCGACCGCGGCACGTCGGCGCGCAGCAGCAACAGCTCGGCGACTTGTCGGGCGCCGGGGGCATCACGGTAGATTTCGGTGTAGGCCTCGAACGACGACAACGCCCGCAACAACGCACTCCATTGATAGTAGGCATGGGCGGTACCATCGGTGACCGCTTCGGCCTGGTCGCCGGCCATTTCATAGCGGGCGTCGAGCAAGCGCAGGGTGTTGTCGGCGCGCTCGATAAAGGTGCCCAGGCGAATAAAACGAAAGGCGTCGTTACGCATGATGGTGCCGTAGGTGGCGCCACGGAACAGGTGGGACCGCTCCTTGACCCACTCGCAGAACCGGCTCATGCCGTAGCGACTCAGGCCTTGCTGGGCGATGTCGCGAATCTCCAGCCAGGTGGCGTTGATGTTTTCCCACATGTCGGCGGTGATTCGCCCACGCACGGCATGGGCACTGGCGCGTGCAGCGCCGAGGCAGCTGTAGATGCTGGCCGGGTTCGCCGCATCCAGGGCGAAGAAGTGCAGCAGGCGTTCGGCGTGCAACTCACCGTGGCGCTCGCGGTAATCGTCGAGGGTGCCGGTGATCAGCAGCGGCATCGCCAGTTCATGCAGACCATCGCCGCGCCCGTCCTGGGGCATCAGCGACAGCGAATAACTGACATCGAGCATCCGCGCGAGGTTTTCCGCGCGCTCCAGGTAGCGTGACATCCAATACAAATCCGAGGCAGTTCTACTCAACATATTTCAATCCTCGACCACCCAGGTGTCTTTGGTGCCGCCGCCCTGGGACGAGTTGACCACCAGCGAGCCTTCCCGCAGCGCCACACGAGTCAGGCCGCCGGGGACCACACGGGTTTCCTTGCCTTGCAGCACAAACGGGCGCAGGTCGATGTGCCGTGGCGCGATGCCGTTTTCGACGAAGGTCGGGCATGTCGACAGGCACAGCGTTGGCTGCGCGATATAGGCGTGGGGCTTGGCCTTGATGCGTGCACGGAAGGCTTCGATTTCCGCCGCCGAGGCGGCCGGGCCGACCAACATGCCATAGCCACCGGAGCCCTGGGTTTCCTTCACCACCAGTTGCGGAAGGTTGGCCAGTACGTGGGACAGTTCACTGGGATTACGGCACTGGAACGTCGGAACATTCTTCAGGATCGGTTCTTCATCCAGGTAAAAACGGATCATCTCGGTGACGAAGGGGTACACCGACTTGTCATCCGCCACCCCGGTGCCGATGGCATTGGCCAACACCACGTTGCCCGAGCGATAAGCCGCCAGCAGGCCCGGCACGCCGAGCATGGAGTCCGGGTTGAAGGCCAGCGGGTCGAGGAACGCGTCGTCGAGGCGGCGGTAAATCACGTCGACCGCCTTGGGGCCGTCGGTGGTGCGCATGAACACGCGGTCATCGCGTACAAACAGATCGGCACCTTCCACCAGTTCCACGCCCATTTCCCGGGCCAGGAATGCATGCTCGAAGAACGCACTGTTGAAACGCCCAGGCGTCAACACCACCACACTGGGATTGTCCAGCGGGCTGGAGCTTTTCAGGGTGTCGAGCAACAGGTTGGGATAGTGGTCGATGGGCGCAATGCGCTGGGCCGCGAACAGTTCGGGGAACAGGCGCATCATCATCTTGCGGTCTTCGAGCATGTAGCTCACGCCGCTGGGGGTACGCAGATTGTCTTCGAGGACGTAGTAAGTGCCGTCGCCATCGCGTACGAGGTCGACACCTGAGATGTGGGAATAGATATCCCGATGCAGGTCCAGGCCCTGCATCGCCAACTGGTACTGCTCGTTGGCCAGGACTTGCTCGGCGGGGATGATCCCAGCCTTGATAATGCGTTGTTCGTGGTAGAGGTCGGCGAGAAACATGTTCAGCGCCTTGACCCGCTGGATGCAGCCGCGCTCGACGATCCGCCATTCACTGGCCGGGATGCTGCGGGGGATCGTGTCGAAGGGGATCAGGCGCTCGGTACCTTGCTCATCGCCATACAAGGTGAAGGTGATACCGGCCCGGTGAAACAGCAAATCGGCTTCGCGCCGGCGCTGGGCCAGCAGTTCGGCCGGCGTGTCGGCCAACCAGCGGGCGAATTCGCGGTAATGGGGGCGCACCTGCCCTGCCCCGTCGTACATCTCATCATAATAAGTGCGGATCATGCCGTACTCCTTGTCACCCGGACGCCAGAACCATCGCAAGGCCCGTGCCAGCGGCATAAACACTTAAGTATCAATCAGTTGGATATAGACGCAGGTCTCATCGCACCGTCCCGGTGCAGCAAATGCCCGCTGTCATGGGCGGCGCCTCATTGCAATGCAGGCCATGACTATCACCAGCATAGTCAGAGTTGATTTCACTGCCCGGCAAACCCCGCGGATAATCACCTCCATCAGCTGAACAGGACGCGTCCTACAGCTTCATCCATTGCGCATTACCGCTTGTACCGAATCGCTCTCCTCCTTTGCGATCTTCCCTTTGGCCACCCTGCTCGGGTGGCTTTTTTTTGCGCAGGATTTTTCCCGCGCCAGAAACAAAAACGGCCGACCCAAAGGTCAGCCGATACGCTGTGTTATTGCTCATGCCGCTACATGGGTAACCCACGCACCTCCTGTTTCACGCCCCATCCCTCGATGATCCCGCCCAAAGGCTCGACCACCGCCTCAAAGTCCTGCTCGAAGTCTCCTATGCCGTCGTAGGTGGCGAACATGATTTTGCTCAATTCCAGGTACCAGGCGCCGTCATCCCGCGCGCTGACCTGGGCATTCAGGGATTCCCCACGAAACCGACCCGCAGCCCGCCGCGCACGTTCCTCATCCGGGAAAATGGCGTAGAACTCGATGGGGTGGAAACGCGAGAAGTCAAAGCCGCCCTCTTTCATGCGGCGCAACACATTGGTGCTGATGTCTTCTTGATAGGCTGTGCTCATGAAACGTCCTCCTCAAACCGATGGATAGACTTTCCGTGCTTCCCAAGGCCCGCGCTGCAAGGGCGCGGGTGTTACGGCAGTGACGTCGCCGCTGGGAGACAAGCATGTAGCTGACAAGACCAGACCTTAGCGATTCATTCGCTGATCTCCATTGCAGAGTAGCGCGAAGCTATCACCTCCACCAGAGTCTGTTTAAAGGCGTACAGGGAATGTTCAGGCGGCGGGTTCGACGTTGAGGTCTTTGATGCTGTTTTGATCTTTCAGAATCTTGACCGTGGGTTCGGCGATACGCCCCTCCAGATCGTTGAGATCCAGTTCCTCCAGCACCGGTGATACGCGGGCGCGAACCAGGCGCGCGGCTTCTTCAAGCGTGGGTTTCTGCTCGCACTCGAATTGCTCGACTACCGACTCACCATGATCATTGGTGAAGGAAACGTTCCACTTTGGCATCAGAGCCTCCTCGATAAAACCCATGGGTGGGCTTACATCTATCTGGACCTTGAGGGCCTGGAAATCGTTCCACTCAAGGCAGGAGGCACCTGATCAACTGCAGTTATTTTTCAGCGTGTTCTTTCAGGGCTTTCAAGGTGTTGAACGGTGCGTCCACCACAAACTTGTTGGCCAACCAAGACGGCACGCTGCCACCTGGCTCGGTGTGCACCTGGTAGGTCACTTCGGTCAGGTTGTCGCCTTTAGGCACCAGCTTCCAGTAACCATCGACCTGGGCTACGCGCACATAGCCTTTGACTTCTGGCTGGTAGGTCGGCACTTCCAACAGCTTGCGGGTGACGGTGCCGTCGGCAGCCTTGGTGGTGGTGATTTCCAGGATCGAGTCACGATCGGTCACCGGGAACGGTGCCTTGAACTGGGTGTAGGTCCAGCTCTTGTCGCCTTCCTGCTTGAGCAGTTTCTGCGACTTGCATTCGTGGATCCAGGAGCAGGCCCCCGCCACGTCTTCCTGCAGCGCCTGGATCTTGGCCAGCGGCGCCTTGATGGTCGTCACACCGCGATAAGCCTTGTACTTGGAACCGGCAATTTCACTCAAGGACACTTTGATGCCGTCTTCATCCTTGGCCGTCTGCCAGTCTTCAGCATGCGCTGCGGCAGCGAACAACGCGGTAAAACCGCACAACACAGCAATTCGTTTCAGTGAACCCATGGTCTTATTCCTTATTGTTGAAGTTCAGTACTTTGAACAGCCCACTAAGCCGCCGTCATCTGTTCCCACCAGCCGATCAACCTGATCGCTTCTGCCTGGCTACTGCCGCAGACCTCGATATCCGCCTGGAACGAACTACACACTGCGGGCCGCTCAGGCTGGCCAAACAACTGGCACAGTTGTTCGACCGAAAGATGCAGGCAGCGTTCGCCCGCCGGTTTGCCGGCAGGCATTCCCGGCAACGGAGAACTGATGGATGGGGCAATGCAGCAAGCGCCACAGCCTTCACGGCATTTCATGACGAACAGATCCTCGACAACTCAAGCGTTGATGGCCACGTAAGACTACGCCCTTAAACAGACGTTTTAAATTGGCTTAACAGGGGTTTTTCACCGAAAACAAAAGTGACTGACCAGTCTGCGACAGAAGGTCAGGGGTGCGCGTCACGTTTACTCGTCGGGTTTATTGCTTGAACTGGAAATCCAGCGCTGCGCCTTCTACTTCGCGGCGTTCTTCGTTGCGCAGTTGCAGCTGCATTTCATTGCTGAGCAGGCGCCCGTTGATCTGGAATGCACTGTTGTCAGTGGGCTTTTCGGCAAACATCGGCGGCAGCAGCGGCACGTTCTTCGGCTGCGGCATGGTGCCGAGGGGTTGCAGGTGGCGGACCATGTTCGACGGCAGGCTCAAATCCAGCTCTGCAGGCGGCAGCGGCGTCTTGGCGACTTCGTGGGCCGACTTTGACTTGCTGGCGATAGGCGCACGTTTTTTAACCGGCGTTGCTTTCTTTGCGGGGGCTTTCTTCGCGACCGGTGCCTTCTTGGCCGCAGCGGTTTTTTTCGCCGGCACCGTTTGCTGGGAGCTGGCAGCAGGCACCGCTTCACTGGCGGGAGCCGCCAGGACAGCGCCAGCGTTACACAGGCTTAACACGCAGATCAGCAGGGCAGCAGGAAAGGTATAAGTCATATCGCCAGCAGCATTAACGGCAGAAGGCCATATGCTCGCTTGTTGAGGACGGTATGACAAGCATGGTAATTAGCCAGCTACCCGTCGTGTCCCCTTTCCATGCCTCAAAAACCCGCCGCAGTCTCCTGGCATAACTGGCTTGCCAGCATCCCCAGGGTCATCAAGACGCGCTCCGCCTCGCGGTTCCACGGGGTGCCGCAGTTCAGGCGAATACAGTGGTTGAACTGTTCCGTATTACTGAAGATCAGCCCCGGTGCAATGCTGATGCCCTGCTGCAAGGCGCGCACGTGCAGTTCCTGGGTATTGACCCGTCCAGGCAAACTGACCCACAGGATAAAACCGCCGGTCGGGCGGGTCATCTGGGTGCCTTCGGGAAAATACTGCTGCACGGCCAGCTGGAACGCGCTGAGGTTTTTGCGGTACTCCTGGCGGATATAGCGCAGGTGGCGGTCGTAACCGCCATTCTCCAGGTACGCCGCCGTGCCCATCTGGGTCACGCTGCAGGCCGAATGGGTGCTGAACATTTGCAGGCGCTGGATTTCCTGCTGGTACTTGCCGGCAATCATCCAGCCAATGCGAATGCCCGGTGACAGGGTCTTCGAGAAACTCGAGCAATAGATGACCCGGTCCAGACGGTCGTAGGCTTTCAGGGCCTTGGTGCGGCCCAGTTCGAACATCAGTTCGCCATAGATATCGTCCTCGACCACCTGGATATCGAAATCCGAGGCCAGGCGCAGCAACTGTTTCTGCCGCTCTTCGGGCATGGTGCCGCCCAGGGGATTGCTCAGGCGCGTGGTCAGCACCAGAGCCTTGATCGACCATTGGTTGGCTGCCAGTTGCAGGGCTTCCAGGCTCATGCCGGTGGCCGGGTCGCTGGGGATTTCGATGACCTTCAGGCCCAGCAGATCGGCCAGTTGCAGCAAGCCGTAATAGGTCGGCGATTCGGCGGCGATCAGGTCGCCGGGGCGGGTCAGCACCCGCAGCGACATCTGCAATGCATCGACACACCCATGGGTGATCACCACTTCGGAGGGGTCGACCACCACCCCGGCATCGCGCATACGGATCGCCACCTGGCGCCGCAGCGGCTCGAAACCCGGGCTGAACATGTAACTGAACGCCCGCGGGCTCTGGAAACGCGTGACCTTGGCCAGTTGCTGATGCAGCGCGCGCACAGGCAGGTAGTCGACACTCGGCACGGCGGCGCCGAGCGGGAACACGCCTTCGCGACGGGATTCCACCAACACCTGTTGAATGATGCTGCTGCGGGTGACCAACCCTGGACGCTCGACCCGGGCGATGTCCGGCGTGGGCGCAGTGAGCGCCGGCGTCTGGTGCACGTAATACCCGGACTGCGGCCGCGCGCGAATCAAACCCTGGTCTTCCAGGTTCGCGTAGGCCTGCAACACGGTGGCGTGGCTGACGTTGAGCTGGGAGCTCATTTTGCGTACCGAAGGCACGCGCTCGCCCGGTTGATAGACACCGCGGCGGATATCCTCAGCCAGCTGCTGGGCGATACGTTGGTAGAGCAACAGATTGGTCATGACGCAGCACTCGATTTCACGGGTATTTTATTTTTGTGTGAAACATACCGGCACAGTTTAGAAGTGTACGGGGACAGTTGCCACAATAGTCGAGCGCGGGCGGCAGTGATAGAAAAAACTGTAAGGGTTGCGAACTGAATCGCGGGCATAAAAAACCCGATCATTGATCGGGCTTACGTGGGAGCTGTCGAGCCCCAGCGAGGCTGCGATGCAGGCGTTGCGGTCTCGCAGGTGCACCGAGGCGATCCTGTCGCAGCCTCGCTGGGGCTCGACAGCTCCCACAGGCATCAGCTTTCACCTTGAGAATCAGGTTCAGCGAGCAGCGCCCAGCTGGCCTTTTTCGTCGGAGAACACAATTTCTACCCGACGGTTCTGCGCCCTGCCCCGCTCAGACGCGTTGGCTTCGACCGGATACTGATCGCCGTAGCCTTCGACCTGAATGCGTTTTTCGTCGATCCCCAGGTCGCTCAGTACATCCGCAACCGCTTGAGCGCGGTCCCGGGACAGTTTGATATTTTCCTGTTCGCCGCCGGTATTGTCGGTGTAACCCTCGATGCGCACCACACGCTTGGGGTTCAGTTGCAGGAACTGCACCACTTTGAGCACGGTGCGGTTGGCCGAGTTTTGCAGCTCTGCATCACCCGTATCGAACAGCACGTCACCCAGGGTCATCACCAGCCCGCGATCAGGCTGGACGGTGGTCAGGCTGGATATCTGCGCCTCAATCCATTTGCCCTGTTGCTGAACGCTGGAGAGCTTGGCTTCACGCAGGGCCAGTTGCAGGCGCTGGCGTTCCAGCTCCAGCTTGACCCCTCGCTCCTGATTGAGTGCCTGCTCGGTGTGTTCCCGGGCAATCGCGCTGTAGCGCTGGCTCAGGTAGGCGTAATGCGCCACATCGGCGCCGCTGCCCCAGAAGCTGGAGAAACGGTCGGCACGGGCCAGGGACTCACCGGCGCGAATCACGTCCTTGGGTGCGATACGCAGCACATTCGAATCTTCCTTGACCTTCTGGAAGTCAGTGCTGGCCTGTTGCAAGGCGAGGTTACTGTCGGGATGGGTCGCACAACCACCCAGCGCACTGCCCAGCAACACCACACAGCTCAACCCACGCATCAACGGGCTCATTGGGCGTCTCCCAACTGCAACTGCTTGCGCAGGCGGGTGATACGGGTGTTGAGCACGTTCAGTTGCTCCTGGCTTTTGCGGGTCAGCACCCGCGCTTCCGCCAGGCGGGCGTCCAGCTCGGCTTCTTCAGCCTGCATGCGGGCGTCCTTGTAGGATTCATCGGCCATGTCGGCACGGGCCTGGGTGAACTTGTCTTCCGCCAGCTTCAGCTCGGGCGAATCGCTGGCGACGGCGCCCACGGCGCTGGCTTGTTCCAGGGCTTGCTGGGTCAGGCGCATTTGTTCATTCGGCGCAGGATCGGCTGCACATCCCGCCAGAGCTACAACGGCGAGGGCCGCGAAAAGAGGTCGAATAGTCACTGAAAATCCCTACTTTGTTGGGGTGCCGACGGGTTGCTGCAACTGCGCTTTCCAGCGCTCAAGATTGCTCTGCAGCGCGGTTTCCGCCAGACCGGACGCGGGCAATTCTGTCATCTTTTTGGCGAGCTGTCCGCGCAACCACGGATCGTTGCAGGCGGAGTTGTGGGAAATGGCCAGGTACAGGCCCGGCTGGTCGATGGGGATTTCCCGCGCCACCAGGTCGTTGCTCATGCCCAACGTCTGGGCCATGGCCATGCCGGAATAACGTCCGGCGAGCACGTAGTCCACTTCCCCCAGCAGCAGCTTCTGGAACGCCGGGGTCAGGCTGGGCAGGCGCTGCAGGGTCAGTTGCTCACCGGCGAAGGTTTCAAAGTCGCGGCTCAGGCGCGCCCTTTCCGACACCGCGCCCTTGTGGCCCTGCAGGTCGCTGGCCTGGCTGTAGGCCAGGGAGGAATCCTTGCGGGTCCAGACCAGGTAATCGGTTTGCACCAATGCCGGGTGGATGTAGTCGAGGGAGTCCAGGGCGTCGAGGGTCAATGGCGCGTCGGCGAGGATGTCCATGCGCCCGCTGCGCACTTCTTCCAGCGCCAGGGAACGTTTGCCGCCGTACAGCAGGTCGATTTTCACCCCGAGGTCCTTGGCCACTTGCTGCAGCATGTCGGCGGTGGCGCCGATCAAGTGCGTGGGGTCCTGGGGATCACGCCACAGATAAGGCGGGGCGTCCGGGCTGCCGGTGATCACCAGGCGATCACATTTGCCCGCCGCCAGCGACACCGTCGGCAGCAGTGACAGGGCCAGCAGTACAGTCCAGGGACGCAATTCCATGGCAGAGTTCTCCAGTTGAAAAATTACCGGGCAAAAAAAAGCCCGGTCAAAAGACCGGGCTCTTTATAAGTGAAGCGGCTGGATTAGACCAGCTTCTCCAACTCGGGTACGGCTTCGAACAAGTCCGCCACCAGACCGTAATCAGCCACCTGGAAGATCGGTGCTTCTTCGTCCTTGTTGATCGCAACGATCACCTTGGAGTCTTTCATACCGGCCAAGTGCTGGATCGCGCCGGAGATACCGACGGCGATGTACAGCTGTGGCGCAACGATCTTGCCGGTCTGGCCGACCTGCATGTCGTTGGGTACAAAACCGGCGTCGACGGCAGCGCGGGAAGCGCCGACCGCAGCGCCCAGCTTGTCGGCCAGGGCGTACAGGTGCTTGAAGTTGTCGCCGTTCTGCATGCCGCGGCCGCCGGAAACGACGATCTTGGCAGCGGTCAGTTCCGGACGATCGGACTTGGCCAGCTCTTCGCCAACGAAGCTGGAAGTGCCAGCGTCGTGGGCAGCAGCCACAGCTTCAACCGTAGCCGAACCACCTTCAGCAGCAACCGGGTCGAAACCGGTGGCACGCACGGTGATGACTTTTACCGACGCAGTGGACTGCACGGTAGCGATGGCGTTACCGGCATAGATCGGACGCTTGAAGGTGTCGGCGCTTTCTACCGAAACGATCTCGGAGATCTGGTCAACGTCCAGTTGCGCAGCAACGCGCGGCAGGATGTTTTTGCCGTTGGAGGTGGCGGCAGCCAGGATGTGGCTGTAGCCAGCGCCCAGCTCTGCTACCAGCGGCGCAACGTTTTCCGGCAATTGGTGAGCGTAGGCTGCGTTATCGGCAACCAGTACTTTGCTCACGCCAGCGATTTTGGCAGCGGCTTCAGCCACGGCGCCAACGTTTTGGCCGGCGACCAGCACGTGGATATCACCACCGATTTTGGCGGCGGCGGCAACAGTGTTCAGGGTGGCCGGAGCCACGACCTTGTTGTCGTGTTCTGCGATTACCAAGATAGTCATGGTTAGATTACCTTCGCTTCGTTTTTCAGTTTCTCGACCAGTTCAGCCACCGACTTGACCTTGATGCCCGCGCTGCGTGCAGCCGGCGCTTCGACTTTTACGGTCTTGTTGGTGGAGGCGGTGGAAACGCCCAAAGCATCCGGAGTCAGCACTTCGAGAGGCTTCTTCTTGGCTTTCATGATGTTTGGCAGGGACGCGTAGCGCGGCTCGTTCAAACGCAGGTCGGTGGTGACGATGGCTGGCAGTTTCAGGGAAACTGTCTGCGCGCCGCCGTCGATTTCGCGGGTCACGGCAACCTTGTCGCCGCTCACTTCGACTTTCGAGGCGAAGGTGCCCTGGCCGTAACCGGTCAGTGCAGCCAGCATCTGGCCAGTCTGGTTGTTGTCGCTGTCGATGGCTTGTTTGCCGAGGATCACCAGCGATGGCTGTTCCTTGTCGACAACGGCTTTCAACAACTTGGCAACGGCCAGGGAAGTCAGCTCTTCAGCGGATTCGACGAGGATGGCGCGATCGGCACCCAGCGCCAGGGCGGTACGCAGCTGCTCTTGAGCAGTGGTCGGACCGATGGAAACGACGACGATTTCAGTCGCAACGCCTTTCTCTTTCAGGCGTACGGCTTCTTCCACGGCGATTTCGCAGAAAGGGTTCATCGACATTTTGACGTTAGCGAGGTCGACGCCGGAATTGTCCGCCTTGACGCGAACTTTCACGTTGTAATCGACAACGCGTTTGACAGCTACAAGAACCTTCATGGATTCCTCGTTACTCTCCGGTGAAAAGAAAGTCGCCTAGGCGAACCTGGCGGTTTGATGCTCATCGGCACACAAGGGCACCTCCAAAAACACCGGCAATCGTCGGCGGGGGACCTTGCTCACGGGAGTGATGACCGTTCGTCAGTGGTGACTGAGAGGTCATTCATTATCGTGGCGTGTAAACTGCGCGCCATCGTGGCTCGCGCGTCACCCTTATTTACCTTCAGCCTGTCTTTCGAGGTGGCCTTGAAACCCACAGTCTGCCTACGGGATGCGCAAAACCGACCGTATATTGACCGGAACGCCTATTCCGGTCAATACGCCAAAATGGTCAGTTATAAGCCGCGTTGCTTTGATTTACCTAGCTTGCGGGCAATTCAAACAAACGTTTGTATTGGACGCTGAGAGTGGTGTAGATATAATGCGCCACCTAGAGAGAAAGGTGGGTCGTCCCCTGCCCCTTGCATGAGATTGATGCAGGCATTGTGGGACGGATTACCGAACCTCCACCCATTAGAAAAAAAAGCCGTTGAGCCTTGAGTAGGAGATAGCCTGTGGAACGCGAATACATGGAATTCGACGTGGTCATCGTCGGCGCTGGCCCGGCAGGCCTGTCTGCCGCCTGCCGATTGAAGCAGAAGGCCGCCGAAGCCGGTAAGGAAATCAGCGTCTGCGTGGTCGAAAAAGGCTCCGAAGTTGGCGCTCATATCCTGTCCGGTGCCGTGTTTGAACCCCGTGCCCTGAACGAACTGTTCCCGGACTGGAAAGAACTCGGTGCACCGCTCAACACCCCTGTTGTGCGTGATGACATCTATGTACTGCGCTCCAGCGAAGCTTCCACCAAGGTGCCTGACTTCTTTGTGCCCAAGACCATGCACAACGAAGGCAACTACATTATTTCCCTGGGCAACCTGTGCCGCTGGCTCGCCCAGCAGGCCGAGAACCTGGGGGTGGAAGTCTACCCGGGCTTCGCCGCCCAGGAAGCACTGTTCGACGAAAACGGCGTGGTGCGCGGGATCATCACCGGTGACCTGGGCGTCGACCGTGAAGGCAACCCGAAAGAAGGCGTCTACACCCCGGGCATGGAACTGCGTGGCAAGTACACGCTGTTCGCCGAAGGTTGCCGTGGCCACATCGGCAAGCAACTGATCCAGCGCTTCAACCTGGACAGCGACGCCGACGCCCAGCACTACGGCATCGGCCTGAAGGAAATCTGGGAAATCGACCCGGCCAAACACCAGCCAGGCCTGGTGGTGCACACCGCCGGTTGGCCGCTGGACATCATGAGCGCCGAGAACACCGGCGGTTCGTTCCTCTATCACCTGGAAAACAACCAGGTGGTCGTCGGCCTGATCGTCGACCTGTCCTACAGCAACACCTTCCTGTCGCCGTTCGACGAGTTCCAGCGCCTCAAGCATCACCCGGTGCTGGCCCAGTACCTGGAAGGCGGCAAGCGCATCAGCTACGGCGCCCGTGCCATCTGCAAAGGCGGCCTGAACTCGCTGCCGAAAATGGTGTTCAAGGGCGGCGCGCTGATCGGTTGCGACCTGGGCACCCTGAACTTCGCCAAGATCAAGGGCAGCCACACCGCGATGAAGTCCGGCATGCTCGCCGCTGACGCCGTGGCCGATCGCCTGTTCGCCGAATCCGAAGGCGGTGACGAACTGACCGCTTACGTCGACAGCTTCAAGAACAGCTGGCTCTACGAAGAACTGTTCGCCAGCCGTAACTTCGGCCCGGCGATGCACAAGTTCGGCCCGATCATTGGTGCCGGCTTCAACTGGTTCGACCAGAACATCCTCGGCGGCAAAATGCCGTTTACCCTGCACGACACCAAGCCGGACTACGCCTGCCTCAAGCTGGCCAAGGACAGCAAGAAGATCGACTACCCGAAACCCGACGGCAAGCTGAGCTTCGACAAGCTGAGCTCGGTGTTCATCTCCGGTACCAACCACGAAGAAGAACAACCGTGCCACCTGAAGCTGAAAGACCCGAGCATCCCGATCGGCACCAACCTGCCGCTCTACGATGAACCGGCGCAGCGCTACTGCCCGGCCGGCGTGTATGAAGTGATCACCAAGGAAGACGGCGAGAAGCGCTTCCAGATCAACGCCCAGAACTGCGTGCACTGCAAGACCTGTGACATCAAGGACCCTTCGCAGAACATTACGTGGGTGACGCCGGAAGGTGCGGGTGGGCCGACTTACCCGAATATGTAAATCCGCTGCTTGAACAGAAGGCTCCCAAATGGGGGCCTTTTTTGTAGCCCGGAAAAAGACCCATCGACTCGGTCAAATGTGGGAGCGGGCTTGCTCGCGAAAGCGGTGTATCAGTCACAGATGTTTTGGCTGAACCACCGCTTTCGCGAGCAAGCCCGCTCCCACATTTTTGACCGAATTGTGCCTGGGAGAGTTACGCCGCCCGCTCATCCCCAGGGCTGCGCTCGAAGTAGCGCTTGTATTCCCGGCTGAACTGCGACGTGCTCTGATACCCCACACTGTGGGCCGCCTGCGCCACGCCCATGCCCTCCACCAACAGCAACTGCTGTGCCTTGAGCAACCGCAGACGCTTGAGGTACTGCACCGGCGACAACAACGTGCAGCGCTTGAAGTGTTCGTGAAAGGTCGACGCGCTCATGTGCGCATAACCCGCCAAGGTCTCGATATTCAGCGGCTCGGCGTAATGGGCATGCAGGTGATTCAACGAGGTCGCCACTCGGGAAAACTGCCCCTGCTGCTCCACCAGCGCGCGCAACACATCCGCCTGTGGCCCACGCAACGCGGTGAACAACAATTCCCGAACCCGCGCCGGGCCCATGATCCGACTCTCCAGCGGATCGTGCAGGCACTGCAACAGCCGTTCGACGCAGCCACGCATGGCGTCATCCAGCACCACTGAACTCATGGACTCCAACGTCTGGGCTGCCGGGGGTGGCCCGGACTGGATCCCCATCGCCATCACCAACTCACCCAGCACCACCCGATGAATGCCCACCGTCACCCCCAACAGCGGTGCATTCGGCATGGCAAAAGTCTCGCATTCGAACGGCACCGGCATCGCCTGGATCAGGTAATGCCCCGCGCCGTACTCCAGTGTACGCGGGCCCAGGTACGCGACCTTGCTGCCCTGGGCGACGATCATCAGGCTCGGTTCATAAATCTGCGGGCCCCGCGCCACATCGCAACTGGCACGCAATACCTGCACGCCCGGCAGGTTCGTGGGGGAGAACCCATCACGGGGTGTCAGGGGTTCGATCAAGGCAACCAACGCGGCATTGGCATCGACATGGCGGGTCAACAACATGGCAAAAACTTCGCGAAAAAGGGGATGAGACCATCATCGCAGGTCTGGCGCCACAACGATCCAATCCAGGTGCACTCCCGGACGAATAGGCATGAGACTCGGAGCAATCGCCATGGCCGCACCCAGGCACGGCGCGGAGAATGCGCCACCTCACCTGTTACTGCACCTGCGAGGTTTCTCCATGTACACCGCCATCGGTTATGCCGCTCAATCGGCCACCACTCCCCTCGCCCCCATGTCCTTCGAACGCCGCAGCCCGCGCGCCGATGACGTGGCGATCGAAATTCTCTACTGCGGCGTCTGCCACTCCGACATCCACCAGGCACGCAACGAATGGGGCATCGCCGTGTACCCGCTGATGCCGGGCCACGAGATCGTCGGTAAAGTCACCGCCGTCGGCGCCAGCGTCACCGCGCACAAAGTCGGCGACCTGGTGGGTGTTGGCTGCATGGTCGACTCCTGCCGTCACTGCGACGCCTGCCACGCGGACCTCGAGCAATACTGCCTCGAAGGCCCGACCATGACCTACGCCACCCCGGACCGGGTCGATGGCAGCAACACCATGGGCGGCTACTCCGACAGCATCGTGGTCAGCGAGCACTTCGTGGTGAAGATCCCGGCCAAGCTCGACCTGGCCAGCGCCGCGCCGATCCTCTGCGCCGGCATCACCACTTACTCGCCGCTCAAGCACTACGGCGTGAAGGCTGGCGACAAGGTTGGCGTTCTGGGCATGGGCGGTTTGGGCCATATGGGCATCAAGTTCGCCAAGGCCATGGGCGCGGAAGTGACGCTGTTCACCCGCTCCGCGAGCAAGGCTGAAGAAGGCCGTCGCCAGGGCGCCGACCACGTGATCGTGTCCACCGACGAAGCCCAGATGAAAGCCGCTGCCGGGCATTTCGACTTCCTGCTGGACACCATCCCGGTGCAGCACGACTTGAATCCCTACCTCGACGTACTGCGCTTTGACGGCGTGCACATCCTGGTAGGTTTGATCGAGCCGGTCGACCCGCCCGTCAATGCCGCCAAGCTGGTGATGGGCCGCAAGGTGCTGGCCGGTTCGTTGATCGGTGGGATTGCCGAAACCCAGGAAGTCCTGGACTTCTGCGCCGAGCACGGCATCACCTGCGACATCGAGATGCTCGACATCCGCCAGATCAACGAAGCCTACACCCGCATGATTGCCGGTGATGTGAAGTACCGCTTCGTGATCGACATGGCGACCCTCAAGGCCTGACCAAGATCGTTCCCACGCTCTGCGTGGGAACGCATGCTGTGACGCTCCGCGTCACCGTTGCGCAGGGCTCAAGTCCTGCTGGACGCGGAGCGTCCGAAGCGGCATTCCCACGCGGAGCGCGGGAACGATCACGGCTATCAGGCCTTCGCGCCCAACTCCGCTGACAGCCGCGCTGCGACCTGTTTGATCACAGGGATCAGCTCGGCCATTTTCTCCAGCGGCATGTAGGGCACGGTACTGGCGATGCTGATGCCGGCGACGATTCGCCGGCTGGCATCGCGCACCGGTGCCGCGACACAACGGATCGACGGTTCGTTGTCTTCCAGATCAAACGCATAACCGCCCGCCACGTATTCCTGCATGCGCTGTTCAAACTGCGCCCAGGATTGCTCGGGGTGCTGCGGCCACTGCAAGTTTTTCCCGCCCGTGGGCAGGCTGACCTGATACAGGCGCTGCCACTCTTCCACCGTGTCATCCAGCAACAACGCCTTGCCGATCCCGGTGCGCGCCAGCGGCATGCGATGGCCGACGCGCGAGCGCATTTCCGGGCCGTTGCGGCCAGGGTTCTTGTGCAGGTACAGCACGTCGTCGTATTCGCGGATAGCCAGGTGGATGGTATCGCCGGTCAACGCCGACAACTCGTCCAGATACGGCACTGCCAGGCTGACCAAAGGCAGTTCTTCACGGGCCTGGAAACCCAGCTCGATCAATTTGGGGCCCAGCAGATAACCGACTTGCGGCACTACGCGCAGGTAGCGTTCTTCCACCAGGCAACTGGCCAAGCGGTGAGTGGTGCTGCGGGTGGTACCGATGCGCTTGGCGATTTCCTTCAGATCCCGCGCACCGGCCGCCACTGCCTGCACCACGCCCAGGCCACGAAGCAGGGTTTGAGTGCCGGTGGGCGCGGCTTCTTTGACGGGAGTTTGGGCGTTTTCCTGCATATCGGGCCTATTGGGAAGTACGAAAACGGCGAGCATTATGGCAAATGCGGACCAGCAAAACAGAGGAGATCAAAATGTGGGAGCGGGCTTGCTCGCGAATGCGGTTTTCCAGTTAATGCATAGGCTGACTGACACACCGTTTTCGCGAGCAAGCCCGCTCCCACATTGGTCGTGTGGCGCCCTGTTTATCGCTGTTTCATACGGTCGATAATCACCGCCAACAGCAGGATCGAGCCGCGAATCACGTATTGGTAGAAGGTGTCAATGTTCTTCAGGTTCATCGCGTTCTCGATGATCGCCAGAATCAGCACCCCGGCAATCACATGCCGGATCATCCCGATCCCGCCGCTCAGCGACACCCCGCCCAGCACGCACGCCGAGATCACCGTCAACTCGAACCCCTGGCCAATCATCGGTTGCCCCGAGGTCATCCGCGACGCCAGGATCACCCCGGCCAACGCGCCGATCACGCCGTGCACGGCAAAGATGATGATCTTGGTGCGATCGACATTCACCCCGGCCAACAGCGCCGCTTCCTGGTTGCCACCGATGGCCATGGTGTTGCGCCCGTAGGTGGTGTAGTTCAGCAACCAACCAAAAAACACAAAGCACAGCACGGTGATGACGATTGGCACCGGCACGCCAAACAGCTGGCCGTTACCAAAGACGAAGAAGTTTTCGTCCATCACGCCGACCGCCTTGCCGTTGGAAAAAATATACGCCAGCCCACGCACGATCTGCATCGTCGCCAGCGTCGTGATCAACGCGTTGATCCGCAGCTTGGCGATCACGATGCCGTTGATCAGCCCCACCACCAGGCCCATGGCCAACGCCGCCGACACGCCGAAGAACACGCTGTCGGTGTCGCGAATCACGATCCCCGCCACCACGCCCGAACAGGCGATCACCGAACCCACCGACAAGTCGAAGTGCCCCGACGCCAGGCAAAACAGCATGGTGCAGGCCGCAATCCCCACAGTGGAAATCGCCAGCCCCAGGCCACGCATGTTCAGCGGCGAGAGGAAGTTGTCGATGAAGATGGCGCTGAGCACAAAGATGCTCAAGGCCGCCAGCAGCATGACCCAATCATCGAGAAACTTGCGCTGGTTGAACCCCGGCCAGAAGCTTCTTGCAGTTTTTACCTGTGACATACCCACCTCGTATTCTTCAGTCCCGCGTACGCGGAAGAGCCAGTTGCAGCAGCCGTGCTTCGTCCGCTTGATCGCGGGTCAATTCGCCGGTCAGGGCGCCTTCGCTCATCACCAGGATGCGGTCGGAGATGCCCATCACTTCCATCAGGTCGCTGGACACCACGATCACCGCGATGCCACTGGCCGCCAGGTTATGAATGATCTGGTAGATCTCCGATTTCGCACCGATATCAATGCCGCGGGTCGGCTCGTCCAGCAGCAACACTTTCATCGGCATCGACAACCAGCGGCCGAGAATCGCCTTCTGCTGATTGCCGCCCGACAGGAACAGAATCGGCTGGTCCGCCGACGGCGTGCGCACGTTCAGCGCGCTGATCTGCCGCTGGGCGTTGGTGCGTTCCCAGCCGCCCTGGATCAGCCAGCCGAAGCGCGCATGGTCGCGTCGCGCACTGATATTGATGTTCTCTGCAACGCTTGCGCGGGGCACGATGCCTTCCTTCTTGCGGTCCTCGGGGCAGAGCAACACCCCCGCCGCAATCGCATCCCGTGGTGTCTTGAACGTCTGCGCCTGGCCATGCAGCACCAGGGTCCCCTGGGTGCTGCGGGACAGCCCGGCGAGCAGGCGCAACAACTCTGTGCGCCCGGCCCCCACCAGGCCGAACAGCCCGAGAATCTCGCCCTTGTTCACCTGCAGGCTCACCGGTTCCTGCAACCCCGGCCCGAGCAAACCTTCGACTCGCAGCGCTTCACCGCAGTGCTCGCGCGGCCTGTAGTCGTAGATATCCTGGATATCGCGCCCGACCATGCAGTTGACCAACTGGTCGACGTTCAACTGCGTCATGTCCTCGAACGTGCGCACGAAGCGCCCGTCCTTGAACACCGTCACCGCGTCGCAAATGCGGAACACCTCCTCCATGCGGTGCGACACGTAGAGGATCACCCGGCCTTCATCCCGCAGCCGGGCGATGATCACCATCAGCCGCTCGATCTCACGGGCCGAGAGGCTGCTGGTGGGTTCGTCGAACGCAATCACATGGGCGTTGCGCGACATGGCCTTGGCGATTTCCACCAGTTGCCGCTGGCCGAGGGACAGGCTGCCCAGGCGCATGTTCGGATCGATTTCATCCGCCAGGCCCTTGAGCAGTTCCCGTGCCTTGCGCACCATCGCGCCGCGATTGACCACGCCAAAGCGCGACGGCATATGCCCCAGCAGCAGGTTCTCGGCGACGGTCATTTCCGGCACCAGTTGCAGCTCCTGGTGAATCACTGCGATGCCGCTGGCGATGCTGTCGGCCGCCGACTTGAAACTCACGCTGCGCTCGCCCAACTGCAAGCTGCCGCTGTTGGGCGGATAAAAACCGCCGAGGATTTTCAGCAAGGTCGACTTGCCCGCGCCGTTCTCGCCCATCAGCGCATGCACCGAATGGGGCCGCGCTTCAAAGCTGATCTGCGCCAGGGCCTTCACCCCGGGAAACTCCTTGCCGATGCCGTTGAAGCGCAGGCTTTCTGCTGCGGCGCTGTTCATTTCCACAGACCGATCTTGCTCAACTCTTCCTTGAAGTTGGCGCGGGTGATCAGGGTCACGTTATCCAGTGCGGTGAACTTGGCAGGCTCAGTGCCTTTGGTCACCCACTCGAACATCGAGGTCGCGGTTTTATAGCCGGACGCATCGGGGCTGAGCAGCATCGAGCCGTAGAAACCGGTGTCGGATTTCTTCAGCTCTTCGATGGCGTCGGTGCCGTTGATGCCCACGCCAATCACGTTTGTGGCCTTGAAGCCGGCGCTTTCGGTGGCGCGTACGCCGCCCAGTACGGTGCTGTCGTTCATGCCGCCAATCAGCAGGTTTTTCGCACCGCTGGGCAGTTTCACCAGGGCCGAGTTGGTGGAGTCCATGGCGCCCGGCACGTCGAGGGTTTTCTGCGCGGTGAACAGGATATGGTCAACCGGCAGGCCGGCGGCCTTGAGGCCTTCTACCGAACCGTCGGTGCGTTTCTTGCCGGTCTCCAACTCGTCGAAGGTATTGATGACGGCGTAGGTGTCCTTCCAGTCCCAGTTGCGATGCTTGGCTTCGGTGGCCATGGCTTCGCCTTGTTTCTGGCCAATCTTGTAGGCGTCCAGGCCGACGTAAGGCACGTCTTCCATGGGCTTGCCCTTGGCGTCGACGAAGCGGTCGTCCACCGCCAGCACTTTGAGGTTATTCAGCTTGGCCTTGGCCATGATCGCAGGGCCGAGGGAAACGTCCGGCGGGCAGATCACGAAACCCTTGGCGCCGTTGGCGGCCAGGGTATCGATGGCGGACAGGGTCTTCTCGCCGTCGGGCACGGCGATCTTGATCACGGTGAAACCATGGTCCTTGCCGGCCTTTTCAGCGAAGGCCCATTCGGTCTGGAACCAGGGCTCTTCCGCCTGCTTGACCAGGAAGCCGATCTTTACTTCTTCGGCAGAGGCCAGGCCGCTGAGCGCCATCGTGAGGGCAAGGGTGCCTAGTGTTTTCTTGAGCATGAACCACCTCTTCTTGTTATTTGGAAAAGTTTTAATCGTGGTACATCACCGACCGCCCACCATCGATCATCAGGCAGGTGGCATTGATAAAGGGCGCCTCATCGGTCGCAAGAAACAGTGCCGTCATCGCCACTTCAATCGGCTGGCCGATGCGCTTGGGCGGGTGCAGGTCGAAGGCACGCTGGCGCTCGGCGTGCGGGTCGGCAAAGCCGTTCCAGTAATCGACGTTGAGTTGGGTTTCGATATAGCCCGGCGCGATGGCATTTACGCGGATGCCCTTGGGCGCGTATTCGATACCCAGGGCGCGGGTCAGCCCGAGCAGGCCGTGCTTGGCCACCGGGTACGGAAAGCAACCGGGAATGATGTGGCTGGAATGGGTGGAGGCGATATTGATGATGTTGCCGATGCCTTGCTCGATCATGTGCGGCAACACGGTACGGCAGCCGTACCAGGCGCCGTCGAGGTCGATGGCGAAGCAGCGGCGCCAGTCTTCGTCGGTCATTTCCAGCGGGTCGCGGAACACGTTGACGCCGGCGCAATTGACCAGCACATCGACGCGGCCAAAGCGCTCGATGGCTACGTCCACCAGGGCGCGCCATTGATCCTTGGAAGTGATGTCGACAGGTTGTGCGTAGATCTCGGCGCCGTGTTCGCGCCAGTGGGCGGCGACCCGCTCGACCTTCTCGCCCTGGATATCACCGATCACCAGGCGCGCCTGCTGAGCCTGGAAGCAGGCGACGATAGCCTCGCCAATGCCTTGGGCGGCACCGGTGATGACCACGACTTTGTTCTTCAGTCGCTCGCCGTAAGTCGGCTCGGGCACCGGAGGTAACGACAACGGTTGTGCCTGCATCGCTTCACCTGTTTTGTTTTTGGTAGTGAGTGCTGATGCGCAAGACTATAAACCCAGAAACCGGAACATCTCAATATATAAATTATCATCCCATATAGTGAGCAAACATATAAAAAAACCGGCTTTAAAAGCCGGTCCTTTATGCACACTTAACCCTGTGCGAAATCCCTCAGGGCGTCGCCTTCCATGCGGTAGCGCACCCACTCTTCCTGGGGCTGGGCGCCGATGGATTTGTAGAACGCAATGGCCGGCTCGTTCCAGTCCAGCACGCTCCACTCGAAACGCCCACAACCATTGTCGCAGGCGATTTTCGCCAGGTGGCGCAGCAACTTCTTGCCCGCCCCGCCGCCGCGTTGCTCGGGGTTGATGTACAGGTCTTCAAGGTACAGGCAGTTGCTGCCCAGCCACGTGGAATAGCTGAAAAAGAACACCGCAAAGCCGATCGGCAAACCGTCCCGCAGGCAGATCAGGCCGTGGGCGGTGGCACCTTCACTGAACAGGCTGCGCTCGATGTCCACCACGCTGGCGATCACTTCGTGCCGGGCTTTTTCATAGTCGGCAAGCTCGGTGATGAAGGTCAGGATCTGCGCAGCATCGCTGGGCACGGCGGGGCGAATCTCGATGGTCATGGGCAGGCCTTGTCAGGGAAAGAGAGCACACATACTAAGGCGCTTTAATGACCGATTGCAGTGCAATTTGATTCGCGGCTAACCTGCAGGCCATCGACCTTTGAGAATCCCCATGCCCTTCACGCCCTTGACCGACCTCGCCGCGACGTTATTGCCTCACGCCCTTGAGCCTTCGGAAGACGGCGCCCACGACCTGTCCCACTTGCAACGGGTGTGGCACAACGTGCGGTCGATCCAGGCAGAGGAAGGTGGCGATCTGGAGGTGCTGCTGGCGGCGGTGCTGCTCCATGACTGCGTCGCGGTGGAGAAGAATTCGCCGTTGCGTTCCAAGGCCTCAACATTGGCGGCGGACAAGGCCGGGGAGATTTTGCAGGGGTTGGCGTGGCAGCCCGAGACGATTGCAGCGGTGACCCACGCCATCGAGACCCACAGTTTTTCGGCGGGCCTGACGCCGGTGACGCTTGAAGCAAAGATTATGCAGGATGCCGACCGCTTGGATTCCCTCGGCATGATCGGCGTGGCCCGCACGTTCTATATCGCCGGGCGCATGGGCAGCGGGCTGTATGACCCGGCTGACCCAACGGCGCAGCATCGCGAATACGACGACAAGCGCTTTTGCCTCGACCATTTCCAGACCAAGCTGCTGCATCTGGCGGGCGGATTTCAGACGCCGACGGGGCAACGCATGGCCCTGGCGCGCCATGAGCGGTTGAAGGGTTTCATGGACCTGTTCATCGAAGAAATCGGCACGCCATACTCCGCTGCGGGCTAACGCAAGCACCGCGAACCACAGAACAATCCCACGTGCCGTGCATGGTAAAAAGTTGGGCATAAATCCAACAGACGCAAGGCTCCCCCATGCACGCCTCACCTGCGGTTGGCGGAAAACTGTTCGCCCTCTTCTGCCTCGCCAGCTATTTGCTTTCCCTGGCCTATGGCTCGACATTCTTGCTGTCGCTGCTGATCCATTCCCGCGGCGGCAACGAACACGACGCGGGCAGCGTGATCTCCATGGCGATGCTCAGCACCTTTGTGGCGGTGCTGGTTTCCGGGCATCTGGCCGACCTGCTGGGGGCTGCCAGGTCGATCGCCCTGCTCGGCGTATTGCTGGTGGTGGCGTGCCTGGGCTTTGCGCTGGCGCCGGGGTTCGGCGAGGGCTTGATGCTTTTTGGCTTGTCGTTGGGGTTGGGCTGGGGCGTTTTCTATACGCTGGGTCCGATCATCGTCGCGATGCTGGTGGAACCGGCGCAGCGGGCCAAATATTTCGCACTGCTGTCGGGCAGCATGATGACCGGAATCGGCTCCGGGCCACTGCTGGGGCGGGCGGCAAGTGCCCTGGATTTTTCGCTGACGGCGGCCTTTCATATAGCAGCGCTGGCGAGCCTGGTGGGTGTGCTGATTTTCTGGCGACTGGGTCGCGCGCTGAGTCAACACACCGCGCCGGTGGCGAAGATTTCCTGGTCGGCCACGCGCCAGGTGCTGTCATCGAAAGCGGTGTTCGCGATCATCATGGTCGGCCTCGGCGGTTGCGTGTTTGGCGGGCTGTCGAGTTTCCAGACCAGCTACGCGGCGTTGCACGGGCTGGACTATTCGCTGTTCTTCCTGGGCTTCATGAGTGCGGCGATCACCAGCCGCCTGCTGATCGCCGGCATCGTGGTCAAGCGTGATCCGTATTGGGCGGCGTGTGTGTTGTCGGGGTTGATGCTGGTGTCGATTTTCCTGTTCGGGTTCAGGGTCAGCGGCAACTACAGCTACCTGCTGGCAGCCGTCACCCTGGGCGTGGGTTATGGCCTGACGTATTCGGTGATCAATGGTTTGGCTGCGAACGAGGCACCTGCGGGCACCACGTCCCAGGCGTTGCTGCTGTTCAGCCTGGCGTACTTTATCGGGGTGTTCGGTTTCCCGCTGCTGGCGGGCAAGGTCATCGTCGAATACGGCATGCCGACCCTGTTGATGAGCGTACTGGCGGTGGCGCTGCTCAATTGGCTGATCACGGTGGCGCGGTTGATCTGGCGCCGAATCTCGTCACACAAAATCTTACAAGCGACCTAAGACCGTTCGTCGGTATCGAGGCACGAATCACAAACGAGGGCGGACCAATATCAGGTAAGGACATTAATCATATGGAGACACCATCATGACGACTTCCAAATTTGCCGCCCTCGCCCTCACCGGTTTGCTGTCTGCTGTTTCGCTGAGCAGCTTTGCCGCCTCCACAGGTTCCAGCACCGGCCCGACCGACCCTGTCGGTAGCCCGCCCAACCCGGCCGCCCAGGAGTCGAAGGACTCGATGGGTACCGGCATGGACACCAACGGCGGCGCCATCATCGACAACAGCAGGGACCCACGCACCCAGGGCGACGACACCAATCGCAACAGCGGTGCGGTGCCCAACGGCAAAATGGGCCCAGGTGCCACTTCGCCCTCGATCAACAAGGGTGACGACTCCAACATCCCCGGCGCGCCAAAACAGCCCGCGCCTTAATGCGCAAGAAAGACGAACACCCAACCATTTCCCAGTGAAGAGGTATGCATGAACGTCGATCACAACCTTGAAAAAGAAGTCCTCACCCGTCTGCTCCACGCTCATCCCAGTGGGTTGGGCAAAGAAGTGCTGGACAACTACCGAGGTGAAAAAGTGGTGGCCAGCGCCTTGGCCACCTTGCAGGACCGCGGGTGGATCAAGGAAGGCCATGTGACCTGCAACGATGCCGGTGAACATTCGCTGAACCTGCCGATCAAGCTCACCGCGTCCGGCGTGGAAGCGGCTCGCAAGCTTGAAAGCGAAGCGGGCCTGTAACGCACCTTGTCTGGTCTGGCCCTCGTATCTTGTATGAGGGCCAGAAGGAGTATCGCAATGCCTCGTGGAAGCAAAGCCAAATACACCACCGAACAGAAGCGCAAGGCCGCCCATATCGAAGCGAGTTATGAGCACCAGGGCTTGTCGAAAGAAGAAGCCGAGGCGCGGGCCTGGGCCACCGTCAACAAGCAGTCTGGCGGCGGCGAAAAGGCCGGCGGTTCAGGCCAGCGCAAGGCGCCGGCGAAGAAGTCCCAGGACCGGCATGAGTCGGCCAAGCGGGCTGCTGCCAGCCGTGAGGGGCATCCGCGTAACAGCCGGGTTTCGCTGGGTACGCAGACCAAGGAAAGCTTGCTGAGAGAAGCGCGTGCCAGGGACATTCCCGGCCGCTCGACCATGCGCAAGGATGAGTTGATTGAGGCGCTGAAAAAGGCCGGTTAACGCGGATCAAAATGTGGGAGCGGGCTTGCTCGCGAAGGCGGTGTATCAGTGCCAGATTCATTGGCTGAGCCACCGCATTCGCGAGCAAGCCCGCTCCCACATTTTTGATCGGGTTTTCACCCACGGAATCAGCGGTGGGCGGCCACCAGTAGCATCATTGGGCGTTCAAGCTCTTCTGCCAGTGCGGGACGGGCTTTCAGGTCCGCTTCGCTGGGGCCCCACTCGTCGACATGAGTCAGGGTAAACCCCGCCTGGATCAACAGCGTCAGCAACGTGCCCACGGTGCGATGTTGCTTGATCACACCCTCCGCCAGCCAGTTTGTCACCCGTGGTCCTTGCAACTGGTAGCTGTCCACCGGCCAGCTCTTGCGCCCTTGCTCATCAATCAGCCAGCCCGGCTGCCGTGGCGCCATGAAGATCGGATGCTCGATGGAAAATACCAACCGCCCGCCCGGGACCAACGCTTGATGGATGCGCGCGAACAGGCCTTTCAGATCGACGATGTAATGAAACGCCAATGAGCTGTAGGCCAGGTCGAAAGCGGCATTCGGAAGGTCGAGTTTTTCCAGGTCGGCGATGGCGTAAGTAATCGACGAAGAGGACGTCATCTCCTTCGCCCGCGCCAGCATCTTTTGCGAGACATCCAACCCCAGCACCTGCTCGGCGCCCTGCTCCCGGGCCCAGCGACTGAACCAGCCGTAGCCGCAACCCAGGTCTACCACTTTCAATCCCGACATGGGCGGCAGCATGGATTGCAGCGCCGGCCACTCCGGCGCGCCGGCGAGGCCTTCTACCGAGCGGCCCATTTTGCTGTAGCCCTCGAAGAAAACCTCGGTGTCGTAGATGTTCTGGGTCATGACGCTGCTCCGTGCTGAATGGCGACTATTCTGCCGAATCAGCCCTCGCTCAACAACGCATCCACTTCAGCCGTGCCCGGTGACGTGGCCGGCCCCCAGCGCGTGACCGCCAAGGCCGCCGCCGCGTTCGCGCGACGTGCCGCGACAGCTGGCGCCAAACCATTGGCCAGGCCGGCGATAAACACCCCGGCGTGAGCATCGCCGGCACCGTTGCTGTCCACCGCCTTGACCTTGAATCCCGGCACATGCTCGGCCTGGCCATTACGGCTGATCCAGCAGCCATTCGGTCCATCGCGCACCACCAGCAAGGTGTCGGCGGGCAAGTGCTCGTTGAGCTTGAGCAATGCCCCCGCCAGATCGCTCGCGCCGGTAAAGGCCAGCGCTTCCGGACCGTTGCTGGTCCAGATATCGATACGCGGCAACAGGGCGACCATCAAGGCCGAGTCCGGTGCCTTCACCAGCGGGCCCGGATCGAACACCACCGTGATCTGGCGCGGCAATGCCAATAGCCAATCGAGCAACGCCTGGGCCTTGCCTTCCAGCAGCAGGCTGTAGCCGCTGACGTACACATAGTCGTCGTCGCCGGGCACCGCATTGGCCAGGTCTTGCGCCAGCAAGTCACCCTCAGCACCGATATGGGAAATGAAGGTACGCTCGGTAGTGGCTTCGGTCAGGGACACACACAGGCCGGTGTCCTTGTCGTCGCTGGCAGCCAGGGCCATTTCAATGCCCTCGGCCTGCATCGCCGCGCGCGCCAGGTCGCCGAAGCGGCCGGTGCCATGGCGGCCCAGGTAGACCACCGGCAAGCCGTTGCGTCGGGCCGCGGCCATCACGTTGAAGCCACCGCCGGCTTCGAAGCTGGCGGAGTTGGCCAATACATCGCCGCCGGTGGCGGGCAATGTGTCGAGGGACATGACCAGGTCGACGATGACCTGGCCGCTGTGCAGCAATCTAGACATTAGCGCTCTCTACCAAAGCCGGACGACGATCAGCCGCGCCACCCAGTACCGCATAAATCCCGCCGGCCACCAGGAAGGTGACGATCCAGCCCAGGCCGTTATGGCCCAGCCACGAATCGGACAGCGGCCCGGCGAACCAGATGTTCTCGGCCGTGGTGCCGATGGTGGTGAAGCTGAAGCCCAGCACGATCGCAATCGCCCAGGCGCCGAACGCACGCCATTCAACTCCGCCACGGTACCAGTAGGCGCTGCTTGGCGTTACGTCCAGCAGGTCTTTGGGGCTGTAGTAATGGCGATGGATCAGGTCGACCACAAAGATCCCGACCCAGGCGGTGATCGGTACCGCCAGCAACGAGATGAAGGTGATGAACGGGCCGTAGAAACTGTCGGCGATCAGCATGAAGTAGATCGAACCGGCGAAGATCGCAACGATGTCGACGATCACCGCGTGCACGCGCTTGACCTTCAAACCGAGGGTCAAGGTGGTGAGCCCCGCCGAGTACACCGACAGGTTATTCGACAGCAACAGCCCGCCAAACGCGGTGATCAGGTACGGCACCGCCATCCAGGTCGGCAGCATGTCGCGAATCGCGATGATCGGGTCAGTGGCCGACGCCAGGTCGTTGTTGCCCACCGACAGCAAACCGCCGAGGGTGATCAACAGCACCAGCGGAATCCCCGCACCGAATGCCGCGGAGGCCACCAGGCGCACGGCCTTGACGCTGCGGTGCTGGTAGCGCGACATGTCGGCACCGGCGTTGGCCCAGCCGATACCGGTACCGGCGGCCATGGTGCCGACGCCGATGATCATCGCGCTCAACGGCGCAGGCGTGGCGTTGAATACCGCGCTCCAGTCGATGGTGGCGCAGAGGAAACCGCCCACCAGGATATTCAGTGCGCCGAATACGTAGGTGGCCCACTTCTGGATCACCAGCAAGGTGGCATGGCCCAGGCCCGACACGGCGAGGGTCAGCAGCACGAAGATGCCGATGAACAGCAGGGTCAGTACCGGAGCGCTTTTGGCGGCAACCGGCGAATTGAACAGGATCGAGCACAACGACAACAGCACGAACGCAGCCGTAGTGGTGTTGACGGTTTCCCAGCCGAGGCGCGACATCAGCGACACCAGGGTCGGGCCGATATTGCCGCGTACGCCAAAGATCGCCCGGGACAGGGTCAGGCTCGGTGCACGGCCACGACGGCCGGCGATGGAGATGATGCCCACCACCGCAAACGAGCCGGCGGCGCCGAGGATCGCCACGATGATTGCCTGCCAGATCGCCAGGCCGCGAAACGCTACGAGGGTCGCGCCCAGGGGCAAGCCGAGGATGCTGATGTTGGCCGCAAACCAGACCCAGAACAGTTGCAGCGGATGGCCGTTGCACTCGCCTTCCGGGACCGGCTCGATGCCGCGTGTTTCCAATTGCCCGGCGCTTTGGCCGGAAGAGGACGTACTCATGGTGAGGTGCTCCTGATGCCTGTTTTTTTGTGGTTGTGGCAGGTTGGCAAGTTGAATCTGTGTGCCGGTCTTCCTGACTCGACTGGATCAATGTGGGAGCTGGCTTGCCTGCGATAGCGTGGTGTCAGTCGATGATTCACCAACTGATCGACCGCTATCGCAGGCAAGCCAGCTCCCACATTTTTCGATCTGCGGTGCTCAGCGCAGCTCGAGCAGGCCTTGGACCAAGGGTTCCAGGTCCAGGCGGTTAACCTGCTTGACCTGTTCGATCATCGCCTCAGGCCAGCACTGCATCCCCAGGCACGCACCGAGCATCGCGCCGAGAATCGCGGCGATGGTGTCGGTGTCGCCGCCGAGGCTGGCGGCCATGCACAGGGCTTCGATGGCGTTCATTTCACCCACCGCGACTTGCTGCGCGAGGGCAAACGACACCACCACCGATTCCTGGGACGCCACCGAGGTGCCGATCAATTCGTAAAGCAGGTCGGTAAACAGCGCCTTGTCGCCGCTGTCGACACTCAAGGTGCGCGCCCAACTGATGCGGGTGGCGATGCGCCCGCCGGCAATCCAGTGGCCGTGGTTTTCCGCCTGCTGGGCGATCTGCGTGCCGATGTTCAGCGCTTCGCCCAGATCGACGCCGTTGATCCCGGCGGAAACCACCGCCGCCACCGCCGCCGCGCTGGAGATGCCCAGGTTGGTGTTATGGGTGACCTGGCACGCCTGGATCACCGCCTGGATAAACTGCGCCGGGTCGTTGACGTCCGCCGCGATGCCCACCGGGGTGATGCGCATGGCGGCGCCGTTGGTGGTGCCGTAGCGCCCGGACTCTTCCGGGGTATGGCCCGCCAGGATCATGTCGATCGCCCGTTTGGTGGACGGGCCCAGCAAATCCTGGGAGCCCTTGGCGCGCATCACCGCTTCCCAGTCGATCAAACGTTTGGCGAGTTCGGTGGGTTCAATCCTGCCCTGCCCGTCCACCAGCAACTGGCCGACGAGGATCGCCTGTTCGGTGTCATCGGTGATCGAGCCCTTGGGCATGTTCGGCGCGATCGGCTGATCGGCGTCGGCATCTTCCAGGCCGGTGATCGCGCCGAAACGCGCCTTGACCTGCTCGCGGCTCAGGGACTGGGTGGGCATGCCCAACGCATCGCCCAGGGCCAGGCCGTAGAAGGCGCCGAGGGCGCGGGTGGTGGCGGTCATGTCGGTGTTCCAAATTGAAGGTGCAAGCGGAAATGCAGAGGGTCGAGCAGGCTTTCGACGGACTCCATGAAGCGGTCCTGGCGGTCGTAGGTGGTGCGCAGGGCCTTGAGGAACACCGTGCCCACCGGGCGCCCCAGGAGCTGGGCGTCTTCTTCGTTCAGAGGCTCGGCACCGATCCATTGGTTGCCGGTGGCGCCGACATAGCCATAGGCCGCCAGGGTGATGGTCAGGGAATTATCGATCAGGCCGACTTGCGGCAGGCTTTCGAGGCCACCGGAGGCCGGCATCAGCGAGCGCTCCAGGGACACGAACGTGCCGTCGGCAGCGCGACGGCGGCGGTCGAGGGCGATGAATTGGTCGCTGCCGTGACGGCTGAGCAGGTCCGGGCGGGTGACCGCTTCCAGGCGCAGGATTTCGGAGGTCACCACCGCGCCGGTGTCGGCCAGGGCTTGGGCCCAGCCGCTGCGCTGGTCGAGCACCATGCCGTCGAAGGTGACGATGGAGCCGACACCGCTTTGGGTGGCGATGTAGCTGCGGCGCTTGAGTTCGGCCAGGGCTTCACGCAGGGTGCCGCGGCTGACGGAAAACTCTTCGGCCAGTTGGTGCTCGCCCGGCAGCAGGACACCGTCAGCCATCACTCCACCCTCGATACGGCGGATCAGCTCGTCGACGACGCGTTTTTTCTTATCAAATCGGACATGTCTAATCATGTACAAATTGATAACCGAAAGCGCCCGGCTACAGCAAGCGATTTATTTCAGGGAGAGCGAGAAATCAGCCTCAGGGCTCCAGGCCGATGGGGAAAAATACCCCGCCGCTCCAGACGCCAAGCCAGTTCTTACCGTTGATCGGACGGGTCACCGCCAGCTCCACCAGCTGGTAGAACGCATTGCGGTGAACCAGGGCTTCGAGGTTGGTGCGCACCCGCAGGTATGGCGAGGGTTCCTGGGTGTCCGGGTCGATCACCACCCGCAGCGGATGCTCGATACCGGCTTCGACCTGTTCATCGACATTGGTGGTAAAGCGCAGGACTTGGCTCTCGCCCTGCCCTTCGACTTCCAGGGTCACGGCGACAAAGGGCGCGTCATCGACCTTGATCCCGACCTTTTCCACCGGGGTGATCAGGAAATAATCATCGCCATCGCGGCGGATGATGTTGGAGAACAGCTTGACCATCGGCTTGCGGCCAATCGGCGTGCCCATGTAGTACCAGGTGCCGTCACGGGCGATGCGCATGTCGATATCGCCGCAAAACGCCGGGTTCCACAGATGCACCGGCGCGGGCCCTTTGCCCTTGGGCAATTGCGCCAACAACTCATTGGCCTTGGCCGAATCGGTCATGCTGCTCTCCTTGTGTCTTACTGATCGCTCATGCCCAACAGGCTGCGCGCGTAGTGCGCCAGGGGCTTGCCGATCAGATCTTCAGGCTTGTTGTCGTGGAACGTCAGTAAACCGCCACGGCTATGGATGCGCACAGTATCAATCAAATACTGGGTACTGGTCTCGATCAACATGACCTGGATGGTTCCGGTGTCGATACCCAGGCGATCCACCGCCTCCTGGTCAGACCATTCATCGGCGTTGCCGATCCGGTCATCCGCCTGGGCGAAGCGGCAGTACAGCAGGTAATGCGCACCCGCCGCGCGGGCTTCCGACATCGCCTGCTCGAGGCCTTCGGGCTTGCGGGCGCGGCGGACCATCGGGAAATATTCGACAAAGCCGTTGAAGGCTTCCTCGGCCACCACGTTAGGCCGCGGATAAGCACTGCCCGGCGGGGTGAAGGCGCCCTGGGCGATGAAGACGAAGGAGTCCGGCTGTATGCGGACCGAATTGACGCGGCGAGTATCGCTGTGGTCCAGCAGCCCGGCATCGCTCATCTGATAGCGCGTGCCTTCGGCCATATCACTGACGGTCATGCAGCCACCCAGCGCGAGTGACGCCAGCACCAAAACCAGACTACGCATCCTAATTCTCCAGAGGCCGGTGACGGAAAACCGGCGAATGGGCACGAGATGCAGATTTTGCGCCAGCTTGCGGGACTAGCCGCCGATGATCTTCATGATGGTGGCGCCGCCGGAGAAGGCCACTTCCTGCTTGTCACCCAAGGCCTTGACCAACAAGCGCTGCAAGGCCGGCAGGGCCTGGTGGCGGGGTTTGTCCAGCAGGTCGCCGACGTAGTGGCGGTTGCTCGACGACAGGCAGCCATGCAGCCAGCCGGTGGACGACAGGCGCAAACGCGAACAGGTCCGGCAGAACGGCACGCTTTCGTTGGCGATGACACCGAAGAAACCTTTGCCGGGCACTTCGTAGCGCACGGCAGTGGCGTCCACCGGGGCGTTGGCTTGCAGGTATTCGTACTGTTCGCCGATCAGGCTGAGCAATTGCTGGAGGCTGACGAATTGCTGCAGGAACGCGTTGGAATCGTTGGCCAGGTGGCCCATGCGCATCAATTCGATAAAGCGCAACTCGTAGCCACGCTCCAGGCAGTAGTCGAGCAGCGGCATCACCTGGTCGAGGTTCTGGCCGCGCAGCGGCACCATGTTGACCTTGATCTTGATTCCGGCGGCGCTCGCCTGGTCCATGCCATCGAGCACGGTGGCCAGGTCGCCACCGCGAGCGATGCTGCGGAAGGCGTCGGCGTCCAGGGTGTCGAGGGACACGTTGATCCGGCGAATCCCGGCGTCCACCAGCAGCGGCAGTTTGCGCGCCAGCAGTTGGCCGTTGGTGGTCAGGCTGATATCACTGAGCCCCATCTGCCCCACCGCGCCCATGAAGGCTTCCAGCTTGGGGCTGACCAACGGTTCACCGCCGGTAATCCGCAGGCGCTCGATGCCGGCGGCCTCGATCAGGTACTCGACACCCCGCGCCATCGCCTCGGCCGACAGTTCGTCCTGCGCAGCCACCAGCCGCTTGCCGTTGGGCACGCAGTAGGTACAGGCGTAATTGCAGGCTGAGGTCAGGCTGATCCGCAAATTGCGGAATCGCCTGCCTTGACGATCAACGATCATGGATCACTCCGGCAGAGGATAATTCGGGCGCACTAAAACCTGACTGAAAAATCAAGTTTTAGCAAGGTCCTTGCCTGAGTATATTCCTGGGTTACTGCGCTGGGCAGGAAATCATATCGCCATCACGCTGGCGAATGATTCAAGTGGCCGGCGTTTCGGCGTTCGGCAAATCAGTGCTGTGCTTGCGCTTGTTGCCCATGCGCACGCCGATGTCCATCAGGAACTGGAAGAAACCTTCCTGATCTTCCAGCACATTGCTCCAGAACGGCGAGTGGTACAACGCCACGGCGCCGTGCACCAACGCCCAGGCGGCGCAGTAGTGGAAATACGGTGGCACGTCTTCGAGCTTGCCTTCGCTGATACGGCCCTTGATCAGCAGGGTCAGGCGTTCGAAGTTCGAGGCACGGATCTTGTGCAGCTCCTCGACCATTTCCGGCACCTGATGGCCCTTCACCACTTTTTCTTCCAGGCGATCAAACAAGCGGTAGCGCTGCGGGTCACGCATGCGGAACTCGAAGTAGGCGCGGGACAGCGCTTCCTTGTCCTTGTCGACATCGGCCGAGTGCAGCAGCTCGTTCAGGTCGCGCTCGTAGTCGAGCATCAGGCGCAGGTAGATCTCGGCCTTGGACTTGAAGTGCTTGTAGATGGTGCCTTTGCCGATACCCACGGCATCCGCAATCATCTCGACGGTGACGCTGTCTTCACCCTGGTCGAGGAACAGCTTGAGTGCGGTGTCGAGAATTTCCTGCTCGCGGCGGCGAAACTCACGGACCTTGCGGGGTTCTTTGTGCATAAGAAAAAGGTCTGCAGAGATGGATATTGGAAGGGCGTTCGCTCCCCAAGCCGTGCTTGTCGGAACGTTTTACCCGGTGCGCGGGATTATCCCGACTGAACGGTCGTTGGGCAACGCCTATATGAACAACCTTTGCACTTAACTTACAGCACGCCAACGAATGTGCCGATTCGAGTCAGAAATAAAACAGGCGATTGGCGCGTGTGCATCGCATCCAATGAGAACTCAACCGAAGCGGGCGTATTCCAAATCTGTTTAAAAAACGATCAGATGTGGCTGGACTGAATCGGATACTGATCAATACTTGAAATGTCGGCGTGGCATCTCCCCCAAGTGACGCGTCGACCTGGGTACCGACGGACTGCGTACCCTTGTTTTACTCCTAATGGTCTTAGCCCGGATTCACCCCCCAGAACCCGGGTTTTTTTTGCCTGCGATTTAGTGGCCGACGTGGGCCAGCGGGAACAGGCACTTGAAGTTTTCGGTGGTCTGCTCGGCAAAGCGCTCGTAGGACTCGCCCCGCAGCATCGCCAGGTAATCCGCCACATCCCGTACATATTCCGGCAGGTTGGGTTTGCCGCGATGAGGAATTGGCGCCAGGTACGGCGAATCGGTTTCCACCAGCAGGCGGTCTGCCGGGACCTGGCGTGCAACATCGCGCAGGGCATCGGCGTTGCGGAAGGTCACGATGCCCGACAAGGAAATGTAGAAACCAAGGTCCAGCGCGGCCTTGGCCATGTCCCAGTCTTCAGTGAAGCAATGCAGCACACCAGCCTGGGGCAGCGCGGCTTCGCGCAGCAGGGTCAGGGTGTCGGCACGGGCGCCACGGGTGTGGACGATCACCGGCTTGCCAGTCTGCTGGGCGGCTTGCAGGTGCAGACGGAACGACGCCTGCTGCAACTCGGCAGCTTCCGGTTCGTAGTGGTAATCCAGGCCGGTCTCACCGATGGCCACCACTCGCGGGTGATTGAGTTCGCCGAGCAGCCAGTCGAGGGCCGGGGCTTCGCCGGGCTTGAGGTCCAGCGGGTGAATGCCCACCGAGCAGTCGACGTCGGCATAACGATCGGCCAGGGCTTTGACGTCGGCGGCGTTTTCCGCGCTGACGCCGATGCACAGGAAGTGCCCTACCCCGCGCTGGCGCGCAGCTTCAAGGGCGGCGTCGAGGGAGCCGCCGTGCTGGGCCAGGTCGAGGCGATCAAGGTGGCAATGGGAATCTACGAGCATAGGGATCTACAACTTGAGTCACGGAAAGTGTCTGGCCAACGATACACCCGTCGGCCACTGAAATTAACGGCGGCCGAGCAAACCGACCCACTGCACCAGCAAGGCCTCAAGCAACAGCACGCGATTGAGGTTGGCCTTGCCGAGGACCTTCTGGCGTTGGGCGAGGATCCAGTCCTGGATGTTCAGCACCTTGTCCTGGGCGCTCTTCTGCGCCAGGTATTGCACGACTTTGCGCATGTCCGGCAGCCCAAGGCCGTTTTCGTCCTGGGTCAGCTGGTAGCGCAGGATCAGGCTCGACCAGTCGCAAAACCAGTCGAACAGCAGCAGCAAGGGAATGTCTTTCCAGGCGCTTTCGGCCAGTTGCGTGGCCGACACTTCCTGCTTGAGCAGTTTCTTCACCCCGTCCACCACCAGCGCACGCTGTTCACGCACGCCCTGGGCCTGGAGCTTGACCGCCGCCAGAGGCGAACCGGCCGCCAGGGTCAGCAACTCGACGCGCTCCGCCTCGCCGCAGTCCGGCAACGCCTGGGCCAGCCACTGCAAGCTCATGGCTTCGCTCGGCAACGGGCAGGCCTGCTGCACGCAGCGGCTGCGGATGGTCGGCAGCAGGCGGCTGGACTGGTGGCTGACCAGCAGCAGCACGGTATCGCCGGACGGTTCTTCCAGGCTCTTGAGCAAGGCGTTGGCGGCGTTGATGTTCATCGACTCCACCGGTTCGATCAGCACCACCTTGCGCCCGCCCATCTGCGCGGTCTGCACCACGAAGCTGACCAGATCACGCACCTGGTCGACCTTGATCGCCTTGTCGGCCTCTTCCGGTTCCAGCAGATAGTTGTCCGGGTGGCTGCCGGCCTTGAGCAGCATGCAGGATTTACATTCGCCGCAGGCTTCCAGGCCGTTGGGCCGCTGGCACAACAAGCTGGCCATCAGCCGCTCGGCCAGGGCGCGCTTGCCGATGCCCACCGGGCCGTGGAGCAGGTAGGCGTGGGCGTGCTGGGCACGGCCCGCCAGTTGCTGCCAGAGGCTGTCCTGCCATGGATAGGCTTCAGCCACGGACACGCTCCACAAGCTTCGGCAACAGGGCGTCAATGCACTGCTGAACCTGAGTCAACGGTTGTGCGGCGTCCAACAGGTAGTAACGAGCGGGGTCGGCTTCGGCGCGCTTGAGAAAAGCGCCGCGCACAGCTTCAAAAAAGGCTCGGGTTTCCAGTTCGAAACGATCGAGGCGACCCCGGGCGGTGGCACGGGCCATGCCGACTTCCACCGGGAGATCGAACACCAGGGTCAGATCGGGCCGCAAATCGCCCTGGACGAAGGTCTCCAAGGCCGCAATGCGCTCCAGGGACAAGCCACGGCCGCCGCCCTGATAGGCATAGGTGGAGTCGGTAAACCGGTCACAAATCACCACGGCGCCCCGGGCCAGTGCCGGGCGAATGACTTCGGCCAGGTGCTGGGCGCGGGCGGCGAACACCAGCAACAGTTCGGTGTCGGGGTTCATCTGTTCGTCGCCCGGGGTCAGCAGCACTTCACGGATACGCTCGGCCAGTGGCGTGCCGCCAGGCTCACGGGTCAGCAGCACCTCGATACCTTCGGCGCGCAGGCGCTCGGCCAGGTATTCACGGTTGGTGCTCTTGCCGGCGCCTTCCGGGCCTTCCAGGGTAATAAACAAGCCAGTCACAGGCAGTCCTTAGTCAGAGTCATTGCGGGCTTTGCGGCGCGGCGTCATCGGGTGCCGGAGCCGGCTCGGCGGGCGTATCCAGCGGCGCGTCCGCAGGCTTTGCCGCCGGCGCCGGGCTGGAACGGTAATCGGCGCGACGCTTCATCTGGAACTCACGCACTGCTGCGTTATGCGCATCCAGGTTATCCGAGAAAATATGGCTGCCATCGCCTCGGGCAACGAAATACAGGCTGCTGCCCGCCACCGGGTTCAGCGCAGCATGAATCGCCTCCCGCCCGACCATGGCGATCGGCGTCGGCGGCAGGCCGGCGATCACGTAAGTGTTGTAGGGCGTGGCTTCCTTGAGGTGCGCGCGGGTCAGCTTGCCGGTGTAGCGCTCACCGAGGCCGTAGATCACCGTCGGGTCGGTTTGCAGCAGCATGCCGATCTGCATGCGCCGCACGAATACCCCGGCGATCTGGCCGCGCTCTTCCGGCACGCCGGTTTCTTTCTCCACCAGCGAGGCCATGATCAGCGCTTGATAGGGGTCGGTGTACGGCGCATCGGCCGCGCGCTTGCTCCACTCCTGGGCGAGGACATCGTCCAGACGGTTGTAGGATTTTTTCAGCAGTTCGACGTCGCTCATGCCGCGCACGAAGCGGTAGGTGTCCGGGAAGAAGCGCCCTTCAGGGAATACGCCCGGGTGGCCGAGTTTTTCCATCACCTCGCTGTCACTCAGGCCGGACAGGGTCTGCTCGATCTTTTCATGCTTGGCCAGGGCCGCGCGCACCTGGCGGAAGTTCCAGCCTTCCACCAGCGTAATGCTGTACTGCACCACTTCGCCACGCTGCCACAGGCCGATCAGGCCCTCGGCGGTGAGGCCCGGGGTCATGCGGTATTCGCCGCTGTGCAGCGGCTGGCCGTCGAGGTTGAAGCGCCAGTAGAGACGCAACCAGAACGCATCCTTGAGCACGCCGTCGTTTTCCAGGCGATTGAAGGTGCCGGTGGGCGTCGCGCCGGCCGGTACGTCCAGCAATTGCTCCTGGGTCAGATTCAGGGGCTGCTCAAGGGCCGAGTTCAGCTTCCAGGCCGAAGCGCCCAGCAGCAAACCCGCCAGGACCAGACCGATCTCCAGCAACAATACAAATTTACGTCTCAAATCAAATATCCAATAGTGCGCGAACAATGCCCTGCAGTTTACGGGTGAGCGGCCCAACCGACCAGCTCATCGCAGCACATCCGCGCACCGGCCAAATGCCATATACGCTGTTGCACACAAAGACTTCGTCGGCCCGGTGCAGCTGTTCAAGGCTGATATCGGCCACGCTCGTCGGGATGCCCAACGCCTGCGCCTGGGCCAACAGCTCGGCCCGCATGACGCCGGCGACGCCACAGCGATTCAGATCAGCGGTCAGCAACACGCCGTTACGCACCAGAAACAGGTTGCTGAAGACGCCTTCGATGACTCGACCGGACATATCCAGCATCAAACCTTCGGCGTGTTCGGCATCCTGCCACTCGGCGCGGGCGAACACCTGTTCCAGGCGATTGAGGTGCTTGAGGCCGGCAAGCAACGGTTGCTCGGACAAACGCGTGGTACACGCAAACAGGCGAATGCCTGACGCTGCATGTTCCGGGGGATAAGTGGCAGGTGGACTGCCTTGCAGAATGCGCCGCGCCGGAGCGCCAGCACTGATGCCATAACCGCGCTGGCTGTCGCCACGGGTCAGGATCAACTTGAGTACACCGTCACCGAGGGCGGCGGCGTAGGCCAGCAATTCGCTGCGGATCAGGGGTTGATCCGCAACAATCGCCAACCGCCTGCAACCTTCTTCAAGGCGCTGCAGGTGGCGGTCAAGCAGCACGGGCTGCCCGGCCTTGACGGCAATGGTCTCGAACAGCCCATCACCGTATGCCAGGCCACGGTCTTTCAGGGGCACTGCGCCCGCCGGCTGACCGTCGACCCAGCTCTCCATCACTCGGCGAACCGGCGGAACACCAGGGAACCGTTGGTACCCCCAAAACCGAACGAGTTGGACAGCACCACGTCGATCGGCATCTTCTGCGGCTCGTGAGGCACGAAGTTCAGGTCGCAGCCCTCATCCGGTTCATCGAGGTTGATGGTCGGCGGAGCGACCTGATCCTTGATGGCCAGCACGCTGAAGATTGCCTCGACCGCGCCCGCCGCACCCAACAGGTGACCGGTCATGGACTTGGTGGAACTGACCGCCAGCTTGTAGGCGTGCTCGCCGAACACCGACTTGATGGCCTCGGCTTCCGCCAGGTCGCCGGTCGGGGTCGAAGTGCCATGGGCATTGATGTACTGCACCTGGTCAACGTTGACCTTGGCATCACGCAACGCATTGGTGATGCAGCGTGCAGCACCCGCGCCGTCCGACGGAGGCGAGGTCATGTGGTACGCATCACCGCTCATGCCGAAACCAATCAGCTCGGCGTAGATGGTGGCGCCACGGGCCTTCGCGTGCTCCAGCTCTTCGAGTACCAGCGCACCGGCACCGTCGGCCAGAACAAAACCGTCGCGGCCCTTGTCCCACGGACGGCTGGCACGGGTCGGCTCGTCATTGCGGGTCGACAACGCACGGGACGCGCCGAAGCCGCCCATGCCCAAACCGCAGGCGGCCATCTCGGCACCGCCGGCGATCATCACGTCGGCCTCGTCATAGGCGATATTGCGCGCCGCCATGCCGATGCAGTGAGTGCCCGTGGTGCACGCCGTGGAAATGGCGTAGTTAGGCCCCTGGGCACCCAAGTGGATCGACAGGAAACCGGAAATCATGTTGATGATCGAGCCAGGCACGAAGAACGGTGAAATTCTGCGAGGGCCGGACTCATGCAGGGTGCGGCTGGTTTCTTCGATATTGGTCAGACCGCCAATACCCGAACCCATGGCCACGCCGATGCGCTCACGGTTGGCGTCGGTGACTTCCAGGCCGGCATTACGCACCGCCTGAAAACCGGCTGCCAGGCCGTATTGAATGAACAGGTCGAGTTTGCGGGACTCTTTGACCGAGAGATATTCCTCGACATTGAAGTCCTTTACCGAGCCGCCAAAACGGGTGGAATAGGCAGAAAGGTCCGTGTGTTCGATCAGACCAATACCACTGCGGCCAGCCAGAATGCCCTGCCAACTGCTCGGCACATCCGTACCCAGTGGCGACAA
>Ga0209173_100213_pt1 | contig 48708 bp, 38 predicted proteins | sample SynthPrep_16_END_FD_187206 | JGI IMG/M metagenome (GOLD analysis project Ga0209173, IMG submission 187206) | Synthetic microbial communities from Ohio, USA - SynthPrep_16_END_DS12_MetaG (SPAdes) (version 2) | ecosystem: Engineered > Bioreactor > Aerobic > Activated sludge | place: USA: Ohio...
CGACATAACCCAGCGAGTCGAGGTTAGCCAGCATGGCGGCGGACAGGGGCAAAGTATTAAAAGCGGTGGCGATGGTAGTCACGGGACTGGCTCTGCAAAACAAAATGTCGCGCAGTGTACCAGCCTCGTGGGATTTTCCCTGCAAGTTCTAGACGAGAAGCCTGTTAATGCTCAATGTCGTGCTCACGGCTGACCACGCGTTTGCCGTCTTTTGGTGACAATTGCAGGAAGATCCCCGCCGCCAGCATCGCCATGATGCCCACGGTGACGAAGGTCAACTGGAACGCCCCAAGCACCGTGTCGACCCCGTCGTTGCCCACTTCGGCGGTAAAACCACCCAGCAGCGCACCGGCGCAGGCCACCCCAAGGCTCAGGGACAACTGCGCCACCACCGACAGCAAACTGTTGCCGCTGCTGGCCTGGGCGTCGTCGAGGTCGATCAGGGTCACGGTGTTCATCGCGGTGAATTGCAGCGAGTTGATCGCCCCGAGGATCGCCAGCATGCTCAGCAGCAGCGGGTAGGGCGTGTGTTCGCTGACCAGGCCCATGCTCGCCAGCATGATGCCCAGCGCCAGGGTGTTGCCGGTCAGCACCACGCGGTAGCCCAGGCGCTCGATCAGCGGCCGGGCGATGGACTTGGCAAACATCGCCGCCGCCGCCAGGGGCAGCATGCTCATCCCGGCTTCGGACGGTGAGTAACCGAGCGCCACCTGCAGCAACAGCGGCACCAGGAAAGGCAACGCGCCGCTGCCCAGGCGAGCGAACAGGTTGCCGAGGATGCCCACCGCAAAGGTCCGGGTCTTGAACAGCACCGGCGAGAACAGCGGGTTGTCGATATGCCCGGCGCGCAGCCAATACGCCGCCAGGCACGCGAGGCCGCCGAACAGCAGCAACATCACCCGCAGGTGCGGCAGGTGCAATTCGCCGAGGCCTTCCATGGCGATAGTGATCAGCACCATCGCCGCGCCGAACAGCAGGAAACCCACGCCGTCGAACCGCGTACGTTCGCTGCCGCGCAGGTCGGGGATGAATTTCCAGACGGCGTAGCAGCCGATGATGCCCACTGGCAGGTTGATCAGGAAGATCCAGTGCCAGGTCAGGTATTGCACCATCCAGCCGCCCATGGTCGGGCCGAGCAGCGGGCCCAGCAGCCCGGGAATGGTGATGAAACCCATGATGCGCACCAGCTCCGAACGTGGGTAGGCGCGCAGCACCACCAGCCTGCCCACCGGCAACATCAAGGCACCGCCCAGGCCCTGGATCACCCGGGCGCCCACCAGCATGGTCAGCGTGCTGGAGAGCGCGCAGAGCAACGAGCCAATGCTGAACAGCATGATCGCGCCGAAGAAGATCTTCTTGGTGCCGAAGCGGTCGGCCACCCAGCCCGAGGCGGGAATCAGCAGGGCCACGGTGAGCATGTAGGCAATCACTACGCCTTGCATGCGCAAGGGGTTCTCCGCCAGGTCTCGAGCCATGGCCGGCAAGGCGGTGTTGAGAATCGTCCCATCCAGCGACTGCATGAAGAAGGCAATCGCTACCACCCAGGGTAGCCAGCGGGCGGTCTTGGCATCGAGAGGGGCGCGATTCGGCATGAGTTACCTTTTTGTTAGCAGCCTATGTGTCGGCGATTATGCGCCATCGGCAGCTCCTTTTCCCACTGGCGCTTCGTCTATATCTGACAACGCCACGTGTTTGCCCACCAGGAAATCAATCAGCGCGCGGTGCACGGCCAGGGCCGCTTCGCGGGATTCCAGGTCGAGCAAATGGCCGGTGTGTTCGGCGGTGGCGAAGCTGCTGCGGCCTACGTATTTTTTGAACAGTTGGGCTTCGTCTGCCGGGGTGTACTCGTCCAGCACGCCGTTGAGGAAGTGCACCGGGGTTTCGATCCGGGTCAGTTGCGGCAGGTAGTTGCCGTCACCCAGCGCCAGCACCTGATGGATATGGAAGCGTGCCTGGCGATACTCGGTGGTGGCCATGGTCGACAGGTGCCGGTGATTGTTGCGCTTGAGCCGGGGCGACAGGTATTTGCCCACAGTTTCATTCAGTAGATGGCCGACGGCGGATTTGTCATCGGCCTCGATCAGCACGCGCACCCGCTCTACGTATTCGAGCATGGCCTGGTTGAGGTTGGGCGCCAGTGCCATCACCACCGAGCTTTCAATCGACGGCGGGTTGTGGGCGAGGGTCAGCAGCGTGGAAATCCCGCCCCATGAGGCAGACACCAGGTGGTTGACCTCAAAGCGTTCCACCAGAGCGCGCAGGATCTGCACTTCATCGTCCTTGGTCACAAGGTCGAGGTCGGTGTTGTGCGGGCGTGAATAGCCGGAGAACGGCAGGTCGAACATCAGCACATTGAAGTGCTCGGACAGGCACTTGCTGGTGCGTGCAAACGAGCGGGTGGTGGACAGCGCGCCGTTGACCAACAGCACGGTTTTCTTCTCTGGGTTGTTACCAAGCTGCTCTACGTGAACGTTGTAGTGCTTGAACAGCTTTTCAATGACAAAACTTCCATGGTTCATGTCAACGCTCCAGCTTGCCCTATCCCGGGCAAGGTCGTGCATCACTTGCGTGCAAGTGGGTTGAGGACGGCGGCGTGTTGTTTGAGTTTTTTTACCGCGCGGACGTGGCTAGGTGCCACCAACCTTTATAACGAGGTTTTTCGCGAGCGACAACTGGCCGGACGGCCAGGTGTCTGGAGTGGGGCTTTGAGGATGAACCGAATCAAAATGTGGAATGCAATTAAATGTGGGAGCTGGCTTGCCTGCGATAGCGCAGTGTCATTTAGCAGATCTGGCACTGATACACCGCTATCGCAGGCAAGCCAGCTCCCACATGGGTTTTGCGTTGCTTATAAGGTCAGGGTCAGGCGTTTTACCAGCGCCCCCGGCAGCAGATTGGATGACGTATTGCGCTGGCTATACGTACTCGCCGACAGCAGCAATTCCCGATCAGCGGTCAGCGCTTCCAGTTGCGAGCCCAGCAGGCTGTACACGCTGTCATCAAAACGCATGGTGCTGACCGGCGCCTTGATCTCGCCGTCTTCGACCCAGAACGTGGCGAAACGGGTCATGCCGGTCAGGCGTGCGGCGGGCTGGTCGGAGTAGTTCAGGTACCACAGGTTGCTGATGTACAAGCCGGTACCCAGTTGCTTGAGGATATCGGCCTGGGCCAGGTTGCCGGCCGCCATCTGCAGGGCGCTGGGAGATTCATCGCCGCTGGCGCCATTGGTGCTCAAGCCGTATTCGGCAGCACTGCGAGAGTTCACCAATTGGCCTTCAGCCTTGCCGGCATTGATCAGCTTCACATCACTGCGCGGATAGCCGTCACGGGAAAACGCCGAACTCAGGGAGCCGCTGACCTGTTCGTCCAGGGTCACCAGCGGGCTCAACGACTGATCACCGCCATACAACCGTTGCAACGGGCTGCCTTTGCTGGCGATGGCCTGGGCGGAAAACCCGCCCCAGGTGAGCATGCTGATGATTTCTTCCATGGCCGCCGGGGCCAGGTAGGCGCGGTATTGCCCCGGTGCCAGCGGGTACAGTGGGCGACCAAGGTATTCCAGTTGCTCACGGGCCTGCTTGAAACGCTGGGCGAAGGCCACGCTGTCCCAATCGTTGCCGGCGTAGCTGGCTTTCACCGCTTCACCGTTGGCGTGGAACAGGCTGAAGTCGAAGTTGAAACTGTTGGCCTGGTGCCAGCCGAAGGCGCCTGATGAACTGGCGAAACCACGGCTGATAGGGCCGGCGGCGTAGAAGCCGACCATGTCCACACCTTCAGCGGCCAGGCTGATTGCTTCCAGCACCTGGGCCAGGTCCGGCAGCGGTCGGTCCTGCTGGTCCTTGTTTTGCCAGGCGTTGTGGTTGAGCAGCAGGTACGGATCCTGCGGCAACAACGGCAAGGTCTCGCGCAGTTGTTGCAGGCCGTCGGCCAGGCGCTGGCGATCCAGTTCAGGCTCGCCCGCCAGGGTGATACCGAGGTCGGCGTGGCGCCCGTCGTTGATCAGCTTCAGGTTCAGGCTGGCCTGTTGCACCTGGCCGGCCTGGCGCACTTTGCCGTGGTTGAAACGCACAAACTCGGAGGACTCGTCGGCGTAGCCGAGGTGGAATTGTTCTGTCTCGGTGATGGCCTGCTTGAGCCAATCGACCAGGGCTTTGAAATTATTCATCAGGCGTCTCCCCCGAACACGTCCACGTTGCTGAACACACAGGCCGGTGAGGCATGGCCGACGCGGATCACCTGGTTGGGTTCGCCCTTGCCGCAGTTCGGCGTGCCCAGCACCTTGAAGGTGCTGGCGTCGCCGACGGCGCTGAGGTTGCGCCAGAACTGCGCGGAAATCGCCCGGTAGTTGGGGTTCTTCACCACGCCTTTGAGTTCGCCGTTTTCAATCAACTGGCCCCACTCGCAGCCAAACTGGAATTTGTTGCGTGCATCGTCAATCGACCACGAACGGTTGGTGGACATCAGGATGCCGTTCTCGATGCCGCCAATCAGCTGCGCCATGTTCTGGTCGCCGGCCTCGATATTCAGGTTGGCCATGCGGTCGATCGGCGCGCGGTTCCAGCTGCAGGCGCGGCTGTTGGCCACGCCTTGCATGCCGGAGCGGTATTGCGACAGCGCACCGCCCAACGGCTTGAGCAGCAGGCCTTCGCGGATCAGGAATTGTTTGGTGGCCTTCGTGCCGTCGTCGTCATGCCCATAGCTGGCGAGCTGCTCGGGAATGTCCGGGTCGAAGGTCACGTTCAGCAGGTTGGAGCCGTATTGCAGGTGACCGAAGTCGCTGGCCTTGACGAAGCTGGTGCCGGCGTAATTGCGCTCGTCGCCCAGGATGCGGTCGAGTTCCAGCGGGTGGCCGATGGATTCGTGGATCTGCAGGATCATCTGGTCGGGCATCAGCAGCAGGTCGCGCGGGCCCTGGGGTGTGTTCGGGGCCAGCAGCAGTTGCAGTGCCTGGTCGGCAATCTGCGGCGCGGCGCCCACCAGGCCGAAGCGGCTGATCACGTCGAAGCCGCCTTGCTGGCCGAAGTTGGTGCCGCCCAGGGTGCGGGTCTGGCTGTCATTGCCGTCGTAGGCCGTGACGTTGACACCCGGGAACACAAACCGCTGGGCCTGGCGCAGTTCGGCGCCGGCGCTGTTGAGGTAGATCTGTTCGACGTGGGTGGTGCCCAGGCTGACTTCCCAGTTCACCAGGCGCTCGTCCTTGGGCACGGCGGCCGATTCGGCGCCGAGCAGTTGGTAGCAGTCGCTCAGGGACGGGAAGGGCTGGTCGAGGCTCGGCGACAGGTAGTCGGCAATGTCGCTGGACACTGGCTGGTCGCGCAGGTCGAGCAGGGCGTGGGGCTTGATGAGCCGGGCTTGCTGTTCGGCGCGCTCAAGGGCGGCTTGCAGGCCGGGCAGGGAAATGTCGTGGGTGGCGGCGTAGGCTTCGACGCCATTGAGGCGCACGGTGAGCATCGCGCCTTCGTCCTGGCTGAGGTGTGGTGGCTCGGCGACGTTCTTGCGTACCGACAGGTACTGGCCGGACTCGCGGACGTAGCGCAGGGAAAAGAATTCGGCGGTAGTGCGCAGGGCACTGAACTGCTTTTTGAGTGTGGCGTGGTGTTCGAACATGGGGCCTTCCTTGTGGGCGGCTCGGCGCGGGCAGGCAAACAGAGTAGGCCTGGGCTGGGAGCTGATCAAGGAAAGTGTAGGCGGGCGGGAGGTCTTGCGGTGTCAGATCGGGCCTCTTCGGGAGCAAGCCCCCTCCCACATTTGATCGGGTTCACACGGTCAAAAATGTGGGAGCGGGCTTGCTCGCGAAGGGAGCACCTCGGTCCATCAGTTACTGCGCAGTAGGACCCACTTCACGCATCGGCTTGCCACGCACCGGCGCATCGCCTGCCACGTAGTAATCCGCAGTGCTGCGCGGCAGTGGCTTGCGGCCACGGATCTTGTCGGCGATTTTCTCGGCGATCATGATCGTCGGCGCGTTCAGGTTGCCGGTGGTGATGATCGGCATGATCGACGCGTCAACTACGCGCAGACCCTGCATGCCATGCACACGGCCTTCGGCGTCAACCACGGCCATCTCGTCGGTGCCCATCTTGCACGAGCAGGACGGGTGGAACGCGGTCTCGGCGTGCTCACGGATAAACTTGTCCAGTTGCTCGTCGGTCTGTACGTCGATACCCGGGCTGATTTCGCGGCCACGGTATTGGTCCAGTGCCGGCTGCTGCATGATTTCACGGGTCAGGCGGATGCCGTCACGGAATTCCTGCCAGTCCTGTTCGGTGGCCATGTAGTTGAAGAGGATGCTCGGGTATTCCCGTGGGTTCTTCGACTTCAGCTGCACGCGGCCACGGCTCGGCGAACGCATGGAACCCATGTGCGCCTGGAAACCGTGCTCTTTCACACCGTTGCTGCCGTTGTAGTTAATCGCTACCGGCAGGAAGTGATACTGGATGTTCGGCCAATCGAATTCTTCACGGGTACGGATGAAACCGCCCGCTTCGAACTGGTTGCTGGCGCCGATGCCGGTGCCGTTGAACAGCCACTCGGCACCAATGGCCGGCTGGTTGTACCAGAGCAGCGACGGGTACAGCGAGACCGGTTGGGTGCACGCGTATTGCAGGTACAGCTCAAGGTGATCCTGCAGGTTTTCGCCGACGCCAGGCAGGTCGTGGACCACCGGAATGTCGAGGCTTTCCAGCAGTTTCGCCGGGCCAACACCGGAGCGTTGCAGCAGTTGCGGCGAAGCGATTGCGCCGCTGCACACCAGGACTTCCTTGCGGGCACGGGCTTCAACGCGTTCTTCGGCAGCACCGATCAGGTAACGCACGCCGACGGCACGCTTGCCTTCGAACAGGACTTTGTCGGTCAGGGCGTGGGTGACGATGGTCAACGTCGAGCGCTTCTTGGCCGTGTCCAGGTAACCGCGAGCGGTGCTGGCGCGACGACCGTTTGGCGTCACGGTACGGTCCATCGGGCCGAAGCCTTCCTGCTGGTAGCCGTTCAAGTCTTCGGTACGTGGGTAACCGGCCTGTACGCCGGCTTCAACCATCGCGTGGAACAGCGGGTTGTTGCCGGCCTTTGGCGTGGTCACGCTGACCGGGCCGTCGCCACCGTGGTAGTCGTTCGGGCCGATGTCGCGGGTTTCGGCTTTACGGAAATACGGCAGGCAGTCCAGGTAGGTCCAGTCTTCCAGGCCCGGCAGTTTCGACCAGTTGTCGTAGTCCATCGCGTTGCCGCGGATGTAGCACATGCCGTTGATCAGCGAGGAGCCGCCGAGGCCCTTGCCGCGACCGCATTCCATCCGGCGGCCGTCCATGTGTGGTTCTGGATCGGTTTCGTAGGCCCAGTTGTAGCGGCGGCCTTGCAGCGGGAACGCCAGGGCGGCTGGCATCTGGGTACGGAAATCGAAACGGTAGTCCGGGCCGCCGGCTTCCAGCAGCAGGACGGTGACGCCTTCGTCTTCGGTCAGACGGGTCGCCAGGGTGTTACCGGCGGAGCCGGCACCCACAATGATGTAGTCGTATTCTTGGGACATTAAATGCACCCTCACTTAGATATGGTCAGGTCAGGCGAGTGCTTCGCACTCATCGCAGGCAAGCCAGCTCCCACAGTTGATCGGGTTCACACGGTCAACATGTGGGAGCCGGGCTTGCCCGCGATGGCGGCCTCGCGGGCAATACAAAACCCAGGGGTTAGAACACCGAGGCGTAGTCGCCCAGCTCAACCTGTACCGATTTGATGCGAGTGAAGTTGTTCAGCGAGCTGATCCCGTTTTCACGGCCCACGCCCGACTGCTTGTAGCCGCCCACCGGCATCTTCGCGTCGGACTCGCCCCAGGCGTTGATCCAGCAGATACCGGCTTCCAGCTGATGAATCACGCGGTGGGCGCGGTTCAGGTCCTTGGTCACCAGGCCAGCGGCCAGGCCGAAGTCGGTGTCGTTGGCACGGCGGATCACTTCTTCTTCGGTGTCGTAGGTGAGGATGCTCATCACCGGGCCGAAGATTTCTTCACGGACGATGGTCATTTCGTCGGTGCAGTCAGTGAATACGGTCGGGGCCACGTAGGCACCCTTGGCGAATTCACCGTCGGTCAGACGGTCGCCGCCGCACAGCACGCGGGCGCCTTCTTCTTTACCTTTGGCGATGTAGCCGAGCACGCTTTCCATGTGGGCGAAGCTGACCAGCGGGCCGAAGTTGGTGTTTTCATCTTCCGGGTTGCCGATGCGGATGCGGGCAACGCGCTCGGCGATCTTGGCTTCGAACGCGCCTTTGAGGGCGGTCGGAACGAACACGCGGGTGCCGTTGGTGCAGACCTGGCCCGAGCTGTAGAAGTTGGCCATCATCGCGATGTCGGCGGCGCGGTCGAGGTCGGCGTCGTCGAAAATGATCAGCGGGGATTTGCCGCCCAGTTCCATGGTGACTTCCTTGAGCGAAGAGCTCGAAGCGCTGGCCATGACTTTCTTGCCGGTGTCGGTGCCGCCGGTGAAGGAGACTTTCTCGATGCGCGGGTGTTCGGTCAGCCAGGTGCCAACTTCACGGCCACTGCCGGTCAGGACGTTGAACACGCCATCCGGAACGCCGGCGGCGGTGTAGATTTCAGCCAGTTTCAGGGTGGTCAGCGAGGTGACTTCGCTTGGCTTGAAGATCATCGCGTTACCGGCCGCCAGGGCAGGTGCGGATTTCCACAGGGCGATCTGGATCGGGTAGTTCCATGCGCCGATACCGGCCACGACGCCCAGCGGCTCGCGACGGGTGTAGACGAACGAGGTGTCACGCAGCGGGATCTGCTCGCCTTCGATGGCGGGCACCAGGCCTGCGTAGTATTCCAGCACGTCAGCGCCGGTGACGATGTCGACGTATTGGGTTTCGGAATACGGCTTGCCGGTGTCCAGGGTTTCCAGGGCGGCCAGTTCGTCGTTGCGCTCACGCAGGATATCGACGGCGCGACGCAGGATGCGCGAACGCTCCATGGCAGTCATGGCGGCCCAGATTTTCTGGCCCTTTTCGGCGCTGACCACAGCGCGCTCGACGTCTTCTTTGGTGGCGCGTTGCACGTTGGCGAGAACTTCACCGTTAGCCGGGTTGATGGCTTCGAAAGTGGCATCGCTGCCAGCGTCGGAGTAGCCGCCGTCAATGTAGAGTTTTTGCAGTTCGAAACGGGCCATAAAGTCCTCGCAAGTGCATTAGTGGTTGGCGCGGTTCGGGAGTTGAGCGTTTATGTGTGCTCTAACTCACCTGCTTGGCCAATTGGAAATCCATGTATTCGTAAGCGATCCGTTGCGCCTGCTCCGTGTCGAAAGCGTCTCCCGACAGGGCGCCGCGCAACCACAAACCGTCGATCAGGGCCGCCAGGCCTCGGGCTGCGCTGCGTGCCTCGGGCAACGGCAACGCTCGGCGGAACTGGCAACACAGGTTGGAATACAGACGGTGATCGTTGATCCGCTGCAGCCTGTGCAATGACGGGTGGTGCATGCTGGTGGCCCAGAAGGCCAGCCAGGTTTTCATAGCCGGGCCGTTGACTTGGCTGGCGTCGAAGTTGCCTTCGATGATCACCTGAAGATGGGCCCGCGGGCTGTCATCTTTCAGCGCCAACCGGCGCTCGGTGACGTTCTCGATCAGCACGTTCATCAGGTACCGCATCGTGGCGGCGATCAGGCCATTCTTGTCCTGAAAATAGTGACTGATGATGCCATTCGAGACACCGGCCAGACGGGCGATCAGCGCAATGCTGGCATCCCCCATTCCGACCTGATCGACGGCCGTCAATGTGGCTTCGATCAACTGCTGGCGGCGTATGGGTTGCATACCGACCTTGGGCATCGTGCACCTCTCCTTAGGCCTGCCAACGGGCGATAAACGTCCGTCGGCTTGAGGGCCAGTCTATTTTGTTTTGATTGAACGTTCAATCAACAAAGAATAAGATCTGCGACAAATGGTCGCTGCCTACAGGTATTTCCTACGTGCATGTGGCGCCACCTGACATCGGGAAAACCCATGAAACAGCCCGGCACAGCGGTTCGCCGGGGGTTTATGGTTTTTCGGGGTGTCTTTATACACCCGTCCGTCGACTGCCGAAAAATCGATGGCTCGGGTCAAGCGTTGCCTTGTGTTTCTCTGCACTGCCCGGAGCATCTGTGCCATGAGTTCTGCCTCTCTTATAAAGACCCCGCCAGAAAAGGTGCGGGTCAACGGTTGGGTGTTCTACACCTCCACCGCGCTGATTCTGTTGTTGACCGCGATTCTGATCATCGCCCCGCAGGAAGCCGGCAGGATGCTCGGTGTGGCCCAAGCCTGGTTGTCGAAAAGCTTTGGCTGGTACTACATGGTCGTGATCGCCGCCTACCTGGTGTTTGTGGTGGGCCTGGCGTTTTCGTCCTATGGCAAATTGAAACTGGGCAGCAAGGACGACACCCCGGACTTCAGCTACGGCGCCTGGGCCGGCATGCTCTTCTCGTCGGGCATCGGCATCTCGCTGCTGTACTTCGGCGCCTCCGAGCCGCTGGACCACTACTTCAACCCGCCTGAAGGCGCATCGGCCACCGGCGAAGCTGCACGCCAGGCGTTGCAGTTGACGTTCCTGCACTGGGGCCTGCACGGCTGGGCGATCTACGCACTGGTCGGCCTGGCCGTGGCGTACTTTGCCTACCGTCATAACCAGCCGCTGGCCCTGCGCTCGGCGCTGTACCCGCTGGTGGGCGAGCGTTGGGTCAAAGGCGCGGCCGGTCACGCGGTGGACGGCTTCGGCATGTTCGTGACCCTGCTGGGCCTGGTGACGAACCTGGGGATTGGCTCGATGCAAGTGTCGTCCGGGCTGGAAAACCTGTTCGGCATGCAGCACAGCAACACCAACCTGCTGATCGTGATCATCGTAATGAGCACCGTGGCGACCATTGCCGCCGTGTCGGGTGTGGAGAACGGCATTCGCCGCCTGTCCAACCTGAACATCGTGCTGTTCAGCGGCCTGCTGATTTTCGTATTGCTGTTTGGCCCGACTTTGCACTTGCTCAACGGCTTCGTGCAGAACATCGGCGACTACATGAACGGCATCGTGCTGAAGACCTTCGACCTGTACGTGTACGAAGGCGACGCCGACAAGACCGAACGCTGGATGGGCCTGTGGACCCTGTTCTACTGGGCCTGGTGGATTTCCTGGGCGCCATTCGTGGGCATGTTCATCGCGCGTATTTCCCGTGGTCGCACGGTGCGTGAACTGGTGGCCGGCGTGCTGCTGATCCCGCTGGGCTTCACCCTGGCGTGGCTGTCGATCTTCGGCAACTCGGCCCTGGACCTGGTGGTGAACCATGGTGCGATGGAGTTGGGCAAGACGGCGCTGGAACAGCCGTCCATGGCGATCTACCAACTGCTTGAGCATTACCCGGCGTCGAAAATCGTCATCGGTGTGTCGATCTTCGTCGGCTTCGTACTTTTCCTGACCCCGGCGGATTCCGGCGCGGTGATGATGGCGAACCTTTCCTGCAAGGGCGGCAACGTTGACGAAGATGCGCCGCACTGGCTGCGGATTTTCTGGTCGGCGGTGATCACCCTGGTGACCATCGGCCTGCTGTTCGCCGGTAACTTCGAAGCCATGCAAACCATGGTGGTGCTGGCGGGCTTGCCGTTCTCGGTGGTGCTGGTGTTCTTCATGTTCGGCCTGCACAAGGCGATGCGCCAGGACGTGGCGATCGAGTTGGAGCAGGCGCAGTTGGCCGAGCGTGGTCGGCGTGGTTTCAGCGAGCGTTTGACTGCCCTGGACCTGCAACCGAGCCAGGGTACCGTGCAACGCTTTATGGACAAGCACGTCACGCCGGCGCTGGAAGAAGCGGCGACTGCGTTGCGTGACCAGGGGCTGGAAGTGCAGACCCTGCTGGGCAAATCCAAGCGCTGCATTGGTGTGCGCATCGAGATGCAAGAGGGCAATCCGTTTGTCTACGAGGTCAGCCTGGATGCTTATTCGTCGGCACCGAACGACTTGCCCGAGGAAGAACGCACGCGCTACTACCGCGCCGAGGTTTACCTGCACAACGGGCCTCAGGAATACGACCTGATGGGCTTCACCCAGGAGCAGATCACCCGGGACGTGCTCGATCAGTTTGAAAGCCATCGGCAGCTCCTTGGCCGTGTCTATAGCTAAAGGTTGGTGATGATGATCTTTCCCACGCTCCGCGTGGGAACGCATCCTGTGACGCTCCGCGTCACGATTTCAAGAGCGGACGCAGAGCGTCCATTGCGGCATTCCCACGCAGAGCGTGGGAACGATCAAATACTGACACCACCTGAGCAAAATGTGGGAGCGGGCTTGCTCGCGAATGCGCAGTGTCAGTCAGTACATCTGACACTGATACACCGCATTCGCGAGCAAGCCCGCTCTCACATTTATTTTGCGGTGTCTGTTAGCCCAGGTTCTTGCCCAAAAGGGCGTGATAGAGCTCGCTGTCACCCAGAATCCCCACCACCTTGTTGTCGTCCTGCAGCACCAGCTTGTTGCCTGTCTGGTACCGAATCTGCAACGCATCGCGCATTCCGATATTGGAATCCACCAGCGTCGGCATCCGGCCCAGGCCCTCCACCGATTGCCCCGGTGCCCAGTTCTGCAGGTTCAGCACCGAACCGTTCTGCCGCGCGCCCTTGATGGTGTTGCCTTCGGCCAGGTCCAGCCACGAGTCACCGCCCGGGTCCAGGCTGATGGAGCCGTTGACGTGGGTGCAGTTATCCACCGTGCGCATCAGGCTGCGGCCACACAGCACATTCAGCGGGTTGGTGTGGGCCACGAAGGTCCGCACATAGTCATCCGCCGGGTTCAGCACGATCTCTTCCGGCACGCTGTACTGGATGATCCGCCCGTCTTTCATGATCGCGATGCGGCTGCCGAGTTTCAGCGCCTCATCCAGGTCGTGGCTCACGAATACGATGGTCTTGCTCAGCTTGCGTTGCAGCTCCAGCAACTCATCCTGCAAGCCCTGGCGGATCAGCGGGTCGAGTGCCGAGAAGGGTTCGTCCATCAACAGGATATCGGCGTCCATCGCCAATGCGCGGGCCAGGCCGACACGCTGCTGCATGCCACCGGAAAGCTCGTCGGGCTTCTTGTTGCGCCACTGCGACAGGCCCACCAGTTCCAGCTTGTCGTCCACCAGCTTGCGTCGTTCTTTCTCCGGGCGGCCTTGCATCTCCAGGCCGAAGCTGATGTTCTCGCGCACCGTCAGCCAGGGCATCAGGGCGAACTTCTGGAACACCATGGCGATGCGCTGGGTGCGCATCATTTTCAGCTCGGCGGGGGTGCAGGATGCGATGTCGATCTGGCGACCTTCATGCTCCACAAACAGCTTGCCGCGGCTGACGGTGTTCAAGCCATTGATGCAGCGCAACAAGCTCGACTTGCCCGAACCGGACAGGCCCATCAGCACGCAGATCTCGCCTTTCTCGACATCCAGGCTGGCGTTTTCAACGCCGACAATCTGCCCGGTCTTTTTCAGGATCTCGTTGCGCGTCATGCCCTGGTCCAGCAGCTTGAGCGCCTCGCGTGGGTCTTTGGAGAAGATCACGTCGACATTTTCGAATCGGATAATGCTCATGCATCACCCCCTACTTTGGCGTCGGGTTGTTTGCAGATGCGGTCGAGCATGATGGCCAGCAGTACGATCGCCAGGCCGGCTTCAAAGCCCAGGGCGATGTCGGCGGTGTTCAGCGCGTTGACCACCGGTTTGCCGAGGCCGTCGGCGCCCACCAGGGCCGCGATCACCACCATCGACAACGACAGCATGATGCATTGGGTAATGCCGGCGGCGATGCTCGGCATGGCGTGGGGCAGTTCGATCCGCGAAAGCAACTGACGGCGCGAGCAGCCAAAGGCCTTGCCGGCGTCCATCAACTCTTGCGGCACATCACGGATACCCAGGTAAGTCAGACGGATAGGCGCGGCAATCGCAAACACCACCGTGGAAATCAGCCCGGGCACCACACCCAGCCCGAAGAGGGTCAGGGTAGGGATGAGGTAGACGAAGGTCGGTACGGTCTGCATCAGATCGAGCACCGGCCGCATCAGGGTGTAGAACATCGGTTTGTGCGCGGCAACAATGCCCAGCGGCACGCCGATCACCACGCAGACCAGGGTGGCGAACAGCACTTGCGCCAGGGTCTCCATGGTTTCCTGCCAGTACCCCAGGTTGAGGATCAGCAGGAAGGAGGCGATGACAAAAACGGTCAGGCCCCATTTGCGTTGAATGAAGTGAGCGAGCAGCGCAATCAGACCGATCAATGCCAGTGGATTGAACCAGGTCAGCGCGAACGTCACGCCGTGGATCATCGTTTCCAGGGTCGATGCGATTGCGTCGAAGTAGGCGGCCCCGTGTTGGGTCAACCACTCAACGAAGGCAGCGATGTACTGGCCTAGCGGGATTTTATGTTCAGTCAGCATGGTAGTGAATGTCCACATGCGAAGAGGAAAAACATCCCGGGCCAGCGTACCGGCCCGGGGTCAGCGGTTTACTTGGCGAGGTAAGCTTTGACGGCCTCCAGTCCTGGTTTGCCATCGACCGTGGTGACACCGGCGAGCCAGGTGTCGAGCACTTGCGGGTTCTTCTTCAGCCACGCCTTGGCGGCGGCGTCAGGCTTCATTTTGTCGTCCAGGACGTTACCCATCAGGGTGCTTTCCATGTTCAGGGTGAACGACAGGTTTTTCAGCAACTGGCCCACGTTGCTGCATTCCTGGGTGTAGCCCTTGCGGACGTTGGTGTAGATGGTGGCCTGGCCGTAGTTGGGGCCGAATGAATCATCACCCCCGGTCAGGTACTTCATCTTGAAGCGGGTGTTCATCGGGTGCGGTTCCCAGCCGAGGAACACGATGGCCTGGTCGCGCTTGGTGGCGCGTTCCACCTGCGAAAGCATCCCGGCTTCGCTGGATTCGACCACTTTGAAACCGGCGGTTTTCAGGCCGAAAGCGTCCTTGTCGATGAGGGTCTGGATGGTCCGGTTGCCGTCGTTGCCCGGCTCGATCCCGTAGATCTTGCCGCCCAGCTCATCCTTGAATTTGACGATGTCGGCGAAGTCTTTCAGGCCCTTGTTGTACAGCGCTTCCGGTACGGCCAGGGTGTACTTGGCGTTTTCCAGGTTGGCGCGCACGGTTTCCACGGTGCCGGCATCACGGTACTGCTTGATGTCGTTTTCCATGGTCGGCATCCAGTTGCCGAGGAAGATGTCCATGTTCTTGCCGTCGGCCAGGGACTTGTAGGTCACGGGTACTGAAATCATCGTGGTGCGGGGTTTGTAGCCGAGGCCCTTGAGGACTTCGCTGGTGGTGGCCGTGGTGACGGTGATGTCGGTCCAGCCGACATCGGAGAAGTTGACGGTCTGGCATTGCGCCGGTTCTGCAGCGTGAGCCACGACTGGCAGACTCAGCATGGCGGCCAACAACAACGACGGGGAACCTTTCATGGGGGTGGACTCCTGGTGTTTTTCTGGCGGCAATAACACCGCGCTTATAGGTGTTGCGGTTGGGCGTGCGGCACAGCTCTGCCACGCAACTGTGCAAACGAGTCGAGACTGATCATGTACCAGTGAAAATCTGACGCCTACAGGGGGCGTCGTATCCAGTACAGGGATGGTCGTATCCAGTGTCGGTGACGTCGCTTACAGATTTTTTCCACGGCAAAACTGCACTTTTTACCGATCTGCACCGCAAAAAACGGCCAAAACGTCGCCTTCCACAACAGCGGCGCTGATGAGCATGGGTACGTCGGTGTGAGACGCCGTGAGCGCCAGCAAAAGCTTGATGATGGCCGCATCTGGGCGGATTGCGACATGAGCGTAGCAGCTCCGTCACCAGGCGTTATGTGCGCCTGGCCTGTGCTCATCGAGGAGTTTCACGGCAATGGCTATCAGCGTTTTCGACCTGTTCAAGATCGGCATTGGGCCTTCGAGTTCTCACACCGTCGGCCCCATGCGCGCCGCGGCGTTGTTCGTTCAAGGATTACGTGAACGTGATGTGTTGGAACAAGTCAGGCGCGTCGAAGTTCAGCTGTATGGCTCCTTATCGGCCACGGGCATCGGTCACGGCAGCGACAACGCGGTGATCATGGGCCTGATGGGCGAGTGGCCGGACGCGATCGATCCGTCACAGATCGGCATCCGCATCGAAACCCTGCGCGAGACCAACACCCTGCTGCTGGACGCACGTTTGCCGGTGCCTTTCTTATGGGCGCGGGACATGCGCCTGATCGACGAAAACCTGCCGTTCCACCCCAATGCCATGACCCTGGTGGTGTTCGGTGATAACGGCGAGCTGCACCGCGACACCTACTACTCGGTGGGCGGCGGATTCGTGGTGGATGAAGCCCAGGCCAAAAGCGGCGTGGCGGACATGGACCGCACCGAGCTGCCCTATGATTTTTCCAGTGCGGTGGAACTGCTGCAGCTGTGCAAGACCCACAACCTGCGGGTCGCTGAGCTGATGTTGGCGAACGAAAAAACCTGGCGCTCGGAAGAAGAAATCCGCAGCGGCCTGATGAAGCTTTGGCGCGCCATGCAGGATTGCGTGGAGCAAGGCCTAAAGCACGAAGGCATCCTTCCCGGCGGCCTCAATGTAAGGCGCCGTGCAGCCAAGTTGCACCGCAGCTTGCAGGAGCTGGGCAAGCCGAATGTGATCGGCTCGACCTTGAGCGCGATGGAATGGGTCAACCTGTTCGCCCTGGCGGTGAATGAAGAAAACGCCGCCGGCGGGCGCATGGTCACGGCACCGACCAACGGCGCGGCGGGGATCATCCCGGCGGTGCTGCACTACTTCATGAAGTTCAGCGAAGAAGTGACCGAGGCCAACGTGGTCGACTATTTCCTCGGCGCGGCGGCGGTGGGCATCCTGTGTAAGAAGAACGCGTCGATCTCGGGTGCCGAAGTCGGCTGCCAGGGTGAAGTCGGCTCGGCGTGCGCCATGGCGGCGGCGGGGTTGGCGGAGATCCTCGGTGCGACGCCGGAGCAATTGTGCAACGCGGCGGAGATTGGCCTGGAACACAACCTCGGCCTGACCTGCGACCCGGTAGGCGGGCTGGTGCAGGTGCCGTGCATCGAGCGTAATGCGATTGCCGCGGTGAAGGCGATCAACGCGGCGCAGATGGCGCTGCGGGGGGATGGCCAGCACTTCATCTCGCTGGACCGGGTGATCCGCACCATGCGCGATACCGGGGCGGATATGCATGACAAGTACAAGGAAACATCGCGGGGTGGGTTGGCGGTGAGTGCGGTGGAGTGTTGATACCGCTTTATGTGGTGAGGGAGCTTGCTGTGGCGAGGGAGCTTGCTCCCGCTGGGCTGCGTAGCGGCCCCAAAATCTTGGGAGCGCTGCGCACTCCAGCGGGAGCAAGCTCCCTCGCCACAGAAGAGCAACACTGCTCATAAAGTGAACACCGACACCCGCAAGCGCCACCTTTTAGCGCGTCGCAATTAGATAAGTAGCTCCCGAACGATTTCCCCTCATGACCATCGGTCACCCGTGCTTGTGGTGACAGACTTTTCCCACGTCGTTTCTCTCCCTTCCCACAAGTGCTACCGATCTGCTCACACACCTTGAGCCTGCGTTCTCTCACGTCTTTTCTGGGTCATATCCCCCACTCCATGCGCGGGCTTATATAGACACGTCATGAGGTCGTTTTCAGGAGTTATTGAATACGCATTCAACTTTAGGCATGGCATTTGCTCTATCAATACAAAGCCTCTCGCCATAGGAGTTTCCTTAAGGCGATGAGCGCAATAACAAGAGCCTCGCCTGAGGCCATCACCCGCTTTGTGTGAGGAGATACCGCGATGACGTCGTTCAACTCCGGGGCTCAACCCCAGAACCGTGCGCCTCAATCCATCGGCTTTTTGCTGCTGGACAATTTCACGCTGATTTCCCTGGCCTCCGCAGTCGAACCCCTGCGCATGGCCAACCAACTCTCCGGCCGCGAGCTGTATCGCTGGACGACGTTGAGTGTGGACGGAAACCAGGTGTGGGCCAGCGACGGTCTGCAAATCACCCCCGATGCTTCCATGCACAAAGCCCCGGCCCTGGACACCGTGATCGTCTGTGGCGGCGTGGGTATCCAGCGCACCGTAACTCGTGAACATGTGTCGTGGCTGCAAAGCCAGGCGCGCCAGTCCCGTCGCCTTGGCGCGGTGTGCACCGGCAGCTGGGCCCTGGCCTGCGCCGGCCTGCTGGACGGTTTTGATTGCAGCGTGCACTGGGAATGCCTGGCGTCGATGCAGGAAGCCTTTCCCCGCGTGGCCATGAGCACACGCCTGTTCACCCTCGACCGTAACCGCTTCACCAGCTCCGGCGGCACCGCGCCGCTGGACATGATGCTGCACCTGATCAGCCGTGACCACGGCCGTGAGTTGTCGGCGGCGATCTCCGAGATGTTTGTGTACGAGCGCATCCGCAACGAACAGGATCACCAGCGTGTGCCGCTCAAGCACATGCTTGGCACCAACCAGCCGAAGTTGCAGGAAATCGTCGCGCTGATGGAGGCCAACCTGGAAGAGCCGATCGACCTCGATGAACTGGCGGTGTACGTAGCGGTTTCCCGGCGTCAACTGGAGCGGTTGTTCCAGAAATACCTGCACTGTTCGCCGTCGCGCTACTACCTCAAGTTGCGCCTGATCCGTGCGCGGCAGTTGCTCAAGCAAACGCCGATGTCGATCATCGAAGTGGCGTCGGTGTGCGGGTTTGTCTCCACGCCGCACTTCTCCAAGTGCTACCGCGAATACTTCGGCATTCCGCCGCGGGATGAGCGTGTGGGTTCCAACACCACGCAGCAGGTAGCGATGATGCCGATTCCGCAGGCGCTGGTGTTGTCACCGTTGTCCGGGCCGTTGTCGGCGTTGAGCCAGGCCAGGAATGAGTCGACTTTCGCGAGTGTAAGGCTTTAGACCGAGTCGCCTGCATTCGCGAGCAAGCCCGCTCCCACACTTGACCGCGTTTTTTCAGTAGGAACGCGGTCGAATGTGGGAGCGGGCTTGCTCGCGAATGCGGTATATCAGGCGCCAGAGTTCTGCCGAAATTGCACCAAGGCCGGCAACAACTGCTTGTCGATCGCCTGCCTCACCGCCGGCAAGATCGTCGCGCTGCCGGTGTACATCTGCTCAACCATACCCTTGAGCGCCTTGGCCCGCGCCGCGCTCAAGCCGCGCACCGCACACTCGCAAGCCTGCTCGGCGGTAGCGCCGCTGGACACCTCGAAACCCAACGACCGCAGCTGGCCCAGCAGGTCATCCTGGTCAATCAAATCCGCGTGCATCATGACGTTAATCCTTGTTAGGGGAGCGGGGGATTGAGGTCGATTCTGGTAGGCCATCACCGAGTCGGCAAGGCCTGAATGCATGAATGTCCGGCACACCTATGAACAGGTCGTTTTCGGCTAACTCGCAAGGCAGGGGAGTGTGCACACTGGCATCAAGCAAGCAGCTTGAAGGTTTGGTCACCCTCGGGATGCGCCGCTCACACAAAGCACTCTGCCCCGATCCTGTCACGGCTGGATCGGGGCTTTTTTTGAGCTGAAATTTGAGGTGAAGCTGCTGGCCCCTTCGCGAGCAAGCCCGCTCCCACATTTGACCGCGTTTTTTCAGGAGGAACTCGGTCAAATGTGGGAGCGGGCTTGCTCGCGAAGGGGGCGCCTCGGTCTACCGCTGCAACACCAATATCCGCGACAACAACTCATCCCGATCGATATAGCAGCCCTGGAAATGCCGCGCGCCGGACGCCGGATCAAACGCATTGCGCGCATGCAGGGTCCGGCGATTATCAAAGCACCACAGCTCGCCCGGATTCAGACGTTTGACCAGTCGAAAACGCTCCTCCCGGGTCATCGCAATAAACCGGCGATAGGCGCGATAGAGCAACGGCATCTGCTCTGCAGGCGCCTCAAACGGCCCGCGCAGAAAGTTGGCCATGCGAATCTCGGCGACTTCACCCAAGGCATCCAGAGCGATGATCGGCGCCAGCCGGCGATAGTCGCTGTGACGGTCCTTGTTGCGAAACTCCACGGGGATTTCACACAGTGCGCGAAAGGCCTCCGGGTCTTCATCGCGCAATGCCCGGGCAATCGCAAAACCGTCGACAAAAATACTCTCGCCCCCGTCGGCGTCGTTCACCAGGCAATGCAAGAACTGCAGCCCGGGTTGCAGCTCCCGCGTCGGCAAATCACTGTGCAGCGGCAGGTTGAATGCCGTGTAGGCGTTGCTGTCGGCATCGGCCTTGGACTGCACGTTGAACAGCACGCCGAAGTTGCTCTCGCGGATGAACGAAATGCGCTTGGCGATCAGCGCCAGCGAGCCAGGTTCGGTGGGCACACCGCGCACTTGGGTGAGGCCGCTGTCACGCAAAGCCAGCAACCATTGCAGCAGGGCTTTCGGGTCTTCCATCAGAGCCGCATAGTCGAATACGGGCAGCTCGAACGTACGGTCCCACAGCAGGGATTTCGGTTTGGCAGCCCGGCGTTCGGCGCGGGACTCATCGTCGTAGGCGTGCGCCCGCAACCATCCGGGATCGTATTGGCTGCGATGCCCGCCGCTCCATTCCACTGTCAGCAGACCCTGGTCGATACGTGCACTGAGGGCCGTGAGGTGTTCGTCCACATCGACGATTTCCAGCACCTGTTCACGGGTCACGCTGTAGACGCAAACAGGGCACGGGCAGTTGTCCCGCAGCCACTGGTGATGAAACGGGCTGACCCGCCCATCGGCCCATCGCACACTGAGGTGATCGCCGTGCACCTGCACATCGGCCAGGTCACTGATCAGTGGGTAAGTACGGAAGTCGGCAACAGCGGCGGCGGTTTGCATGGCGATTCCTTATTTTTGGGGTGGCAGTCCAATCACGCGGCCGAGCAGGGCGGGCTTCGGCAGGTCGGTTTGTTCGGCGCTGATGCTGGCAAGCTTGCCCAGCACCGCTTCACTGAATGGCGCCGAGTGCGGCCCGGCGAGGTCGACGTGGAGCAGCATCTGTTCGTTGCCCGCCAGCTCCTTTTCGTCGCCCACCAGGTGCAGGCTGTGATAGAGGTGCAGGCGCTTGCGGTCGTGGGCGATGAGGTGGGTGTGCACCTCGACGGCGGCGCCCAGTTTCACTTCGTGCAGGTAGTTGAGGTGCAACTCCAGGGTGAACAGCGAGTGGCCGCTGGCTTCGCGGTTTTCGCTGTCCAGGCCCAGGGTGTTCATCAGCGCATCGGTGGCGTAGCTGAAAATCAGCAGGTAGAACGCATCGCGCAGGTGGCCGTTGTAGTCGACCCACTCGGGGAGGATTTTGGTGGTGTAGGTGGTGAGTGCGGGCATGTCATGAATTCCGGGTATGTACTCGGTCAAATGTGGGAGCTGGCTTGCCTGCGATGGCGGCGGTGAATCCAACATCGCTATCGCAGGCAAGCCAGCTCCCACAGAAAATCAACAGCGGTTATTCGGCGAAGGTCATACCGTGTTTTTCCTTGGTGGTCTTCACCGCCTCCAGCACCGCCAGCAGGCAATCATCACGATAGCGCTCCAGCGCCGAAATGCTGTGTTTGCCCAACTGATCGCTGGTGCCGTCCACCACGTCGTCAATCAACTTGTCGGTCAATTCCGGCGCCGGCAGGTAGGTCCACGGCAACTGCAAGGCCGGGCCGAACTGCGCCATGAAGTGGCGCATCCCGGCATCACCGCCCGCCAGCGTATAGGTCAGGAACGTGCCCATGAACGACCAGCGCAAACCGGCGCCAAAGCGAATCGCATCATCGATCTCGCCGGTGGTTGCCACACCATCGTTCACCAGGTGCAACGCCTCACGCCACAGGGCTTCCAGCAGACGGTCAGCGATAAAACCGGGCACTTCCTTACGCACATGCAAAGGGCGCATGCCGAGGGATTCGTACACCTTGATTGCTGCCTGAATCGCTTCCGGCGCAGTGTTTTTGCCGCCTACCACTTCCACCAGCGGCAACAGGTAAACCGGGTTGAACGGATGCCCCACCACGCAACGTTCCGGGTGCGTGGAGCCTTCATAAAACTCGCTCGGCAACAGCCCCGAAGTACTCGAGCCAATCAAGGCATTCGGCTTGGCCGCCGCGCTGATCTTGCTGTGCAATTCCAGCTTCAATTCCAGGCGTTCCGGGGCACTTTCCTGGATGAAGTCGGCGTCTTTCACGCACTCTTCAATCGTGGCCACGAAGCGCAGGCGGTCTTGCGAGGCGCCGGGTGCAAGGCCTTGTTTCTCGAGTGCGCCCCAGGCATTCGCGACACGTTTGCGCAGGGCCGCTTCGGCACCAGGCGCCGGGTCCCAGGCCACCACATCCAGGCCGTGAGCCAGTGCGCGGGATACCCAGCCACTGCCGATAACGCCGCTGCCCAGCGCTGCGAAGGTTTTGATTTCAGTGATAAAGCTCATGGCAAATTCCTAAAGAGTTCGGTGATTCTGTGTGAGAGCCAAGATCAAAATGTGGGAGCGGGCTTGCTCGCGAAAGCGGTCTGTCAGTTGATGCATTCGGTGGCTGATCCACCGCATTCGCGAGCAAGCCCGCTCCCACATTTGATCCGGTTCCTGCAGGGCGTCGTGCGGCGTGTATTAGCCGCGCTTGGTCAGGCCCATCTTCACGCGGCCTTCGGCCGGGGTCATGACCCGCGCACCCAGGCGGCTGAGGATCTCGCTGGCGCGTTCCACCAACTGGCCGTTGGTCGCCAGCACGCCCTTGTCCAGCCACAGGTTGTCTTCCAGGCCGACCCGCACATTGCCGCCCAGCAGCACCGCTTGCGCCGCCATCGGCATCTGCATGCGACCAATCCCGAAACCGGCCCACACCGCGTCAGCCGGCAGGTTGTCGACCATGGCTTTCATGGTGGTGGTGTCGGCCGGCGCGCCCCACGGGATGCCCAGGCACAGCTGGAACAACGGGTTGTCGAGCAAGCCTTCCTTGATCATCTGCTTGGCGAACCACAGGTGACCGGTGTCGAAAATCTCCAGCTCGGCTTTAACGCCCAGCTCTTGAATACGTTTGGCGCCAGCCCGCAGCTGGGCCGGGGTGGAGACGTAAATGGTGTCGCCATCGCCGAAATTCAGGGTGCCACAGTCCAGGGTGCAGATTTCCGGCAGCAGCTCTTCCACATGGGCCAGGCGGGTCAGCGGGCCCACCAGGTCGGTGTTGGGCCCGAATTCCATGGGGTTCTCGCCGCCACCGATTTCCAGGTCGCCACCCATGCCGGCGGTGAGGTTGACGATGATGTCGACGTCCGCCTCGCGGATGCGCTCCATCACTTCGCGGTACAGCGCCACGTCGCGGCTGAACTTGCCGGTCTCGGGGTCACGTACGTGGCAATGCACCACGGTGGCACCGGCCTTGGCTGCTTCCACCGCCGCGGCAGCGATTTGTTTCGGAGTGACCGGCACGTGAGGGCTTCTGGCGGTCGTGTCGCCAGCACCGGTGAGTGCGCAGGTGATGATGACGTCGTGGTTCATGAGGCAGGTTCCTTACAGGCGTGATTTTCAGGCGTAGTCATACCGTTCGCAGCCGGGAGCGGCTGCGAAGCGGTGATTCAAGACAGGTTATTTGCTGGTCAATTGCAGGTTGGCTGCGGCGGGTTTGCCGTCGAAGGTGGTCACGCCTTCGAGCCAGCGCTGCTGGTCTTGCGGGTGATCCTTGAGCCATTGCCTGGCCGACTCGAAAGCGTCCTTGTGATCCAGCAGCGGCTGCATCATTCGGCTCTCGTCGGCGGCGGTGAAGGTCAGGTTGCTGAGCAACTTGTGCACGTTGGGGCATTGCTCGGCGTAGGTCGGCGAGGTGACGGACCACACGGTGGCCATGCCTTCGTTCGGGCCCAGCGCGTCATCACTGCCGGTGAGGTAAGTCATCGCCACGTTGACGTTCATCGGGTGCGGCGCCCAGCCGAAGAACACCACGGCCTCCTTGCGGCGCACGGCGCGGTCGACGGCGGCGAGCATGCCGGCCTCGCTGGATTCCACCAGTTGGAACTTGCCCAGGCCAAACTGATTCTTGGCGATCATCGCCTTGATCTGGGTGTTGGCGCCCGAGCCTGGTTCAATGCCGTAGATCTTGCCGCCCAGTTCTTTTTCAAACCTGGCGATGTCGGCGAAGGTCTTCAGGCCCTTGTCGGCCAGGTAAGTCGGCACCGCCAGGGTCGCGCGGGCGTCTTCCAGGGACGGCTTGTCGAGCACCTTGACCTGCTTGGCCTCGACAAACGGGGTGATGGTCTGGGTCATCAGCGGGTTCCAGTAGCCCAGGAACATGTCCAGGCGCTGGTCGCGAATCCCGGCAAAGATGATTTGCTGGGACGCGCTGGTCTGTTTGGTCTTGTAGCCGAGGCCGTCGAGCAACACTTGAGTCATGGCACTGGTGGCGATTACGTCGGTCCAGTTCACCACGCCCATGCGCACGTTCTGGCAAGAAGCCGCATCGGCTGCCATGACGTTGGTGCTCAAAATGGCGCTGGCGCTGAGTGCGAGCACGCAGCGGCTGATCAGTCGGTTCATGGTGGTTCCCTCGGCAGGTTGTTATTGTGGGTTCCGGCGTCTTTGTGCACCGTGCAGCCAAGTTACGCAGCTTGGTCCCCGACAAAACGCACGGCGGCGACCAGCTCTTGCACTGCAGCGACCTGCCCCCTTGAATGACCGATTGAACTGGCGTATCACAGTGACCACGCTGTCCGTCCTACGAGAGCGCTCCATGTCCCAGGATTTCTACTTTTTGCTGATGCCGGGCTTCTCCGCCATCGGCTTTATCTCCGCGATCGAACCTTTACGTGTCGCCAATCGTTTTCGTGGCGAGCTGTACCGCTGGCACGTCTTGAGCGCCGACGGCGGCGCGGTGCTGGCGAGCAATGGCATGTCGGTCAACGCCGACGCCGCGCTGGAGCCGCTGAAGAAAGGCTCGACCTTACTGGTGGTGGCCGGCTTCGAACCGCTGAAGTTCGCCACGCCCGCACTGGAACACTGGCTGCGCCGCCTTGACCACGACGGCGTGACCCTCGGCGCCATCGACACTGGCGCCTGCGTACTCGCCGAAGCCGGCCTGCTCGACGGCCACCGCCTGACCCTGCACTGGGAAGCCATCGACGCCTTCAAGGAATCTTATCCACAGCTGACGGTGACCCAGGAGCTGTTCGAGATCGACCGCCGGCGCATCACCTCGGCGGGCGGCACCGCGTCCATCGACCTGATGCTTGACCTGATCAGCCAGGCCCACGGGCCAGAGTTGGCGATCCAGGTGTCCGAGCAATTCGTGCTCGGCCGCATCCGCCCGCGCAAAGACCACCAACGCATGCAGATCGCCACGCGCTACGGCATCAACAACAAAAAGTTGGTGCAGGTGATTGGGGAGATGGAACAGCACACGGAACCGCCGTTGAGCACACTGGCGCTGGCGGAGGCGATCAAGGTCACGCGGCGGCAGTTGGAGCGCTTGTTTCGGCTGCACCTGAACGACACACCGAGCAACTTCTACCTGGGTTTACGCCTGGAAAAGGCTCGGCAGTTGTTGCGCCAGAGCGACCTGAGCGTGCTGGAGGTGAGCATCGCCTGCGGGTTTGAATCGCCGTCGTATTTCACCCGCAGCTACCGGGCAAGGTTTGCCAAGTGCCCAAGGGAAGATCGGCGCCGGGAAGCGGTATGAGCACTGCTCTTGAGAACAATACAGATCAAATGTGGGAGCGGGCTTGCTCGCGAATGCGGTGGATCAGTCGGTACATGTATTGACTGACACACCGCATTCGCGAGCAAGCCCGCTCCCACAGGAGATTTGTGGTGTGGCTTATTTCTTCAGCAGGGCTGAACACGCGGCCTTGTAAGCCTCATGCTGATACTTGTTCAGCGTCGCCGGCAGGGCAAAGTCGTGTTTCTTGTTCTGCGCATTGATGGTCTGCGGCGACAGCAGCGTCACTTCAACGCCCTCCAGCAACTGAAACACGCCTTCAATCTTGAACGTGGTCGGGCCACCGGCGAATTCGCCTTTCTTGCTGCGCTTCTTGATGGCGATCTGAGTGATGGAGTTTTCCCGCACAAACGCGCTGACCTGAGCGGCGAAGGCCTTGACGTTGGCCGCCTCATCATCGTCTTCAAGGGCGATTTTCTTGGTGGCCAGAGCGACGTGGCCCAATGCCTGACCGTCGAGCGAGGCGACAGCAATAATGGCTTCGCTGCCTTTGATTTCGATGCCGCAGATTGTCATGAATAGCCTTGGTTCTGAGTAGAGAGTGGAGGGGATTGTCGCTTATTCCTGCCCAATCGACTCCAAAAACTCCGACCGTTCATCACTCATCCGCGCCAGACAATCATTCTGCTGGATCGCATATGCCTTGCTTCCCGCCACTGCCGGAAAGGTATCTACGGCGCAATCCGCATCCCGTAACTTTTCCCACTTCTGCTGGGCATCCTTCAGACGAGCGGTAATGTCCGCCAGCTGCGTCTTGTTGCTGCCATAGGTCGAACCCATGCGTTCCAGCAAGCCCTGGTAGTTATCCTTGAGCAGTTGTTCGGCGGTGGTTTTGTTGTAGGTGGCGCATTCCAGGGTTTGCTTGTCGTTCTCGATGCCATCGCAGGGCGTGCTGTCGGTGTCTTCAGCGGCGTGTACGCCGGTTGCGATGAGTGCCAAAGCCAGGAAAATCGATTTCATTGCGCCGTCTCATATCAGTTGATGAGCAAATTCTGGCTCAAGCGTAAGACAAAGAACAGACACCCGTCAGAGATGTCATGTTGGCCTTTGTCGCGGATTGACGCTTTCGGCAATTCCCTTGTCGTTTTTGCACCCGGCTCCTTCTGCCCCGGGGCATATGCTGGCCCCAAAGCGCCGGCAGACGATTCGGCGCATGAATCGCCAATAAGGGGACGCCTGATGAGCCCAGCCGAATTGCACGCCGACAGCATCGTTATCGACGGGCTGATCATTGCCAAGTGGAACCGCGACCTGTTCGAAGACATGCGCAAGGGTGGCCTCACCGCTGCCAACTGCACCGTGTCGGTATGGGAAGGGTTCCAGGCCACCATTAACAACATCGTGGCCAGCCAGACCCTGATTCGCGAAAACAGCGACCTGGTGATCCCGGTGAAAACCACCGCCGATATCCGTCGCGCCAAGGAACAGGGCAAGACCGGCATCATCTTCGGCTTCCAGAACGCCCACGCGTTTGAAGACCAGCTCGGCTACGTCGAGATCTTCAAGCAGCTCGGGGTTGGCGTGGTGCAGATGTGCTACAACACCCAGAACCTGGTGGGCACCGGCTGCTATGAGCGCGATGGCGGCCTGTCGGGCTTCGGTCGCGAGGTCGTCGCCGAGATGAACCGCGTCGGCATCATGTGCGACCTGTCCCACGTGGGCTCCAAGACTTCCGAAGAAGTCATCCTCGAATCGAAAAAGCCGGTGTGCTACTCCCACTGCCTGCCTTCAGGCCTCAAAGAGCACCCGCGCAACAAGTCCGATGAAGAGCTGAAGTTCATCGCCGACCACGGTGGCTTTGTCGGCGTGACCATGTTCGCGCCGTTCCTGGCCAAGGGCATCGACTCGACCATCGACGACTACGCCGAAGCCATCGAGTACACCATGAACATCGTGGGCGAAGACGCCATCGGCATCGGCACCGACTTCACCCAGGGCCATGGCCAGGATTTCTTCGAAATGCTGACCCACGACAAGGGCTACGCCCGCCGCCTGACCAGCTTCGGCAAGATCATCAACCCGCTGGGCATCCGCACCGTGGGCGAGTTCCCGAACCTCACCGAGACCCTGCTCAAGCGCGGCCATCCCGAGCGCGTGGTGCGCAAGATCATGGGCGAAAACTGGGTCAACGTCCTGAAGGACGTCTGGGGCGAATAAGCCACCACTCACGCCTCTTTTCCCCCAACCTTATGCGTCGGGGGCTTACCAAAGCATTTTCCGGAGTTAAGTTTCCATGGCCAAGATCGCCCCTCAATTGCCTATCGAAGTCGACAGCGAAACCGGTGTCTGGACCTCCGACGCCCTGCCGATGCTGTACGTGCCGCGCCATTTCTTCGTCAACAATCACATGGGGATCGAAGAAGTCCTGGGCAGCGAGGCCTACGCCGAGATCCTCTACAAGGCCGGCTACAAATCCGCCTGGCACTGGTGTGAAAAAGAAGCTGAATGCCACGGCCTGGAAGGCGTCGCAGTGTTCGAGCACTACATGAAGCGCCTGTCGCAGCGCGGCTGGGGCCTGTTCAAGATCCAGGACATCGACCTCGACAAAGGCACCGCCAGCGTCAAGCTCGAGCACTCGGCGTTTGTCTACGTGTACGGCAAGGTCGGGCGCAAGGTCGACTACATGTTCACCGGCTGGTTTGCCGGCGCGATGGACCAGATTCTCGAAGCCCGTGGCAGCAAGGTTCGCACCGTTGCGGAACAAGTCTACGGCGGCTCCGAAGAGGGCCACGACGACGGCCTGTTCACCGTCAAGCCGTTGTAAGTCGAGGACCCTGCCATGGCTTTCGAAGCAATGTTTGCGCCGATCCAGATCGGCAAACTGACCATCCGCAACCGCGTGCTCAGTACCGCCCACGCTGAGGTGTATGCCACCGACGGCGGCATGACCACCGACCGCTATGTGAAGTACTACGAAGAGAAAGCCAAGGGCGGGATCGGCCTGGCGATCTGCGGCGGTTCTTCCAGTGTCGCCATCGACAGCCCGCAAGGCTGGTGGAAGTCGGTGAACCTGGCGGATGACCGGATCATCCCGCACTTCCAGAACCTGGCCGACGCCATGCACAAGCATGGCGCCAAGATCATGATCCAGATTACCCACATGGGCCGTCGCTCGCGCTGGGACGGCGAGCATTGGCCCACGCTGCTGTCGCCCTCGGGCATCCGCGAGCCGGTGCACCGCGCCACCTGCAAGACCATCGAGCCTGAAGAAATCTGGCGCGTGATCGGCAACTACGCTACCGCTGCGGCACGGGCCAAGGCCGGTGGCCTGGACGGTGTGGAGCTGTCGGCGGTGCACCAGCACATGATCGACCAGTTCTGGAGCCCTCGGGTCAACAAACGTACTGACGAATGGGGCGGCAGCTTCGAAAACCGCATGCGTTTCGGCCTTGAGGTGTTGAAGGCGGTGCGCAAGGAAGTCGGCCCGGATTTCTGCGTCGGCATCCGTTTGTGCGGCGACGAATTCCACCCGGACGGCCTGTCCCACGAGGACATGAAACAGATCGCCAAGTACTACGACGACACCGGCATGCTCGACTTCATCGGCGTGGTCGGCTCGGGGTGCGACACCCACAACACCCTGGCCAACGTTATCCCGAACATGAGTTATCCACCGGAGCCGTTCCTGCACCTGGCGGCCGGCATCAAGGAAGTGGTCAAGGCCCCGGTGCTGCACGCGCAGAACATCAAGGACCCGAACCAGGCCACGCGCATCCTGGAAGGCGGCTACGTGGACATGGTCGGCATGACCCGCGCCCACATCGCCGACCCGCACCTGATCGCCAAGATCAAGATGGGCCAGATCGACCAGATCAAACAGTGCGTCGGCGCCAACTACTGCATCGACCGCCAGTACCAGGGCCTGGATGTGCTGTGCATCCAGAACGCCGCCACTTCCCGTGAATACATGGGCGTGCCGCACATCATCGAGAAATCCACCGGGCCAAAACGCAAAGTCGTGGTGGTGGGGGCCGGCCCGGCCGGGATGGAAGCGGCGCGGGTGGCTGCCGAACGTGGCCACGACGTGACGCTGTTCGAGAAGAAAGAATTTATCGGCGGGCAAATCACCACTGCATCGAAAGCCCCGCAGCGTGACCAGATTGCGGGGATCACCCGCTGGTTCCAGCTGGAACTGGCACGCCTGAACGTCGACCTGCGCCTGGGCGTGGCGGCGGACGCGGCGACCATCATCGACCTGCGCCCGGACGTGGTGGTGCTGGCGGTGGGCGGTCATCCGTTCCTGGAGCAGAACGAACACTGGGGCGCGGCTGAAGGCCTGGTGGTCAGCAGCTGGGACGTGCTCGACGGCAAGGTTCTACCTGGCAAGAACGTGCTGGTGTACGACACCATCTGCGAGTTCACCGGCATGTCGGTGGCCGACTTCCTCGCGGACAAGGGCAGCCAGGTCGAGATCGTCACCGACGACATCAAGCCGGGCGTGGCCGTGGGCGGTACGTCGTTCCCGACGTACTACCGCAGCATGTACCCCAAGGAAGTGATCATGACCGGCGACATGATGCTGGAAAAGGTCTACCGCGAAGGCGACAAGCTGGTGGCGGTGCTGGAGAACGAATACACCGGGGCCAGGGAAGAGCGGGTGGTGGACCAGGTGGTGGTCGAGAACGGCGTGCGTCCGGACGAAGAGCTCTACTACGGGCTCAAGGCAGGCTCGCGCAACAAGGGCCAGATGGACATCGAAGCCTTGTTCGCGATCAAGCCGCAGCCGTGCCTGAGCGAGCCGGGCGAGGGGTACTTGCTGTTCCGCATTGGTGACTGCGTGGCCCAGCGTAATACCCACGCGGCCATCTATGACGCCCTGCGCCTGTGCAAGGATTTCTGACGAGGTGTACTCGGTCAAATGTGGGAGCGGGCTTGCTCGCGAAAGCGGTGTGTCAGCCACTGGATGCATCGACTGACACGCTGCCTTCGCGAGCAAGCCCGCTCCCACATTTCGGGCCAGTTTCACAGTAGACCTGTGTGGTCTTCGGGAGCTTCACCATGTTGAACACCCTTCTTCCCATCCTGCTCTTCGCCGCCCTGGGCCTTGCCGTCCTCGGCGCGCTGCGCCGGGTGAACATGTGGCGCCGCGGGAGGTCCTCCAAGGTCGACTTGCTCGGCGGCCTGTTGGCCATGCCCAAGCGCTACATGGTCGACCTGCACCATGTGGTCGCCCGCGACAAATACATCGCCAACACCCACGTCGCCACCGCCCTGGGCTTTGTGCTCTCGGCGCTGCTGGCGATCCTGGTGCACGGTTTCGGCCTGCATAACCGCATCCTCGGCTACGCCTTGCTGTTGGCTTCGGTGCTGATGTTTGTCGGCGCCACCTTCGTCTACCTGCGCCGTCGCAACCCGCCTGCACGCCTGTCGAAAGGCCCGTGGATGCGCCTGCCGAAAAGCCTGATGGCGTTCTCGGTGAGCTTCTTCCTGGTGACCTTGCCGGTGGCCGGGATTCTGCCGGCGGACTTCGGCGGCTGGCTGCTCGCCGCGCTGCTGAGCCTGGGCGTGTTGTGGGGCGTGTCGGAAATGTTCTTCGGCATGACCTGGGGCGGGCCGATGAAACACGCCTTCGCCGGTGCCTTGCACCTGGCCTGGCACCGCCGCGCCGAACGCTTCGGCGGCGGCCGTTCCACCGGTTTGAAACCCCTGGACCTCGCCGATAAAATCGCGCCCCTGGGCGTGGAAAAACCGGTGGATTTCACCTGGAACCAACTGCTCGGCTTCGACGCCTGCGTGCAGTGCGGCAAGTGCGAAGCCGCGTGCCCGGCGTTCGCCGCCGGCCAGCCACTGAACCCGAAAAAACTTATCCAGGACATGGTCGTCGGCCTGGCCGGTGGCACCGACGCCAAGTTCGCCGGCAGCCCGTATCCGGGCAAAGCCATCGGCGAACACAGCGGCAACCCGCACCAGCCAATCGTCAATGGTCTGGTGGACGCCGAGACCCTGTGGTCCTGCACCACTTGCCGCGCCTGCGTGGAAGAGTGCCCGATGATGATCGAGCACGTGGACGCCATCGTGGACATGCGCCGCCACCTCACCCTGGAAAAAGGCGCGACCCCGAACAAGGGCGCCGAAGTCCTGGAAAACCTGATCGCCACCGACAACCCGGGCGGCTTCGCACCGGGCGGGCGGATGAACTGGGCGGCGGATTTGAACCTGCCCTTGCTCAGCGACAAGAAAACCGTCGACGTGCTCTTTTGGGTTGGCGACGGCGCGTTCGACATGCGCAACCAGCGCACCCTGCGCTCGTTCGTCAAAGTGCTGAAAGCCGCCAAGGTCGACTTCGCCGTACTGGGCCTTGAAGAGCGCGACAGCGGCGACGTGGCCCGGCGCCTGGGCGATGAAGCGACTTTCCAGCTGCTGGCCGCACGCAATATCCAGACCCTGGCCAAGTACAGCTTCAAGCGCATCGTCACCTGCGACCCCCACAGTTTCCACGTGCTGAAAAACGAATACGGCGCCTTCGGCGGCAACTACCTCGTGCAGCACCACAGCACCTACATGGCCGAACTGATCGACGCCGGCGCCCTGAACCTGGGCCAGCACAAAGGCAACAGCGTGACCTATCACGACCCGTGCTACCTGGGCCGCTACAACGGCGAGTACGAGGCACCGCGCCAAGTGCTGCGGGCGCTGGGGATCGAGGTCAAGGAAATGCAGCGCTCCGGTTTCCGCTCGCGCTGCTGCGGTGGCGGTGGCGGGGCGCCGATCACCGATATTCCCGGCAAGCAGCGGATTCCCGACATGCGCATGGAAGACATCCGCGAGACCGGCGCCGAACTGGTGGCCGTGGGTTGTCCACAGTGCACGGCGATGCTGGAAGGCGTGGTCGAACCGCGTCCGTTGATCAAGGACATTGCCGAACTGGTAGCTGACGCGTTGCTTGAAGACGCGGCACCGGCCAAGACGCCGAAACGTGAACCTGCGCAGGTGCATTGATGAGCGACATTATCCGCCGCGACCCACGGGCTGAATGGATCGCCCGTAACCGCCTGCACCCGCTGCACGCGGCGATGCAGCCGGTGCAACACAGCTGGATGGGGCCCAATGGGGTCATCCGCAAGAACGTGCACGGTGTCGGTTTTATCGGCCCCAACGGCATCAAGCGTATTGACCGCAGCGGCGCCCAGCAGGGCGGCGCGGCCAAGCGTACGGCAGCGGTGGAAGTGCAGTTGCCGCTGCATCAGGTACCGGCGCCCGCTTTCTACATCAACGTGGTGCCGGACATGGTCGGCGGCCGCCTGAGCAGCCACGACCGCGACTTGCTGGGCCTGGCCCGGCAACTGGCCGGCGACGACGGTGCGGTATTGGCCGTGGTGTTCGGCGAACACAAGGAAAACGCCTTCGCCACTGCCGGTGTGGATCGGCTGCTGGTGTTGGACGGGCATGAATTCGACGGTTATTCACCGGAGCAACGGGTTCACGGTCTGCGGGCTGTGGATAACCAGTTCAACCCGCGCCACTGGTTGCTGCCGGACAGCCGCAGTGGCGGTGGTGAATTGGGGCGGCGTTTTGCCGCCAGCCTCAAGGAGCGCCCGGCCACGCGGGTCTGGCAGATCAAGGGCCAGGAATGTATTGGCCGTGCAGGCGCGGGTCAGGAGGATCTTGCCCGCCCACTGCCACGGATGATCCTGGCTGCGGCGGAGTGCGCCGATCCCGTCAGCGAAACCCGTCACGAAGTGCTGCCGGTGGAGTTATCCACAAGCCTGGCCCGCAGCCTTGCGCGTATCGAAGATTTGGGTGCGGTGGCCGTGGACCCGGCGGCGATTCCCATGGCCGAAGCCGAATTTATTTTCTCCGGTGGCAACGGGGTCAAGGACTGGGCGCTGTTCCACCAGACTGCTGCCGCGTTGGGCGCCACCGAAGGTGCTTCGCGGGTGGCGGTGGACGACGGCTTCATGGCGCGCGATCGCCAGGTCGGCGCCAGCGGTACCTGGGTCACCGCGCGGGTTTACGTGGCGGTGGGGATTTCCGGGGCGATCCAGCACCTGCAAGGCATTGGTGCCTGCGACAAGGTGGTGGCGATCAACCTCGACCCAGGCTGCGACATGATCAAGCGTGCCGACCTGTCGGTGATCGGCGAAAGCGCCACGATACTGCAAGCCTTGATCGTTGCGGTCGAGGCCTACCGCCACGGCGCCAAGCGCGATGTGGCTTAAGGAAATGGCCATGACGACGAATGTAATCAGCCTGGTGTCCATCGGCGCCCACCCGACTTCAGGCCGCCCACGCCGCGCCGAGCAAGACGCGCGCGCTGTGGAACTGGGCCTGCAACTGGCTGGGGATAACCTGCAAGTGCTGCACGCCGGCGACATCGGCGAACCCACCCTGCGCGCTTACCTGGGCATGGGCTTGCCGCAGTTGCACGTGCTTGAACAACCGGCCGGGGCAGACGCCTTGCCGGTGCTCGGCGACTATCTGCGGGACGCGGGCGCCCAAGTGGTGCTCACCGGCAGCCAGGCGGAAACCGGCGAAGGCTCGGGGATGTTGCCGTTCCTGCTGGCGGAACAACTGGGTTGGCCGCTGATTGTCGGCCTGGCCCAGGTGGAATCCATCGAAGGCGGCGTGGCCCATGTGCTGCAGGCCTTGCCTCGCGGCCAACGGCGGCGGCTGAAGGTGCGCCTGCCGTTTATGGCCACGGTGGATAACGCGGCGCCCAAGCCACGTCAAAGCGCCTACGGCCCGGCGCAACGCGGTGAGCTGACAGCCCATGACGTCGAGGTGTTGGAGGATGAGTTATTCACAGGCGCTGTATTGCAGCCGGCCAAGCCTCGGCCCAAGCGCCTCAAGGTGATCAAGGCCAAAAGCGGTGCCGACCGGATGAAGGCTGCAACGGCCAAGGCCAGCGGCGGCGGTGGGCAGGTGCTCAAAGGCGTGAGCCCGGAAGCGGGCGCTGAAGCCATTCTTAAATTGCTTATAGAAGAAGGTGTAGTGCGCTGATCCACTGTGGGAGCGGGCTTGCTCGCGAAGGCGGCGCATCAGTCGACGCATCTATTGACTGATACATCGCCTTCGCGAGCAAGCCCGCTCCCACACTGTTTTGCGGCGATTGTGGCTTTACCCACAATCCCTGTTAACCCACCTGTGGATAACCTGTTCGCGGCTGTCCACACCCCATGCAAATCAAGCCCTCCAGCTCGCTGTACGAAAAATAACCAACCTAACTGACGGTTTTTCCTTGGGTTTTTCTGTGGATAAGGAAAATACCCGGCGCAGACTTGCCCCCAAAGTCTGTTGGTGCTTCTGTGGATAAGATGTTCGCTATCCGCTGTAGGCCATATAACGCGTGGCTTACAGTGCGTTGATTAAAATGTAACCAATATCGCTATTCCGGCTGGTTTTTGCTCTCAAAGCCGCGATTTTCCTCGGTTTAAGCCGGTTTTCCACAGATGGCCCAAAGTTGCCCCCAAAGTCTGTTGGCGCTTCTGTGGATAAGGTGTTTGCGTTCCTCTGTAGCCCATGCAGGACGTGGCTTTCAGGCTTTAGGTCAAAAAATGATCAATGTGGGATCAAACCGGTACCTTTGAATAAGTCACGGATTTTCTTGGTTTTATTTCGACGGGAAAGCGCAGTTGCCCACAATTGCTGTGGGTGGCTTTGTGGATAAGTTGTTGGGCAATGGCTGGAAGTAAGGCGGGCAGCGGTCTGTCACGGTGTTGGATGAATTTTGTACAGTTACAAATCAGTGTGAGAGCCGGGCAAGCCCGGCTCCCACATTTTGATCGGCGGCGTGTCAGCCGGTTACTCGTGTACGGCGACGCCTTTCAGATACGGCGCTGGCGCCGCCCCCAGGTTGCTCAGCATCCGCTCGCTGTACCAGTCCACAAAGTTGACCACACCAAACTCATAGGTCTTGGAGTACGGACCTGGCTGATACGCGGTGGAGTTGATGCCGCGCTGGTTCTCTTCGGCCAGGCGACGGTCCTGATCATTGGTGGCGTCCCACACTTTGCGCATGCGCTCGACGTCGTAGTCCACACCCTCCACGGCGTCCTTGTGCACGATCCACTTGGTGGTGACCATGGTTTCCTGGGCACTGATCGGCCACACGGTGAACACGATGATGTGGTCGCCCATGCAGTGGTTCCATGAGTGAGGCAGGTGCAGGATGCGCATCGAGCCGAGGTCCGGGTTCTTGATGCGGCCCATCAGCTTGTTGCAGCCTTGCTTGCCGTCGAGGGTCATCGACACGGTGCCCTTGAGCAGCGGCATGCGCACGATGCGGTTACGCAGGCCGAAGCTGGCGTGGGCGTAAGGGATCTTTTCGGCATCCCAGGCGGCGGCGGAGGCGGCCACGTGGTCCTTGAAGGCCTGGTCGGCCCGCGGGTCGGTAACGTCGTCCCATTCCAGCAGGGTTTTCAACAGTTCCGGGTGCGACGCGTTGCAGTGGTAGCACTCGCGGTTGTTTTCCAGCACCAGCTTCCAGTTGGCTTTTTCAAACAAGGTGGTCTGGATCGCCACCTTGGTGTTCTCCATGTCGTAGGGTTCCATGTAGTGGCTCAAGGTCGACAGGAAGTCGTCGATGGCCGGCGGGGTCGAAGACAGGCTGATAAAGATGTAGCCACCGGCGGTCTTCACATTCACCGGCTTGAGGCCGTATTGCTTCATGTCGAAGTCGGCGCCCATTTCGGTACCGGCGAACAGCAGGCGGCCGTCCAGTTCATACGTCCACTGGTGGTAATGGCACACCAGCTTGGCGACCTTGCCCTTGTCGCTGGTGCACAAGCGCGAACCGCGGTGGCGGCACACGTTATGGAATGCGTGCACCACACCATCGGCGCCACGGATCACGATGATCGGGTTCTTGCCCACTTGCAGGGTGATGTAGTTGCCCTTGGCGGGGATCTCGCAGGTCATGCCGGCGATCAACCACTCTTTCTGGAAAATTTCCTGCATGTCGATATCGAACAGCCGTTCATCAGAGTAAAACGGCTGCGGCAGCGAAAAGGTCCGCTCGCGTTCTTGCAGCATTTGCGCAGTGGCCTTGCGTGCGGGTTCCAGCGGATCGCCCAAGCTTAAGGTTGCGGTGACGTCCATCGTGTGTGTCCTCATGGCCATTCTGTGTGGCCGGCGAATAGTGGCTAGGTTTTGCAGCAAGGCGTAAAGAAAGCGTCTTTGTTGGAAGCGAGTGTGGGCCCCACAACGGCCAGAACCTTATCCATGAACGACATGGCCCACTCTGTTCCCGACGCGCAACCCCCGTGGTATGGGGGCTGGTCGCGATAAGTATGTGAATGTCGCAGATAGGTAAATGGGTGATTCGCGCGTTACGCAGAATCGCCACCATAAGGCCGATCACACGGCTATGGAGAACAGCATGTCCAACAGCTTCCTGAACCCGGTAACAACCCAGACCTGGGCCAATGGTCGGCACATCGTCCGTTGCGTCAAAGTCATCCAGGAAACCTGGGACGTGCGCACCTTCTGCTTTATGGCCGACCAGCCGATCCTGTTCTTTTTCAAGCCCGGGCAGTTCGTCACCCTGGAGCTGGAAATCGACGGCCAGCCGATCATGCGTTCGTACACTATTTCCAGTTCGCCGTCGGTGCCTTACAGCTTTTCGGTGACCATCAAGCGCGTGCCGGGCGGCAAGGTGTCCAACTGGTTGCATGACACGCTGCACGAAGGCCAGGAGCTGGCGGTGCACGGGCCGGTGGGGCTGTTCAATGCCATCGACTTCCCGAGCCCGAAAGTGCTGTACCTCAGTGGTGGTGTCGGTATTACCCCGGTGATGTCCATGGCGCGCTGGTTCTACGATACCAACGCCAATGTCGACATGACGTTTATCCACAGCGCCCGCTCGCCGAAGGACATCATTTACCACCGCGAGCTGGAGCATATGGCGTCGCGGATTGATAACTTCAGCCTGCACCTGATTTGCGAAAAACACGGCCTGGGTGAGCCCTGGGCCGGTTATCGCGGTTACCTGAACCACAAGATGCTCGAACTGATGGTGCCGGATTTCCTGGAGCGGGAAGTCTTCTGCTGCGGCCCGACGCCTTACATGAACGCGGTAAAGCGCCTGCTGGAAGCCGCCGGCTTCGACATGGCGCGTTATCACGAAGAATCCTTCGGCGCGACGCCACCGGAAGCCCGGGCCGACGCGGTGGAGCAAGCCGAACAAGCGGCGGATGCGCCGGAAATCGACCTGGCGGACCTGCATCAGGTGGAATTCATTGCCTCTGGCAAGAGCATCCGCGTGGCACCGGGCGAGACCGTGCACGCAGCGGCGGCCAAGCTTGGCCTGCTGATTCCGAAAGCTTGCGGCATGGGGATCTGTGGGACGTGCAAGGTGCTGAAGCTGGGCGGGGAGGTCGAGATGGACCACAACGGCGGGATCACCGAGGAAGACGAAGCCGAGGGTTACATCCTGTCGTGCTGCAGCGTGCCGAAGGGTGATGTGCGCATCGAGTTCTAATGATCGTTCCCACGCTCCGCGTGGGAATGTCTCCTTGGGCGCTCCGCGTCCCGCTGTGTGACGCGGAGCGTCACGGGCTGCGTTCCCACGCAGAGCGTGGGAACGATCAGTTAGAGGTTATTGGGCATAGATATGCACGACGAAGTGCTGGCCGGATGCTGTCAGTTCATAGACCTTGTCAGTGATCCGCAATGTCCTCGTCGGTTCGCTGATGGTGTCACCGATTTTCGCGGATTTTCTGAATTCGTCCCAGTCGATGACGGTGGTGCTGATAGTGCCTTCGCCTAGCAAGTTGTTTCCGTAGCGTTGCGCTTCCATGGTGTTGCCCTCTGCTGGATTTCCGTTTCCGGCCGATTATTCGGCTGGCGGTTAGTCCCGAAAGGCGGCCTTTTCCTTCCGGGTTCCAAGAGGCTAGTCAAAGAAAACGAAGTTGGTTGCTGTCAGAAATATCAAAAAACAGTCTCGGCCTTTCGCCATTATCTGAGGCGCTGATGCCTACTTCAGGCGCTCATCACTTCCCGAATATCGGCGGCTAATTCTCTTACGCGCTCTTCCTCGGTATCCCACGCGCACATGAACCGCGCGCCGCCTTTACCGATGAAGGTGTAGAAGCGCCAGCCCTTGGCCGTCAGCGCAGCAATCGCCGGTTCCGAGAGTTGCAGGAACACGCCGTTGGCCTGCACCGGGAACATCAACTCCACCCCCGGAATATCCGCCACCAGGCTGCTGAGCAATTGCGCGCAGTGGTTGGCGTGGCGGGCGTGTTTGAGCCAGGCGTCGTTTTCCAGCAGGCCCACCCACGGGGCGGAGAGGAAGCGCATCTTTGAGGCAAGCTGCCCGGCCTGTTTGCAGCGGTAGTCGAAGTCTTCAGCCAGCTTGTGGTTGAAGAACAGGATCGCTTCACCCACGGCCATGCCGTTCTTGGTGCCGCCAAAGCACAGCACGTCGACACCGGCTTTCCAGGTCAGGTCGGCCGGCGAGCAGCCGAGGAATGCGCAAGCGTTGGAGAAGCGTGCGCCGTCCATGTGCAGGTTCAGCCCCAGTTCCTTGCAGGTGACGCTGATGGCGCGGATTTCTTCCGGGGTGTAGACGCTGCCGACTTCTGTGGCCTGGGTCAGGGTAACGACGCGGGGTTTCGGGTAGTGGATGTCCTGACGCTTGAGGGCGATCTCGCGGATCGACTCCGGGGTCAGCTTGCCGTTTTCAGTGCGGGCGGTGAGCAGCTTGGAACCGTTGGAGAAAAACTCCGGCGCGCCGCATTCGTCGGTTTCGACGTGGGCGGTTTCCGAGCAGATCACGCTATGGTAGCTCTGGCACAAGGAGGACAGCGCCAGGGAGTTGGCTGCGGTACCGTTGAAGGCGAAGAACACTTCGCAGTCGGTTTCGAACAGTTTGCGGAAACCGTCGGCGGCGCGGTGGGTCCATTCATCATCGCCATAGGCGCGTTGATGGCCCTGGTTGGCGAGTTCCATGGCGGCCCAGGCTTCCGGGCAGATGCCGGAATAGTTGTCGCTGGCGAATTGTTGGCTCTTGTCGGTCATGGCCCAGTCCTGTGGTCGATGTTGGTGCGCACTTTACCCAAGATTGTCGGGCGGGCGCACGCACTGTTAATGCAAAGTCATTGGGGAATTATGCACGGTTCTGAAAGCGTTCCTGTAAGCCGCGTCCGCGATGGCGCCCTGGACCTGCTCAAGTGGCTGGCGCTGCTGAGTATGGTGCTGGACCACCTGCGGTATGTCGGTTTGAGCCTGGACGGGCTGTATGTGCCGGGGCGCCTGGCGTTCCCGTGGTTTTGCCTGGCGATCGCGGCGAATTTGCATCGGGTCAAGGACGCGCCGGTGACGGGGCAGTGGCGCTATCTGGGCTGGTTGCTGCTGTTCAGTGTGATCAGTGAGGTGCCGTACCGGATGTTCATCGACGACGCCGACACGCTGAACGTACTGCCGACCCTGGCGCTGGGTTTGCTGGTTGCCCGGGGATGGCAGCAGAAGACGCTTATTGATCGAGGATTGGCGTTGATCGCGTTGGTTTTGGCGGGGTTTTTCTCGGCGCAGCTGATGTTCGGTTTCTTTGGCGTACTGCTGCCGTTGGCGATGTTGCTGGTGTTTCGCCGGCCGTGGTATTTCAGCGTGCTGCCGGGTGTGGTGTGCCTGGCTGCCAACCAATGGCAGATCCTGCTCGACAGCGGCACGCTGGTGGCGATGCTGGGATCGGCGACATGCCTGATTGCGCCGCTGGCCGGATTGGTCTTGTTGCGACATGCCGGGCAGGTATCGCCACCGGCCATGCGGCGCTGGGCGTATGCGCTTTATCCGGCGCATTTCCTGCTGCTGCTACTCCTTCGAAAGATCATCGCCTAACCCTTGTGGGAGCTGGCTTGCCTGCGATGCAGATACCTTGATCGTTCCCATGCTCTGCGTGGGAATGCATCCCGTGACGCTCCGCGTCACCATTGCGCAGGACTCAAGCCTTGCGCCAGCAGCGGGACGCGGAGCGTCCCAGGCGGCATTCCCACGCAGAGCGTGGGAACGATCATTATCCTGTGTCGTTCATTCGATGTCGTAAACGCACCTTTGCGTGGCGTCCGTAGGCATTTGGTCTATCTGCACCAGCCCTACCATCGCATCAAAGGGCGCTGCCGCGTGCACGTGCCTCAACAAGACGAAATGCTGGGAGAGACGCGATGTTCAGCAAGCAAGACCAGATCCAGGGTTATGACGATGCACTGCTGGCGGCCATGAATGCCGAGGAGCAGCGCCAGGAAGATCATATCGAGCTGATCGCGTCAGAGAACTACACCAGCAAGCGTGTCATGGAAGCCCAGGGCAGCGGCCTCACCAACAAGTACGCCGAAGGTTATCCGGGCAAGCGTTACTACGGCGGCTGCGAACATGTGGACAAGGTTGAAGTGCTGGCCATCGAGCGCGCCAAGCAACTGTTCGGCGCCGACTATGCCAACGTGCAGCCGCACTCCGGTTCGTCCGCCAACAGTGCGGTGTACCTGGCGCTGTTGAACGCCGGTGACACCATCCTCGGCATGAGCCTGGCCCACGGCGGCCACCTGACCCACGGCGCCAAAGTGTCGTCCTCGGGCAAGCTGTACAACGCGGTGCAATACGGCATCGACACCAACACCGGGCTGATCGACTACGACGAAGTCGAGCGCCTGGCCGTGGAGCACAAGCCGAAGATGATCGTGGCGGGGTTTTCCGCCTACTCCAAGACCCTGGATTTCCCGCGCTTTCGCCAGATCGCCGACAAGGTCGGTGCGCTGCTGTTCGTCGACATGGCCCACGTCGCCGGCCTGGTGGCCGCCGGTCTGTACCCGAACCCGCTGCCCTACGCCGATGTGGTCACCACCACCACCCACAAGACCCTGCGCGGTCCACGTGGCGGGTTGATCCTGGCCAAGTCCAACGAAGAAATTGAAAAGAAACTCAACTCTGCGGTATTCCCGGGCGCCCAGGGCGGCCCGCTGATGCACGTGATCGCCGGCAAGGCGGTGTGCTTCAAGGAAGCCCAGGAACCAGGTTTCAAGGCCTATCAACAGCAAGTGATCGACAACGCCCAGGCCATGGCCGGCGTGTTTATCAAACGCGGCTACGATGTAGTGTCCGGCGGCACCGATAACCACCTGTTCCTGGTCAGCCTGATCCGTCAGGGCCTCACCGGCAAAGAGGCGGATGCCGCCCTCGGTCGCGCTCACATCACCGTCAACAAGAACGCCGTGCCCAACGACCCGCAGTCGCCGTTCGTGACCTCGGGCCTGCGTATCGGCACGCCGGCGGTGACCACACGCGGCTTCAAAGTGACCCAATGCCTGGAGTTGGCCGGCTGGATCTGCGACATCCTCGACAACCTCGGCGACGCCGATGTGGAGGCCAACGTCGCCAAGCATGTGGCCGCCCTGTGCGCTGATTTCCCGGTTTATCGCTGAGCGCGGTTTTGGAGTAATGACTATGCAACGCTACTCGGGCTTCGGCCTCTTCAAGCACTCACTCAGCCACCACGAAAACTGGCAGAAGATGTGGCGCACGCCCACCCCGAAAAAGGTCTACGACGTGGTCATCGTCGGCGGCGGCGGGCATGGTCTGGCGACGGCTTACTACCTGGCCAAGGAGCACGGCATCACCAACGTGGCGGTGGTCGAGAAAGGCTGGCTGGGCGGCGGTAACACCGCGCGCAACACCACCATCGTGCGGTCCAACTACCTGTGGGACGAGTCGGCGCACCTGTACGAACACGCGATGAAACTCTGGGAAGGTTTGTCCCAGGATTTGAACTACAACGTGATGTTCTCCCAGCGTGGCGTCTACAACCTGTGCCACACCCTGCAGGATATCCGTGACTCCGAGCGTCGCGTCAGCGCCAACCGCCTCAACGGTGTGGACGGCGAACTGCTCAACGCCAAGCAAGTGGCCGACGAGATCCCTTACCTCGACTGCTCGAAAAACACCCGCTACCCGGTCATGGGCGCCACCGTGCAACGTCGCGGCGGCGTTGCCCGTCACGATGCCGTGGCCTGGGGCTTTGCCCGCGCCGCTGACGCACTGGGCGTGGACCTGATCCAGCAGACCGAAGTCATCGGTTTCCGCAGGGAAAACGGTGTCTGCATCGGCGTGGAAACCAACAAGGGGTTCATCGGTGCCAAGCGCGTCGGCGTGGTGACGGCGGGTAACTCCGGCCACATGGCTTCGCTCGCGGGCTTTCGCCTGCCGATCGAATCCCACCCGCTGCAAGCACTGGTGTCGGAGCCGATCAAACCCATCATCGACAGCGTGATCATGTCCAACGCCGTGCACGGTTACATCAGCCAGTCCGACAAGGGCGACCTGGTGATCGGCGCCGGTATCGATGGCTACAACGGCTATGGCCAGCGCGGCTCGTACCCGGTGATCGAGCACACCATCCAGGCCATCGTCGAGATGTTCCCGGTGCTGTCCCGCGTGCGCATGAACCGCCAGTGGGGCGGTATCGTCGACACCACGCCGGATGCCTGCCCGATCATCTCCAAGACCCCGGTCCCGAACATGTTCTTCAACTGCGGTTGGGGCACCGGTGGTTTTAAAGCGACTCCAGGCTCAGGCAACGTATTTGCCGCCAGCCTCGCCAAGGGTGAAATGCACCCGTTGGCTGCTCCTTTCTCCATCGACCGTTTCCACAACGGTGCGCTGATCGACGAACACGGCGCCGCGGCCGTCGCCCACTAACAGGAGAAATTCCCTATGTTGCATATCTTCTGTCCTCACTGTGGCGAACTGCGCTCCGAAGAGGAATTCCACGCGTCCGGCCAAGCGCACATCCCGCGCCCGCTGGACCCGAACACCTGCACCGACGAGGAGTGGGGCGACTACATGTTCTTCCGCGACAACCCGCGCGGCCTGCACCACGAACTGTGGATTCACGCTGCCGGTTGCCGCCAGTATTTCAACGCGACCCGCGACACCGTGACCTACGAAATTCTTGAAACCTACAAGATAGGCACCAAGCCGCAATTCACCGCCAAGGCTTCTGGAGAGAAGGTATGAGCCAGATCAATCGCCTGTCCAACGGTGGCCGCATCGACCGCAACAAAGCCCTGAGCTTTACCTTCAACGGCCAGAGCTACAAAGGCTTTGAGGGCGACACATTGGCCGCTGCATTGCTGGCCAACGGCGTCGACATTATCGGTCGCAGCTTCAAGTATTCCCGCCCGCGCGGCATCTTCGCCGCCGGTGCCGAAGAGCCGAACGCGGTGCTGCAGATCGGCGCCACCGAAGCCACGCAAATCCCTAACGTGCGCGCCACGCAACAGGCGCTGTACCAGGGTTTGGTCGCCACCAGCACCAACGGCTGGCCGAGCGTGAACAACGACATGATGGGCATTCTCGGCAAGGTCGGCGGCAAGCTGATGCCGCCGGGTTTCTACTACAAAACCTTCATGTACCCGCAATCGTTCTGGATGACTTACGAGAAGTACATTCGTAAGGCAGCCGGTCTTGGCCGCTCGCCGACCGAGAACGATCCGGACACCTACGACTATATGAACCGTCATTGCGACGTGCTGATTGTGGGCGCGGGCCCTGCCGGCCTGGCGGCTGCGTTGGCCGCCGCCCGCAGTGGCGCCCGGGTGATCATCGCGGACGAGCAGGAAGAGTTCGGCGGCTCCTTGCTGGACTCCCGCGAAAGCCTCGATGGCAAGCCTGCGGCCGAGTGGGTTGCCAGTGTGATTGCTGAACTCAAGGCCCTGCCGGACGTGGTGCTGCTGCCTCGCGCCACCGTCAACGGTTACCACGACCATAACTTCCTGACCATTCACGAACGCCTCACCGACCACCTCGGTGACCGTGCGCCGATCGGCCAGGTGCGTCAGCGTATCCACCGGGTTCGCGCCAAGCGCGTGGTGTTGGCCACCGGTGCGTGCGAGCGTCCGCTGGTGTACGGCAACAACGACGTACCGGGCAACATGCTGGCGGGAGCGGTCTCCACTTACGTGCGTCGCTACGGCGTGGCACCGGGCAAGAAGCTGGTGCTGTCCACCAACAACGATCACGCCTACCGCGTGGCGCTGGACTGGTTTGACGCCGGCCTCAGCGTTGTCGCCGTAGCCGATGCCCGCCACAACCCACGGGGCGCGCTGGTTGAAGAGGCGCGTGCCAAAGGCATTCGCATCCTCACCGGCAGCGCCGTGATCGAGGCCCGTGGCAGCAAGCACGTCACTGGCGCCCGTGTTGCGGCCATCGATGTCAAAGCTCATAAAGTCACCAGCCCCGGCGAGTGGCTGGAGTGCGACCTGGTCGCCAGCTCCGGCGGCTACAGCCCGGTGGTCCACCTGGCCTCGCACCTGGGCGGCAAGCCGACCTGGCGTGAAGACATCCTCGGTTTTGTACCGGGCGAAGCACCGCAGAAACGCGTGTGCGTCGGTGGCATCAATGGCGTCTACGGCCTCGGCGATTCCCTGGCCGACGGTTTTGAAGGTGGCGTGCGCGCTGCCAGCGAAGCCGGGTTTGCGCCGGTGGAAGGTACGCTGCCAAAAGCCTTGAGCCGTCTGGAGGAACCGACCCTGGCGCTGTTCCAGGTGCCTCACGAGAAAGCTACCGCACGGGCGCCGAAGCAATTTGTCGACCTGCAGAACGACGTCACCGCAGCCGCCATCGAACTCGCCACCCGCGAGGGTTTCGAGTCGGTGGAGCACGTCAAGCGCTACACCGCACTGGGCTTCGGCACTGACCAGGGCAAGCTCGGCAACGTCAACGGCCTGGCCATCGCGGCCCGTTCGCTGAATGTGACCATCCCGCAGATGGGCACTACCATGTTCCGTCCCAACTACACGCCGGTGACCTTCGGCGCGGTAGCAGGCCGGCACTGTGGGCACATCTTCGAGCCGGTGCGCTACACCGCGCTGCAAGCCTGGCACGTGAAAAACGGCGCCGAGTTTGAGGACGTCGGCCAGTGGAAACGCCCATGGTATTTCCCGCGCAACGGTGAAGACCTGCACGCCGCGGTGAAGCGCGAATGCCTGGCCGTGCGTGACAGCGTCGGCCTGCTGGACGCGTCCACCCTCGGCAAGATCGACATCCAGGGCCCGGATGCCCGCGAGTTCCTCAACCGCATCTACAGCAACGCCTGGACCAAGCTCGACGTGGGCAAGGCTCGCTACGGCCTGATGTGCAAGGAAGACGGCATGGTCTTCGACGACGGCGTGACTGCCTGCCTCGCCGACAACCACTTCCTGATGACCACCACCACCGGCGGCGCAGCGCGCGTACTGCAGTGGCTGGAAATCTATCAGCAGACCGAATGGCCAGACCTCAAGGTGTACTTCACCTCGGTCACCGACCACTGGGCAACCATGACCTTGTCCGGCCCCAACAGCCGCAAGCTGTTGAGCGAAGTGACCGACATCGACCTGGACAAGGACGGTTTCCCGTTCATGACCTGGAAAGAAGGCTTGGTGGGCGGCGTGCCGGCGCGGGTGTTCCGGATTTCGTTTACCGGTGAGCTGTCGTACGAAGTCAACGTGCAGGCCGACTACGCCATGGGCGTGCTCGAGAAAATCGTCGAGGCCGGCAAGAAGTACAACCTGACGCCTTATGGCACCGAAACCATGCACGTGCTGCGGGCCGAGAAGGGGTTCATCATCGTCGGCCAGGACACCGACGGCTCGATGACCCCGGACGACCTGAACATGGGCTGGTGTGTAGGCCGCACCAAACCGTTCTCGTGGCTCGGCTGGCGCGGGATGAATCGCGAGGATTGCGTGCGTGAAGACCGCAAGCAGCTTGTCGGACTCAAGCCGATCGACCCGAACGTGTGGCTGCCGGAAGGCGCGCAGTTGGTGTTCGACGCCAAGCAGACGATCCCGATGAAGATGTTCGGCCACGTCACCTCCAGTTATGCCCACAACTCCCTCGGTTATTCGTTTGCGATGGGCGTGGTGAAGGGCGGCTTGAAGCGCATCGGCGAGCGGGTGTTTGCACCGCTGGCGGATGGCAGCGTGATCGAGGCGGAGATTGTTTCTTCGGTGTTCTTTGATCCGAAAGGTGAGCGTCAAAATATCTGACAGACCGAGTCGCCTGCATCGCAGGCAAGCCAGCTCCCACATTTGAAGGTGTTCGCAATTCAAAAATGTGGGAGCCGGGCTTGCCCGCGATGAGGCCGGAACAGTCACTGCAAGACCTACAGAATTCAAACAGGTGCTTTATGACAGCAGCCAATGTTTACCAACAACGCCCCACCTCCGGAGCCAAGGCCGAGTCGTCGCTGCACCATGCAGACCTCGCCAGCCTGGTAGGCAAGGGCCGCAAGAACGCCGGCGTGACCGTGCGTGAAAAGAAACTGCTGGGCCACCTGACCATTCGTGGCGATGGCCATGACGCAGCCTTCGCCGCCGGTGTGCACAAAGCCTTGGGTATCGAATTGCCCGGTGCCCTGCAAGTCATCGTCAAGGGTGAGACCAGCTTGCAATGGCTCGGCCCGGATGAGTGGCTGCTGGTGGTGCCGAGCGGTGAAGAATTCGCCGCCGAGCAAAGCTTGCGTGAGGCGCTGGGTGATTTGCATATCCAGGTCGTCAACGTCAGCGGCGGCCAGCAGATTCTCGAACTCAGCGGCCCGAACGTGCGCGATGTACTGATGAAATCCACCAGCTACGACGTGCACCCCAACAGCTTCCCGGTGGGCAAGGCGGTGGGCACGGTGTTCGCCAAGTCGCAACTGGTGATTCGCCATACCGCTGAAGACACCTGGGAGCTGGTGATTCGTCGCAGCTTCTCGGATTACTGGTGGCTGTGGTTGCAGGATGCGGCGGCTGAGTATGGTTTAAGCGTCCAGGCCTGATCGTTCCCACGCTCCGCGTGGGAATGCATCCCGGGACGCAGAGCGTCCCAAGAGCGGACGCAGAGCGTCCATTGCGGCGTTGCCACGCAGAGCGTGGGAACGATCAAGGAGTCACGAATAATGAGCCGCGTACCCGATACATGGATTTTGACCGCCGACTGCCCCAGCGTGCTCGGCACGGTGGACGCGGTCACTCGCTACCTGTTCGAGCAGGGCTGCTACGTCACTGAGCACCACTCCTTCGATGACCGGCTCTCGGGCCGGTTCTTCATCCGCGTGGAGTTCCGCCAGCCCGATGGTTTCGACGAACAAGCCTTCCGCGATGGCCTGGCCACCCGTGGCGAAGCCTTCGGCATGATCTTCGAACTGACCGCGCCGAACTACCGGCCGAAAGTAGTGATTATGGTTTCCAAGGCCGATCACTGCCTCAACGATTTGCTCTACCGCCAGCGCATCGGCCAACTGTCCATGGACGTGGTCGCCGTGGTCTCCAACCACCCCGACCTCAAGCCCCTGGCCGACTGGCACCAGATTCCCTATAACCACTTTCCCCTGGACCCCAACGACAAGCCGTCGCAAGAGCGCCAGGTGTGGCAGGTGATCGAGGAATCCGGCGCCGAGCTGGTGATTCTTGCGCGCTACATGCAAGTGCTGTCGCCGGAGCTGTGCCGCAAGCTCGACGGTAAGGCCATCAACATCCACCACTCCCTGCTGCCCGGTTTCAAGGGCGCCAAGCCGTATCACCAGGCTTACAACAAGGGGGTGAAACTGGTGGGCGCTACTGCGCATTACATCAATAACGATTTGGACGAAGGCCCGATCATCGCCCAGGGCGTGGAGGTGGTGGACCACAGTCACTATCCGGAAGATTTGATTGCCAAGGGACGGGATATCGAAGGCCTGACCCTGGCCCGGGCCGTGGGGTATCACATTGAGCGGCGGGTGTTCTTGAACGCCAATCGGACAGTGGTGCTCTGATGGACGCCTTCGCGAGCAAGCCCGCTCCCACATTCGACCGCATTTCAAAGGTAGGACTCGGTCAACTGTGGGAGCGGGCTTGCTCGCGAAGAGGCCATCACTAACAACGCAAAACAGCATCTGTACCCGAGCACTTAAACGCGCTGCCTGCCTGGGCAACGCGGTTCCATAAAAACAACAGCGAGGTGAAAGCATGTCTGGTAATCGTGGTGTCGTGTATCTCGGCAACGGCAAGGTCGAAGTACAGAAAATCGACTATCCCAAAATGCAGGACCCCCGTGGCAGGAAGATTGAGCACGGCGTCATCCTGCGCGTGGTCTCCACCAACATCTGCGGCTCCGACCAACACATGGTGCGCGGCCG
>Ga0209173_100214_pt1 | contig 48681 bp, 44 predicted proteins | sample SynthPrep_16_END_FD_187206 | JGI IMG/M metagenome (GOLD analysis project Ga0209173, IMG submission 187206) | Synthetic microbial communities from Ohio, USA - SynthPrep_16_END_DS12_MetaG (SPAdes) (version 2) | ecosystem: Engineered > Bioreactor > Aerobic > Activated sludge | place: USA: Ohio...
GTGACACCATCACCGTGAGCAAGAAAGCACAGAAGTTGCGGTTGATCCATCCGCTGGACCACAACTATTACGAAGTGTGCCGCACCAAGCTGGGCTGGGGCAGCCGCTTGGGGGGTGGAGGCGACTGATGCTCGATCCCGCGCGTAGCTACGACCTGATTGGTGACGTGCACGGTTGCGCCCATACCCTTGAGCATTTGCTCGACCGGCTGGGCTACCACAAGCAGGGCGGCACCTGGCGCCATCCGTCGCGCATGGCGGTGTTCCTCGGCGATATCATCGACCGTGGCCCACGCATCCGCGAGGCGCTGCATATCGTCCACGACATGGCTGAGGCCGGCCAGGCGCTGTGCATCATGGGCAACCACGAATTCAACGCCTTGGGTTGGAGCACACCGGCGCCGCCAGGCAGTGGCAAGCAGTTTGTGCGCGAGCACAGCCCACGGCATGCGCGGTTGATCCAGGAAACCCTGACCCAGTTCGAACACCACCCGGACGATTGGCGCGACTTCCTCGGCTGGTTTTATGACATGCCGCTGTTTGTCGACGCCGGGCGTTTCCGAGTGGTGCATGCGTGCTGGGACGAGGGCTTTATCCAGCCGCTGCGCGCGACCTTCCCCGACGGCTGCATCGACCAGCACTTCCTGCAGGCCGCCGCCGTGCCGGGCAGTTTTGCCTGCAACGCCTTCGACCGCCTGCTGCGCGGCACCGATATGCGCCTGCCGGATGGCCTCACGCTGACCGGTGGCGACGGCCTGACGCGTTCGTTCTTCCGCACCAAGTTCTGGGAAGACGACCCGAAAACCTATGGCGACATCGTGTTCCAGCCCGACGCCTTGCCGGAGCCAGTGGCGCGTACGCCGTTGTCGTCCACCGAAAAGAATTCCCTGCTGCGCTATGGCGTCGATGAGCCCTTGCTGTTCGTCGGGCATTACTGGCGCAGCGGCAAGCCGGCGCCGATCCGCGACAACCTGGCCTGTCTGGACTACAGCGCGGTGCTGTACGGCAAGCTGGTGGCGTACCGCCTGGACCAGGAAACCCGTCTCGACCCACGCAAGTTCGTGTGGGTCGATGTCGAGCGGCCGGAGGTGCTCACATGAGCCCCCTGCGCACCGCAACCGCACTTTTGAGGAACCTCCATGGATGATTCGACGTTCGACCAGCTGGAGGCCGCGCTGTCCGCTGCCCCCGGCAACGTCGCACTGCTGACCCTGTTGCTGGGCGCCAGCCTTGAGCGTGGCGAACACGCGCGCGGGTTGAAGCTGTTGCCGGCCGACCTTGAGCAATGGCCAGAGGCCGCAGCCTTGAAGCTGGCGGCGGCGCAACTGTTGCTGGCCGATGGGCAAGCGCAGAAGGCGTTGCCCTTGATCGAAGGTGCAGACCCCGCTGCGCGCCTGCTCAAGGCCCGTGCCTTGGCGGCACTGGAGCGTCTCAAGGAAGCCCAGGTGGAATACCGTGCAGCGGTGGACGCCAACCCGGCCCTGGAAGACATGGCGTTGTGGCGCCGCCTGAATGTGTCGGTGGTGGACTTCCCAGGCGCCGAGGGCCGCCCGCGGCTGCGCGTGATCTCCAATGACGACACCGACCAGAGCGAAGTCGTGCGCCTGCTGGTGCCGGAAAACGAAACCCTGACCTTCGATGATATCGGCGGTCTGGATGAGCTGAAAAAGACCATCCATAAAAAGATCATCCTGCCGTACCAGAAACCGGGCCTGTTCCAGCGCTTTCGCAAGAAAGTCGGCGGCGGTGTGCTGCTGTACGGCCCGCCGGGCTGTGGCAAGACCATGCTGGCCCGCGCGACGGCGGGGGAATGCAAGGCGACGTTTTTCAACGTGGCGATTTCCGATGTGCTGGATATGTACATCGGCGAGTCCGAACGCAAGTTGCACGCGCTGTTCGAGCAGGCGCGGGCCCAGGCGCCGGCGGTGATGTTTTTCGACGAGGTTGAAGCGCTCGGTGGCAAACGCGCCAATACCCGCGAGTCGACCTCGTCCAAGCTGGTGAGCCAGTTCCTCTCCGAGATGGACGGTTTTACCAATGACAACCACGGCGTACTGATCCTTGCCGCGACCAACGTGCCGTGGTCGGTCGACTCGGCATTCCGCCGCCCCGGCCGGTTTGACCGCGTACTGTTTGTGCCGCCACCGGATCGCCCGGCGCGGGAGGCGATGCTCAAGGCGATGATGAAAGGCCGCCCCATGGCTGACGACATCGACTTTGCCTTCCTGGCCAAGAACACCTCGGGCTTCTCCGGCGCCGACCTCAGCGAGCTGGTGGAAACCGCCGCCGACGAGGCCATTGAAGCGTCCATCGAGAGTGGCGCCGAGCAGTCGATCTGTGACCGGCATTTCAAGCACGCCTTGAAAGAAGTGCGCGCCACCACCCTGGAATGGCTGACCACGGCGCGTAACTACGCGCGGTATGCCAATGAAGGCAACCAGTACGACGAAGTGCTGGCCTTCCTCGACAAACACGGGAAGGGTCGCTGATGGCGCAGTACGGTGGGTATCGCATCGAAGATGAACCGCGCCCCGGCGCCTTGGCCAAGTGGGCGGTCTCGCCGTTCTGGCCGCTGCTGGGCCTGATGCTGGGCGGTGCCTGGCTGGGCTTGCCGTGGTTTGTGTTCAACTCCATCGCCGTCGGCAGCCCGACGCGGGTGCGCGAATGGGTGCTGGCCGGCGTGGCACTGCTGGGCAGCCTCGTGATCGGTTTTGTATTGCTGCAACTGGTGGGTGCCGGTTATCTGCAAACCCAGGCGCAAATCCAATACGCGTTGCTGGTGCTGGTGGTGTGGAAACTCACCCTGGGTTACCTGCTGTATATGCAGCAAAACGCGACCATCGAGATTTACCAGTACTACGGCGGCGAGCTGAGCCGCTTTGGTTTTCCCTTGGCGTTGATTGGTGGCTTCGTGCTCAAAGGCATGGTCGTCAAATGGCTGCCGTACACCCTGTGGTACCTGGTGGTGAGCTGATGAATACCGACTATCTGCTGCAACTGGCCTACCAGCGCCTGCAGGCTGACCACAATGACGGCGCCATCGACGCACTGCGCCAACTGCTGGCCAGCGATCCGCATTCCGCTGAGGCGCATGCCTTGCTGGCGATCTGCTTGATGAACATGCGCCGCGTGCATGCTGCCAAGCGCGAAGTGCAACTGGCCCTGGCCGCCGACGCGCAACTGCCGCTGTCCCACTATGCCGCCGCGCAAGTAGCGATTGCCTTGCGCAAGTTCAAGCTGGCCCAGGAACACGTGAGCCAACTGCTGGACATGGAGCCGCTGAACCCGGCGTATTACCGTTGCCAGGCCGAGTTGTACCAGCTTACCGGACGCCTGGCGCAGAGCCGCGAGCCGCTGGAAAAAGCCTTGCAACTGGGCCCCGACGACCCCGCCAACCTGGTGGCCCTGGCGCAGTTCCACCGTGCCAGCAGCCAATGGGACCAGGCGTATCAATTCGCCCGCCAGGCCTTGCAGGCTGACCCGGCGAATGCGGCAGCGGTGGTGGTGCTCGGTCACCTGTTGTTGCGTGAAGGGGATATCAATGGCGCCCGCGACCACGCGATCTGGGCTTTGCAGGAGAACGCTACCAACGTCGCCGCGCTGCACCTGCTCACGGCAGTCAAGGCACGCAGCAATGTGTTCCTCGGCACCTGGTGGCGTTTCAATAGCTGGATGAACGAGCGCAGCGCCACCCGCGCCATCATCCTGCTGCTGTGCATGTTCGTGGTCTACCGTGTCGTAGTGATTACGCTGACGGACCAGGGCTATCCGCAAGTGGCGGAGATGGTCAACTGGCTGTGGCTGGCGTTTGCCGCCTACACCTTCGCGGCGCCGCAGATCTTCCGGCGCTTGCTGGACAAAGAGCTTGTACAGGTCAAGCTCTCCAAGGAATTCTGACGGGCCGGGCCCGTCAACCCTGTACTCGCTGAACCTCAGAGGCTGTTCACATGTCATCTTTTGCTGAAATGATCGAAAACATCACCCCGGACATCTACGAGAGCCTCAAGCTCGCCGTGGAAATCGGCAAGTGGTCCGATGGCCGCAAGCTCACCGCCGAGCAGCGCGAGCTGTCGTTGCAGGCGATGATCGCCTGGGAACTCCAGAACCTGCCGGAAGAGCAGCGCACCGGTTACATGGGGCCGCAGGAATGCCAGTCGAAATCGACCACCGTGCCGAACATCCTGTTCAAGTCGGATGCGATCCATTGATTGAAATTGGTCGCGGTGCAGTCAGCAAGATGTCGGTGCAACTCGGTGAGCCGACCGTTCAATACGCGTTTCGCCTCGGCGATACGGAGGTGCCGGTCAACCCGTTGATCGGCACTCACGTGCGCCTGGAATACCTCGGCGCCATTCATTGCAGCCATTGCGGCCGCAAGACCAAGACCAGCTTCAGCCAGGGCTATTGCTACCCGTGCATGACCAAGCTGGCCCAGTGTGACCTGTGCATCATGAGCCCCGAGCGTTGCCATTACGACGCCGGCACCTGCCGCGATCCAGGCTGGGGCGAAAAATTCTGCATGACCGACCATGTGGTGTACCTGGCGAATTCGTCGGGGATCAAGGTCGGCATTACCCGCGCCACTCAGTTGCCGACGCGCTGGCTGGACCAGGGGGCGAGCCAGGCGTTGCCGATCATGCGCGTGGCCACCCGCCAGCAATCGGGCTTCGTCGAGGACCTGTTCCGCAGCCAGGTGGCCGACAAGACCAACTGGCGTGCGCTGCTCAAGGGCGATGCGCAATCGGTCGACCTCAAGCAGGTGCGTGACGATCTGTTCGCCTCCTGCGCCGAAGGCCTGGTGAGTCTGCAGGAACGCTTTGGCTTGCAGGCCATCCAAACGATTGCCGACATTGAACCGATCGAAATCCGTTATCCGGTCGAGCAGTATCCGACCAAGATCGTCAGCTTCAACCTGGACAAAAACCCGATAGCCGAAGGCACGCTGCTGGGGATCAAGGGCCAATACCTGATCTTCGACACCGGCGTTATCAATATTCGTAAGTACACGGCCTACCAGCTCGCCGTGCATCAGTAGAAGGATGCCACCCATGCGCACCGAACAACCGAAGATGATTTACCTGAAGGACTATCAGGCGCCGGACTACCTGATCGACGAGACGCACCTGACCTTCGAGTTGTTCGAGGACCACAGCCTGGTCCACGCGCAACTGGTGATGCGCCGCAACCCTGAGCGCGGCGCCGGTTTGCCGCCGCTGGTGCTGGACGGCCAGCAACTGGAGCTGTTGAGTGTCAACCTGGCCGATCAGGAACTGACGGCCGATGATTATCAACTGACCGACAGTCACCTGACGGTGCATCCCAAGAGCGAGACTTTTACCCTTGATACCACGGTAAAAATCCACCCGGAAACCAACACGGCCCTGGAAGGCCTGTACAAATCCGGCAGCATGTTCTGCACCCAGTGCGAGGCCGAAGGCTTCCGCAAGATCACCTACTACCTCGACCGCCCGGACGTGATGAGCACGTTCACCACCACGGTGATCGCCGAGCAACATCGCTACCCGATCCTGCTGTCCAACGGCAACCCGATCGCCAGCGGTCCTGGCGAAGACGGCCGTCATTGGGCGACTTGGGAAGACCCGTTCAAGAAGCCTGCCTACCTGTTCGCGCTGGTAGCCGGTGACCTGTGGTGTGTCGAAGACACCTTCACCACCATGACGGACCGTGAAGTGGCACTGCGCATCTACGTCGAGCCGGAAAACATCGACAAGTGCCAGCACGCGATGACCAGCCTCAAGAAGTCGATGCGCTGGGACGAAGAAACCTATGGCCGCGAGTACGACCTCGACATCTTCATGATCGTCGCCGTGAACGACTTCAACATGGGCGCCATGGAGAACAAGGGCCTCAACATCTTCAACTCCAGCGCCGTGCTGGCCCGTGCCGAAACCGCCACCGACGCCGCGCACCAGCGGGTCGAGGCGATCGTTGCCCACGAATACTTCCACAACTGGTCGGGCAACCGCGTGACCTGTCGCGACTGGTTCCAGCTGTCGCTCAAGGAAGGCTTCACCGTGTTCCGTGATTCGGGCTTCTCGGCTGACATGAACTCGGCCACGGTCAAGCGTATCCAGGATGTGGCCTACCTGCGTACCCACCAGTTCGCCGAAGACGCCGGCCCGATGGCCCACGCGGTGCGCCCGGACAGCTTTATCGAGATCTCCAACTTCTACACCCTGACGGTGTACGAAAAGGGCTCGGAAGTGGTCGGCATGATCCACACCTTGCTCGGCGCCGAAGGCTTCCGCAAAGGCAGCGACCTGTACTTTGAACGCCATGACGGCCAGGCCGTGACCTGCGACGACTTCATCAAGGCCATGGAAGACGCGAACGGCGCCGACCTGAGCCAGTTCAAGCGCTGGTACAGCCAGGCCGGTACGCCGCGCCTGGCGGTGAGCGAGTCCTACGACGCCGCGGCCAAGACCTACAGCCTGACCTTCCGCCAGAGCTGCCCGGAAACCCCGGACAAGGTGGAAAAACTGCCGTTCGTGATCCCGGTGGAGCTGGGCTTGCTGGACGGGCAGGGCGCAGGTATTGCCTTGCGCCTGGCCGGCGAGGCGGCTGCGGGTGCCACCTCACGGGTGATTTCGGTGACCGAGGCCGAGCAGACCTTCACCTTCGTTGATATCCCGGAGCAGCCGTTGCCTTCGCTGCTGCGCGGTTTCTCGGCGCCGGTGAAGCTGAGCTTCCCGTACAGCCGTGACCAACTGATGTTCCTGATGCAGCATGACAGCGACGGCTTTAACCGCTGGGATGCCGGCCAGCAGTTGTCGGTGCAGGTGTTGCAGGAACTGGTTGCCCAGCATCAACAAGGCCAGGCCTTGAAGATGGATCAGCGCTTGATCACTGCGTTGCGCAGTGTGCTGAGCGACGAGCGTCTGGACCAGGCGATGGTGGCGGAAATGCTGTCGCTGCCGGGTGAAGCCTACCTGACTGAAATCAGCGAAGTGGCGGATGTGGACGCCATCCATGCGGCCCGTGAGTTTGCCCGCAAGCAACTGGCGGACAACCTGCATGAAGCGCTGTGGCTGCGTTACCAGGCCAATCGCGCGCTGTCCAAGCAAACGCCGTACGTGGCGGCGGCTGAGCACTTTGCCCGGCGCGCCTTGCAGAACATCGCGTTGTCTTACCTGATGCTCAGCGGCAAGCCGGACGTGTTGGCGGCGACACTGGAACAGTTCGACACCAGCGACAACATGACCGAGCGCCTGACCGCGCTGGCGGTGTTGGTGAATTCGCCGTTCGAAGCGCAGAAGGCCCAGGCATTGGCGGTGTTTGCCGAAAACTTCAAGGACAACCCATTGGTCATGGACCAGTGGTTCAGCGTGCAGGCCGGCAGCACGTTGCCGGGTGGGCTGGAGCGCGTCAAGGCGTTGATGGAGCACTCGGCGTTCACCCTGAAGAACCCGAACAAGGTGCGCGCATTGATCGGCGCATTTGCCGGGCAGAACCTGATCAACTTCCATGCGGCGGATGGCTCGGGCTACCGCTTCCTGGCGGACCTGGTGATCCAGCTGAACAGCTTCAACCCGCAAATCGCCTCGCGCCAGTTGGCGCCGCTGACCCGCTGGCGCAAATACGACAGCGCGCGCCAGGCGCTGATGAAGGCAGAACTGGAGCGCATTCTGGCGTCCGGCGAGTTGTCGAGTGATGTGTTTGAGGTGGTCAGCAAGAGCCTGGCGTAAGCGGCATTGTGGAATAAAAAACGGCCTGTTCACCAGGCCGTTTAATGAGGTGGTCTCCCCCACACCCTGCGAAGGCTGCGCTTTCGCAGGGTGTTTTATTTTCGCAGACCCTGACCCTGACCCCAGCCTGCAATGTAGGCGGTCAAGGGGCTTTTTTACTGCTGACGTTTTCTGACAGGGGGCTCTGCTAAGCTGCGGCACGTTTCCTATTTCGGCAGGCATTCCTGTGTCGCGTACCACTCGTCTTCTGACTTTGCTCCAGGCCCTGCGGGGCAAGAAACGTCCGGTGACTGCTGCCGTGCTGGCGGCGCAGTTGGAGGTGTCCGAGCGTACGCTGTACCGTGATATTGCTGAGCTGACGGCCTTGGGCGCACCGATTTTTGGCGAGGCGGGGGTAGGGTATGTGCTGCGCAGCGGCTTGTTTCTGCCGCCCTTGATGTTGAACGCCGAGGAAACCGAAGCCATCGTGCTCGGCTTGCGTTATGTGGACCAGCGCGGCGATGACGTGCTCAGTCGCGCCGCCGCCAATGCCCTGGCAAAAATCGCCGACGTGCTTGACCCGGCCGCCCAGGAAGCCTTGCGCAACCCGACGCTGCTGCCCGGTCCGCCAGGGTTCGGCTACCCGGAAAACCGTGTGCCCCTGAATGTATTCCGTGATGCCATCCGCCACCAGGCCAAGTTGCACATCGATTACGCGGACGCCAGCCAGACCCAAAGCCAACGCCTGATCTGGCCACTGGCCCTGGGGTTCTTGAATGAGGTGCGGGTGATCGTGGCCTGGTGCGAGTTACGCGGCGCCTATCGCACCTTTCGTACCGACCGTGTGGCGAGTGCCGAAGCGTGCGGTGAGCGTTATCCGGGGCGCCGCAGTGACTGGCTGCGGGCCTGGCGCAAGTTGATGGAGCAGAGTGAGTCCGCGCCGTTTACTCCTGACAAAAACTGACACAACCCTGGCTTAGCATGGCCGCACAAATCATCTAGAAAGGAGCTGTGCCATGTCTATCCCTGAGTTGGCGCCGGCCATTGCGGCCTATCTCGCGGCGGCCAATACCCGTGACACTTCGGCTGTCGCCGAGTGTTTTGCCGAGGATGCCAACGTGTTCGATGAGGGCCAGCACCGTGTTGGCACCGCCGCCATTGCGCGCTGGATGGAAGACACCGGGCGTCGTTACCAGCCACGGGTCGAAGTGCTCAAGGTGCAACATCGTACCGGCAAGGTGTTGGTCAGCAATGTGGTGTCCGGCAATTTCCCCGGCAGCCCATTGGAGCTGCGCTACACCTTTCGGTTGAATGCGCAGGGCAAGATTTCACGGCTGGATATTTCCCTGTAGGTCATACTGGCGGGCATGACTTTCGACTCGCCCCTCGCTGCCTACCAACACGCCATTGCTCAACCGGGTTTCGTTGCCGACGACGCCCAGCGCCAGGCGGTGGATGCCCTGCAAGCCTGCCACCATGCCCTGCACCACGGCCAGGCGCCGATTGCCGGTGTGTACCTGTGGGGGCCGGTCGGGCGTGGCAAGACCTGGTTGATGGATCAGTTCTACCAAAGCCTGCGGGTGCCTGCGCGCCGCCAGCATTTTCATCACTTCATGGGGTGGGTGCATCAGCGCTTGTTCCAACTGACCGGTACTCACGACCCCTTGCAGGCCTTGGCGCGGGAACTGAGCCAGGCAGTGCGCGTGTTGTGTTTCGATGAACTGTTCGTCAATGACATTGGTGACGCGATCATCCTCGGGCGCCTGTTCCAGGTGATGTTCGAGGAGGGTGTGGTGATGGTCTGCACGTCCAACCAACCGCCCGATCAGTTGTATGCCGATGGCTTCAACCGGGAGCGTTTTTTGCCGGGGATCGCGGCGATAAAGCAGCACATGCAAGTGGTCACGGTGGACGGCGGGGAGGATCACCGGTTGCACCCGGGCGCGGGTATTCAGCGCTACTGGGTCAATCAGCCCGAGGCGCTGGCGGGCGTGTTCGAGCAATTGGCCGAAGGCCAGTCTACCCACAGCGGGCCGGTTGTCGTGGGGCATCGTTCCATCGTCTCCGTGCGGTCCGGCGCCACCGTGCTCTGGTGCCGCTACGCCGACCTGTGCGAACAGCCCCTGGCCGCAATGGATTTCATGCTGTTGTGCGATCGCTTCAAGGCGATCCTGCTGGGCGAAGTGCCCAACCTCAGCGCTCAGAAACGCCCGGGCCGGATTGCACGCGGCACCGAAGACGGTGCCCTGCGTGTGGTGGCCGGTGATCGCGAATTGCCGGCGTTGTCGGTGCACGATGACAGCGTACGTCGGTTTATTGCCCTGGTGGACGAGTGCTACGACCGCAAAGTGCCGTTATTTATCGAGGCGCAGGTGCCTTTGGAGAGCCTCTATACCGAGGGCTATCTGGAATTCCCGTTTCGCAGGACACTGAGCCGTCTGCAAGAAATGCAATTGCAGCGCTTTGGCTGACGTCTGTGCGAAAAAACCTCGGAATCGGCTGATTGCGAATTTTCGAAGGGTCAACCTTCGCGCTTTCATGCGCATATTTGTAGTTAATCTCCTTCATCTGCCTCCTGCTCCACGCTTACAATCGTGCCCCTCACAGGGAGCGATTCCCTTGTAATCGTGATCGAGGATGGAAATGGACACCCCAGATATCCTGGTGCTGCAAGCCAGCTACACCAACCCCGTGCATGCCGAAGCGATTGGCCATGTGCTCAACCATTACGCCGAAGACCCGATGGGCGGAGGCCACAGCCTGCCCGCCGACCTGCTGGAGCAACTGCCGGGTGAACTGGCAAAGCGCCCCCATGCGTTCAGCGTGCTGGCGTTTGTGGGGGGTGAGCCGGCGGGGCTGGTGAACTGCTTTGAAGGTTTCTCCACGTTTGCGTGCCGCCCGCTGGTCAACGTCCACGACGTGGTGGTGATGGGTGCTTTTCGTGGTTTGGGGTTGAGCCAGAAAATGCTGCAGAAGGTCGAGGAAATCGCCCGGCAGCGGGGCTGCTGCAAGATCACTTTGGAGGTGCTGGAGGGCAATGATGTGGCTCAAGCGGCGTATCGAAAGTTCGGCTTTGATGACTCGAAATTTGATCCGGCCCATGGGCGCATGTTGTTCTGGAATAAACCACTTTAATCAATAAGTGGCAAAAAAAAGGCGCCATTAAATGGCGCCAAGTTCACCTTAGCCATAGGAGCGGAATGGTAAAGGGCAGTGCCGTTAAATCAACTGTGCAGTTGAATCAAGTATTCGGTTGTTGCTCGGCGGTGGATTTATCGGCCGCCTCTTTCTTCATGTTTTTTCCATCGGCCTGCGCGGTTTGTTCAGCGGTGCCGTGGGTCTTTTGCTGCATGAACGCGAAGTCGTTGTAGAATGCCTTCGAGCGCTCCGAACCGCCTTCGGCAAAGGCCGCGGCAGAGGTCAGGGTCATCAGGGTGGCAAGCATCAAGGTGGAGAGTTTCATGGCAGTGTTCCCATTAAAAGTGATCGGTATCCGCTCTGTCCTTGATCAGATTCATGGGGCGAGTGTGGAGTCGGTTTATTAAGTAGGAATTAACGCGAAAAAAGACCAGAAGTTAACAATTTCGTTAACTCCTGGTTAAAAAGTCTTACAGCTTCCAATCCAGTGCCAAGGTGATCGAACGTGGGTCCCCCCAATACACGCCGTTATAGAAACCGACGCGCTCGTAATATTTTTTATCAAATAGATTGTTGACGTTGACCGACGCCGAAACATGTTCGTCAAACTGGTAGCGCGACATCAGGTTGACCACGGAATAGGCCTGCTGGGTGATTTTCGCCCGCGTGGTGATCCGGTTTCCGTCGCTGTCCCGTGCGCCTGTCGGCCTGTTGCTGAAATCATAGATTTCGCTCTGCCAGTTCACGGCGCCGCCGACCGTCAGGTTGCGCCATGAGCGCGGTAACCGGTAGGCGCTGGACACCTTCAGCAGGTTCAGCGGCTGGCCGGTGTTATTGCGCTTGTCCGAGCCATTCACCGAGTGGGTATAGGTATAGCCTGCCGTCAGGTTCCAGTCCGGCATCACCTCGCCGGCCACCTCCAGCTCGAAGCCATTCACCTTGTTACCTTTACCACCGGACTTGTAGTACTCCTCGCCTGTGGTCGGGTTCGGCGGTACCGAATCATCCCGCTCCGCGACGTTGTCCTGTGTGCTCCAGAAATACGCAGCCGCCACGTTCAGTCGCTCCTCCAGCAGACTGCCCTTGAGCCCCACCTCATAGTTGCTGCCCACCACGGGCTCCAGGTATTTCTTGCTGGCGTCCTTTAGGCTTTGCGGCTTGAAGATGTCGGTGTAGCTCGCGTAAACGGTGTATTGCGGGGTGATGTCGTAGAGCAGCCCGGCATAGGGCGTCCACATATCGTTGTGGGTCTGGCGGGTCTTGTTGGCGGCGGTCAGTTGGTTGTCGGCGTTATAGGCAGGCGCCGCGCTGACCAGTTCCCAACTGCCGTAACGGCTGCCCAGTACCGCATGTAAGCGCTCGGTCAGGCTCAGGCGCGTGGCCAGGTAGCCGGCCTTCTGCTGCTTGCTGCTGTGCTCGCCCTTGAGGTCGGTGACGGTGTCGGCAAACTTGCCGATCCCGCCCATGTGTTTCCAGTCTTCGATGCTGTAGTAGCTGGCAGGCAGGCTGCTGCGCATGAAGGGGGAGACGTCGCGTTGCGTGGCCTCGCCATAGCCCATCATCAGTTCATGCTCGCGACCCAGCAACGCGTAGCTGCCGGCGAGGTTGAGGTCAACCGCCTCCATTCTCGAGGTGCCGAGCATATGGCTTGCCCATGCCGTCATGCCGCTGCGGTCATCGTTGGGGAACCCCGCACCGCCGTAGTACACCTTGCCATCCGTGTCGCTTTGTCGATGGGTGTAGGCGGCCTTCACATGCCAGTCGCCGCCCAGGCGATGGTCGAGGGTGGCGAAGGTGGTCTTGTCCGTCAGTGGCCAGGAACTCCAGTGCGCCGCCATATTGGTGGAGCGTGAGAGCCCGGCCTTGCCACCCTGGCTGTTCCAGTAAGGCACGGTGCCCCAGGAAGTGCCTTGTACCTGTTTGTTCTGGTAATCAAAGCCCACGGCCAGCACGGTATCGTCTGATAGGTCGCCTTCGAGAATGCCGTAGCCGACGGCCCGCTGTAGCCCGTAGTTGTCGCGGAACGACTGGCTGTCGCGGTAGGCCAGCACCGTTCGCCCGCGCAGCTTGCCGTCGTACGCCAGGGGGCCGCCGACATCCACGTAGCTGTAGTAGTTGTCATGGCTGCCACCGCTGATGCCGGTTTTGGCCTGCCACTGGGCGGTGGGGCGCTTGCGCACCATGTTCACCGTGGCCGACGGGTCGCCGGCGCCGGTAGTCAAGCCCGTGGCACCGCGAACCACCTCGATGCGGTCGTAGATGATGGTATCGGAATCCGACTTCATGTAGCCGAAGGTGTTGAGCATCCCGTCAATCTGGAAGTTGTTGATGCCATAGCCACGGGACGAATAGGACACACGGTCGGAGTCGTTGTGCTGGACGTTGATGCCCGTGGTCTGGCGCAGCACTTCGGTCAAGGTGTTGAGGTTGAAGTCATCCATTTGCTGGCGAGTGATCACCGAGATGGACTGCGGGGTTTCCTTGACGGACAGGTTCAGGCGGGTGGCGGTGCTCATCGAACCGGTGGTGTAGGCCCCGGTGTGCTCGGTGGTAGCCCCGAGGCCGTCGGCACTGATGCGCGTGGCACCGAGTTCGAGGGTGTTGTCTTTGAGGGTGTAGCTTTCGGGGTCGGTTTCAGCCAGCAGGTCCGGGCTCACCACCACGCTGAAGAGGCCGAGGGTAAAGGTCATGGAACGGGTAAAGGGCGCAAACATCGCGGAAGACTCCTTGTCGTCTTTGCAGCCTTCTCAGTAAGAGAAGGCCTTGGCTCAAAGACGAAAGGAGGCGTGGAACTTTAGGCTTAAACGAGAATGATTGTTATCTTTCTGTTACAGCGGTGCTTGGAGTACCACCTCGGTGGTGGCCTTTTTCGGTTTGATCAGGCTGAAGTCGATCAAGCCTTTCTGCTGGCGCTCGTAGGGGTTGCCGATCAACAAGGGGCGTGGCTTGAAGCTGTCGCTGACCAGGCTCTTGCTGCGGTCCCATTCATCGAAACTCAGCCCGGCCAGGTCGGCCCAGGTATGAATCAACTGCGAACTGCTGTACGGGCGTTGCAGGTCGCCGGCGAAACTCCAGTCGTGGGTTTCGCGCCATTTCGGTGAGGCGTAGGCCATGAACGGGATGGTGTACATCGGCGCTGTCGGCTTGCCTTCGTTGCGGCCCAGGGTGCTGTGGCCGGCGGAGTCGAAGACGTCTTCACCATGGTCCGACAGGTATAGCAGGAAGCCGTTGGGGTCGGTCTTGGCGTAGTCCTTGATCAGGCTCGACACCACAAAGTCGTTGTACAGCAAGGCATTGTCGTAGCTGTTGTAGGTCGGCAACTGTGCATCACTGACGCCATCCGGCACGCCCTGGCGGTCGGTGAACTTATCGAAGGTCGGCGGGTAGCGGTACTGGTAGCTCATGTGAGTGCCCAGCAAGTGCACCACGATGAACTTGCGCTCGGCAGGGTCGGCCAGGGCCTTGGAGAAGGGCGCGAGCACGTCACCGTCGTATTGGCGGGCGTTTTGGTTGCGGTTGTTGTTCAGGTACACCTGCTCGTCGGCCTGTTCCGAGAACGTCGTGAGCATGGTGTTGCGCTTGGTCATGGTCTGCTGGTTGGTGATCCAGTAGGTCTTGTAGCCGGCCTGCTTCATCACGCTGACAATCGACGGGGTCTTGAGGTACAGGTCCGGGTTTTCTTCGTCGGCGAAGGTCAGCACCTGCTGCAGCGCTTCGATGGTGTAGGGGCGCGGGGTGATGACATTATTGAACACGGCCAGTTGGTCGCGCAGCTTGTCCAGCTCGGGCGTGGTGTTGCGCGGGTAGCCATAGAGGCTCATACGCTGACGGTTGGTGGACTCGCCGATCACCAGCACCAACGTGGACGGCTGGCCGGCCATGCTGTCCTTGAGGTTCTTCAAGGGCGGGATCTGGCTGGCGCTGGTGAGCATGCCTTGCATGTTGTCCAGCTGTTCGGTGTAGCGACGGTACGCCACGATCATCTGCCACGGCACGGCGGGTTCGATACGGGTTTCAAAGCGATCGATGGCCTGTTCCATGTTGTCACTGGTGGCTATCTGCTTGACCAGCGGATAACCCACCACCGCCACAACAATCGCTGCGGCTGCCAGCATCGACTGGCCGCGAGGCAGGTAGACCGGGCGCAGGCGCGTCCACAGGAATACGGCGAAGGCGGTGTGGGCGATGAACGCCAGCACGATCCACCAGGCAAAATACTGGGTGGCGTATTCGCCGGCTTCAGAGATGTTCGACTCGAACATGATGAAGATGACGCTTTGGGAGAATTCCTGCTGGTAGATGAAGAAATAACCCAGGCTGGCCATGGAGCACGCCCATAGCACCACACCGATCAAGGCGGCGAGCAGGCGCGTACGGCGAGGGAACAGCAGCATCGGCGCCAGCCACAGCGCACTCATGAAAAAAGCTTGGCGAAAGCCACTGAAACCGGAGGTGCCGGTCAGTTGGATCAGCAGTTGGGTAATACCCGAGAAGTACCAGAAAAACAGAAACAACCAGCCAAAACCGGCCCAATCAAAGCCTTTCGCAGACGTGGTGCTGCGTTTGAACATCGCCATCCAGCGCTCCAACCCGATAATTTTTCAGTTGACGCGCAGGGGCGCACGCAACAGAGGCCACCCTTGCATGGGGTGGCCCTTCGGGCGGGAGTATCGGGAGGGGCATGTGAAAACTTTGTGAGATTTATGTAGCCGTTATCTTACAAAGTGGTGACGAGGCTTAGCAGAGTGCAGGCTGGGCGCTGGAAGGCTGGTCCAGCTGGGCTTGGATGATGTGCGAACGCAGGCGCAGGACTTCCTGCTGCAGTTGATCGCGTTCGTCCTTCAACTGACGCAACTCATCACGACGGATGTTGACGTAGAGGGTCTGTGGCGGGCGGGTCATCTGTGCTGTGCTCATTGCTTACCTCGCAAATAGCCGGTAGATCGCGGTGCCAGAACGCTTGATTCGAGGTTCTCGGCATCAGTCGGAAGCAATTCTGAATTCTTTTTTGGAACAAGGGAACTTTTTTATTTTTGACGGTCCTGTGACTTTTATCGCTGTGATGGTGAAATGATGGCTACTTTTTTGTCATGAAACTACACGGATCCGCTCTGGACTAACCCTCATTAGCCTCATTGCGCTATAAACTATGTCACACATTTTTTAGTAGTTAGGAGCATCAGCACATGCAACTGGGGATTATCGGACTAGGCCGCATGGGCGGGAATATTGCACGGCGCCTGATGCTCAATGGGCATACCACCGTTGTTTACGACCGTAACGAAGCATTTGTAAAAGGCCTGAGTGAAGAGGGCGCCACCGGCGTTGCCGACCTCAAGGCGCTGGTGACCGGGCTGCAGAAACCGCGCACGGTGTGGGTGATGTTGCCGGCAGGCGCGCCCACTGAAGACACCATCAATGAATTGAGTACGCTGCTCGAAGACGGTGATGCAATCATCGACGGCGGTAACAGCAACTATAAGGACGACGTTCGCCGGGCCAAGGCCCTGGCTGAAAAAGGCCTGCACTACGTCGATGTCGGCACGTCCGGCGGCGTGTGGGGCCTGGAGCGTGGCTATTGCATGATGATCGGTGGCGACGCCCAGACCGTGCAGCGCCTTGATCCTATCTTCAAGAGCCTGGCGCCGGGCCTGGGCAACATTCCGCGCACCAAGGACCGTTCCGCCAGCGCCGACCCGCGTGCCGAGCAGGGTTATATCCACGCCGGCCCTGCGGGCTCCGGTCACTTCGTCAAGATGATCCACAACGGCATCGAGTACGGGATGATGCAGGCGTTTGCCGAAGGTTTTGACATCCTCAAGACCAAGAACTCGGAAAACCTGCCGGAAGACCAGCGCTTCGACCTCAACGTCGCCGATATCGCCGAAGTCTGGCGCCGTGGCAGTGTGGTGTCGTCCTGGTTGCTGGACCTGACCGCCGACGCCCTCGCCACCGACCCGAAACTGGAGGGCTATTCCGGCTCGGTTGCCGACAGTGGCGAAGGCCGCTGGACCATCGAAGCCGCCATGGAACAAGCCGTGCCGGTACCGGTGTTGTCCACCTCCTTGTTCGCACGCTTCCGCTCGCGCCAGCAAAGCACCTACGGTGACAAAATGCTCTCTGCCATGCGCTTCGGCTTTGGTGGTCACGTGGAGACTTCCAAAAAATGACCGCCAACGGCAAGAAACTCAAGGCCGAACCCGCTCCGCCCACCACCCTGTTTCTGTTTGGTGCCCATGGTGACCTTGTAAAGCGCCTGCTGATGCCGGCGTTGTACAACCTCAGTCGGGATGGGCTGCTGGCCGATGGCTTGCGCATTGTCGGCGTTGATCACAACGCCATCAGCGATGCCGATTTCGCCAAGAAACTCGAGGACTTCATTCGTACCGAGGCCGCGAGCAAGGTCAAGGGCAACGCGGATAACGCCCTCGACCCACAACTGTGGGCGCAATTGGCCAAGGGCATCAGCTACGTCGAGGGCGATTTCCTCGACGACAGCACTTACGCCGACATCGGCAAGAAGATCGCCGACAGCGGCACCGGCAACGCGGTGTTCTACCTGGCAACCGCACCGCGCTTCTTCAGCGACGTGGTGCAGCGCCTGGGCAGTGCCGGCCTGCTGACGGAGACCGACGACAGTTTCCGTCGCGTGGTCATCGAGAAGCCCTTCGGCTCCGACCTGGCCACCGCCGAAGCGCTGAACGCCAGCCTGCTCAAGGTGATGAGCGAGAAGCAGATCTATCGCATCGACCATTACCTGGGCAAGGAAACGGTGCAGAACATCCTGATCAGCCGTTTCTCCAACGTGCTGTTCGAAGCGTTCTGGAACAACCATTACATTGACCACGTGCAAATCACCGCCGCCGAAACCGTCGGCGTAGAAACACGGGGCAATTTCTTCGAAAAAACCGGCACGTTGCGCGACATGGTGCCCAATCACCTGTTCCAACTGCTGGCGATGGTGGCCATGGAGCCGCCTGCAGCCTTTGGCGCCGACGCCGTGCGCGGCGAGAAAGCCAAGGTGATTGGCGCCGTACGCCCTTGGTCCCTGGAGGATGCGCGGGCCAACTCGGTACGCGGGCAGTACACCGCCGGCGAAATTGGCGGTAAACAATTGCCGGGCTATCGCGAAGAAGCCAACGTGGCGCCTGACAGCAGCACCGAGACCTTCGTCGCCCTCAAGGTGATGATCGACAACTGGCGTTGGGTCGGCGTGCCGTTCTACCTGCGCACCGGCAAACGCATGAGCGTGCGCGACACCGAAATCGTCATCTGCTTCAAGCCCGCGCCGTATGCGCAGTTTCGCGACACCGAGGTCGATGAGCTCAAGCCCACCTACTTGAAGATCCAGATCCAACCGAATGAGGGCATGTGGTTCGACCTGCTGGCGAAAAAGCCGGGGCCGACCCTGGACATGGCCAATATCCAGTTGGGCTTTGCCTATAAGGACTTCTTCGAGATGCAACCGTCTACCGGGTACGAAACCCTGATCTACGACTGCATGACCGGCGACCAGACCTTGTTCCAGCGTGCCGACAACATCGAGAACGGCTGGCGTGCGGTGCAGCCATTCCTCGATGCGTGGAAGGAAGATGACGGGATCCAGGCCTACAAGGCGGGTGAGGATGGCCCGGCCGCTGCTGACGCTTTGCTGGCCCGTGATGGCCGCAGCTGGCACAGCCTCGGATGAGTGACGCAGCGATTCATCCCATCCGTTTTATCCTCAGTGACGTGGACGGCACCTTGCTGCATCCCGATCACAGCCTCAGCCAACGCACCGCCGACGCGGTGCGCGCCTTGCGCGAAGCCGGAGTGTTGTTCAGCCTGGCCAGCGGGCGCCCGCCCAAGGCCATGCTGCACCTGATCGAAACCTTTGGGATCGATGTGCCGGTGGCGGGCTTCAATGGCGGTACCTTGATCAACCCGGATGGCAGCATCCTGGTTGCCCATCATCTGCCGGCGGAAGCGGCGCTGGTTACCCTGGCGCTGTTTTCAGCGGAGCCGGAGGTGGAAGTGTGGGTGTTTGCCGATGGCGACTGGCTGCGCCGTGACCCGCCAGGGCCGATGGAGCCACGCGAGGCGAATGGCCTGGGCTATGGGCCGGTGGTGGTGGAAAGTTTCGAGCCCTACCTGGACCGGGTCGACAAGATCGTCGCCGCGAGTCACAACACGCAATTATTGGTAGAGCTGGAAGCGCGATTGCAACCCAAGGTGCAGGGGCTGGCCCAGGTGTCGCGTTCGCAACCGGTGTACTTGGACGTGACCGCGATGCTGGCCAACAAGGGCGAGGCCTTGAAGACCTTGGCGGCACACCTGGGTGTGCCCATGGAGCAAACGGCGGCGATTGGCGATGGTGGCAATGACCCGGCGATGTTTCAGGTGGCCGGGTTGTCGATTGCCATGGGGCAGGCGGAAGAAACCGTCAAGCGCCAGGCCAGTGTGGTGACGGGCAGCAACATCGAAGATGGCGCCGCCGAAGCAATCGAACGGTTTATTCTCGCGGCACCCTAAGCGACGCGTGTTCTAACTCTGAACTTGCGCGCCATTAACACATGGCGCGCAAGTTACACGGTCGACTTACTTTGGCATTACCCAGGACTGCAACTGGTGGCCATCTTTGTCGAGCTCGGCACGCGCTTGCAACAGCAAGTTTTCCAGTTGCGCCGGGTCGGTATAGGCACTCGACGACAGTTGTTTGCTGCCGATACGGTTATTGGTACGGTCGATGACGCTCAGGCTCAGGGCGCCGTTGCCATCGTGCCAGGCCACGCACTGAAAGGGTTGGAAAGCACGGTCTGCGATCAAAAGAGCTTCGTTGATGCGGAGCGGGGCGTTCATGTGGGTTCTCTCTCATTGCCCATTCAAGTGAGTGCCGGCGGTTGGGCTGACCGTGCGGCGGGTTACTTGTACTGATGCACGATGGCGGGGTACGGGTCACATGTTAGAGCAACTATTTTCAACTTTTAGTGATGGGCGTCATGTAAGCGGCTGTTTTGAAAGCTGAATGAAAGTTCTGGAAGTGCCTAACTTTTTTGGCGTAAACGCGCGAAAGTGGCTTTTTGCCCAGACTTATAGCGAAACGGTACAAGCCCCGCGTCAAGACCTTGCTAGGGTTAGCAGCAGACGTCACAAACTGTTGTTTCTAAATAACTTTAACAATTTTGACGCCAAGGAACAGTCATGGGTGGACCCCCCGTTCAACGTCGATTGCTAGTGGTTGACCCCTGTGACGACTGCCACGGTCTGTTGCCCGGTTTGCGGACGGCGGGGTGGGCCGTCGACAGCTGTACGTTGGAAGCGGTGGGTGACCGATCCTGTGATGTCGGCCTGTTGCGCCTGCAGCCCTACCACCTGGAGCGTCCGGAAGCGGTCAAGGAGCTGATCGGCCGCAGCGGCACGGAATGGATCGCCGTACTCAGCCAGGACGTGTTGCGCCTGCAGAACGTCGGTGACTTCGTCTGCGAGTGGTTTTTCGACTTCCATACTTTGCCCTTCGACGTTGCCCGCGTACAGGTGACCCTGGGGCGCGCGTTCGGCATGGCACGCTTACGAGGCAAGGGCCAGACGCCGGTGGACGAACCCGAGCATGAACTGCTGGGGGACAGTCGGCCGATCCGTGAACTGCGCAAATTGCTCTCCAAGCTGGCGCCCACCGAATCCCCGGTGTTGATCCGTGGCGACAGTGGCACCGGTAAAGAGCTGGTGGCCAAGACCCTGCATCGTCAATCCCAGCGCCACGCCAAACCGTTTGTGGCGATCAACTGCGGGGCGATCCCGGAACACTTGATCCAATCCGAACTGTTTGGGCATGAAAAGGGTGCGTTCACCGGTGCCCATCAGCGCAAGGTCGGACGTATTGAAGCCGCGAACGGCGGCACGCTGTTTCTCGATGAAATCGGCGATCTGCCGATGGAACTGCAAGCCAATCTGTTGCGTTTTCTGCAGGAAAAACAGATCGAACGCGTGGGCGGCAGCCAACCGATTCCCGTGGATGTGCGCGTACTGGCGGCGACTCACGTCGATCTCGAAGCCGCGGTGGAGAAGGGCACCTTCCGCGAAGACTTGTATTACCGCCTCAACGTCTTGCAAGTGGTCACCGCGCCATTACGCGAACGCCATGGCGACGTCGCGATGTTGGCCAACCACTTTTCACGGTTCTACAGCCAGGAAACCGGCCGCCGCCCCCGCAGCTTCAGTGACGACGCCCTGATCGCCATGGGCGAGCACGCCTGGCCGGGCAATGTCCGCGAGCTGGCCAACCGCGTGCGCCGCGGCCTGGTACTGGCCGAAGGGCGTCAAATCGAAGCCGTTGATCTGGGATTGCAGGGCCGGCAGGCAATTTCGCCGCCCATGGCTACACTGGAAGACTACAAGCACCGCGCCGAACGCCAGGCACTGTGCGATGTGCTCAACCGGCACAGTGACAACCTGAGTGTCGCCGCCCGCGTGCTGGGGGTGTCCCGGCCTACGTTCTACCGGTTGCTGCACAAACACCAGATCCGCTAGGGCGGGTAAACCGAAAAGCCCCGCAACGACCCTTATCGTTGCGGGGCTTTTCCTTTGTTGTGGTAAACGGGCTTGTCGAATCGTCGCACCGCCCGCGTTGGGCGGCGAAGCAGCCCCTCCTCAATCAAAAGTAATACGGAAACTTCAGGCTGAACGTAAAGTCCGGCGCATCATCCGTCATCCCGATCGCCAGGTTCGGCACAATCGTCAGGTTGTCCGATGCGGCAATCGTCATCCCTACGTTGAAGTAGCCGGCGTTGGCGTCGCTGGACACCACCGATTGCCAATCCCCGCCATTAGGTTTGAGCTTGCTCTTGCGCTGTATCAGGTCGGAGACTGAGAACGACATACTCATCTTCTCGTTCAGCGCGAAGGCAACGCCTACCCCGACTTGGAAGCTGTCGCCAAGGCTGACCTTGCCGCCGACTTTCTGGTTGACGTCACTGCTGATGTCATCGAATGACTCTTCGAAGTTGTGGGTGTAGGACAGCGAACCAAACAGCACGGCCGGGTCGAACGTCTTGACCAGGGATATGCCGGGAGTAATCGACCAGACACCGTTACCCGTAGGCAGGTTTTCCGGGACATACAGGTTGTCGTTGGCGGTAGACCTGACCAGCTTGATGCCAAAGGGCTCTTTACCGGTTGGCGCCTTGACGCGTACCGACACCACCGCATCCGGCAGGGTGGGGGTTTCATCCAGGAATTTGTACGCCACGCCGAAGTTGACGTCGCCGATGGTCGGGTCGCGGGTCACCGACTCTTCCGATGTGGCGTTGCCATTGTTACCGGCACCGCCCGACTGGTAGGTCGATTCGCGGTAGATCACCGGTACGTTCACATCAAACTGCCAGCGGTTATCGAGGTTGTAGCGACCGGTCAGGTCAAGGGTCCAGTTGTCCGACTTGATCCGGTCCAGGTTGATATTGCCGAGGAAGATCGAGTCCAGCGCCAGGAAGCCGTTAAGCGTCAACTGGCGGGCGTCGTAACGCGCATAAGTGACACCGGTTTCAAAGCTGAACTTGCCATTGCCGAAAAAGCCGCTGGCCTCGTTATAGAGGTTACTGACGCTTTGCGCAGGCGCCGAATCGTCCTTGAGAGACTGACCATAGGAACTGCCGCCGCCGCCCGCACCACCCGAGGCGGCCGCAGCGCCGGTACCGGCGACGGTTGCACCGCTGGCCTTCTGGAAGTCTGCCGGGGATTTCGCCAGGCGCTTGGGCGCCGGTGTCGCCGGTTGATCCTCAACCTGGCGTACCCTTTGCTCCAATACCGCCAGGGCTTTTTGCTGCACTTCGTACCGCTGCTTGAGTTCCAGGAGTTCTTGTTTGAGGGTCTCGATATCGGCGTCTGGCGCGGCATACAGCATGGATGCTGGCAAGAGCGTACTTAAACAGACCACCGCACGTAACGATAACGATCGATGCATGAAATAAGCCGTCCTTTTCTAATGCGAAAGTGTCGAGGGTCAGCGTAGTTCAATAACCGAGAGTGCGTAGGCCTTTAAGTTGATCCAAATTGCAGTTCAACGCCGGGTTGTTCAGTCCGTTATTGCCCATTACCACGTTGAGCTGGGTCATGTTGTTGACGAAGTTGGTATTCCCGGTCAACACCGTGCCTTGCAGCACTTGGCCGCCGCCAATCTGCTGGAGGCTATTGCCTTGGTTATGGTTGGCCTGGATCGCCATCTGCAAGCCGCCATTGTTGGCCGATACGCTTACGCGGCCCGCCGCGCTGTCGCCGGTAACCGTACCGCCGGCCACCAAGACTTGCCCCGATTGCACAATATTGGAAGGCGCAAAGCCGTTTTCAGTGACGTTGATACCGACATTGTTGTACGCCGTGTTGCCGTCGCCGGCGGTGCGCACGCTTTGCGTCACGCCGGTGCCAGTGCCCAGGCCAGCGCCTCCGGTGACGTTGCCGGTGCCGGTATTCTGGTTCGTACCTGTGCCTGCCGAGCCGGTGGTCTGCACATAAAACTGGGGGGTAATGGTCGATGAATCGACTTGCATGCTGGCTTTGCCGGTGATGGTGTCACCCACGGCATTGGTCCAGGTGCTGCTCATGACAATACCGAAGCTGATGATCCGCCCCGGCATCACGTAGCGGCCGCGCAGCTCGGCCATTTCCGAATCCTTGAGTTCGATCGGTTTGAACCCTGATGAAGCATAAGCGGGCATTGAGGCTGCCAGACACAAGACCGTCAGCCAACGGGAAGTGTTCATCTTTCGCTCCTGGAGCGTCCTGCCCCTTATTGCGCTTCTTTAGAAGAAGTCGCTCTGGATGAAACCGAAATCCATCAGCTCAGCATCGCCTACGGGCCTGAACTCATTCAACTGGTTCTTGGCGGTCAGTGGCGTGGGCGGGTCGAGCAAGGCATTGGCCTTGTCGTAGCCTTCACCCAGCACGGCGAAAACGATGCCATTCCAGCCCTTGACGAAGTCGTCGTGTGAATAGCGCTTATGGCCCAGCACGGGGTCGCCGATATAGACCCAGTCCTTGTCCGCGCGCTGCAATACTACGAAGTGCTTGTAGCCACGAATTTCCAGCAGCACCACCACGGGGATCTTCACGGTCGCCAGGGTGTCTGGCCCGATCTTGTAGCCCCGGGCACGCATGCCGATGCTTTCGAGGTAGCGCTTCATGTCCAGCATGGAAAAGCCCTGGGTGCGTACCAGGTCCTGGTCCGCATTGACCAGCATGCCTTTGATGACGTGGTCTTCGTCTACGTCCAGCCAATAGCCCTGGCGCAGAATGGTGGCGAGTGCCGCAGCACCGCAGCTGAAATCGGTTTTCTGTTCCACCAGGTTGGCGAACCGGCGCTCACGGATACTCTCAACCTTCTTGTAGATGACTGCACCGCCAGGCATGGCGGAGATCGCCATGGTGCCTGCCCATGTAGGGCCGGTGAGCAACATCAGGAGGGTGAGGGTCGCGAGGCGCATGATCGTGTGACCTGCTGGCTACTGATATAAAAAACAGGGAGTAAAAAAGGGCCTTGTTGCCAAGGCCCCTTTGGATCAGAAGCGCACGCCGCTGGCGCAGACGCTGCAACCCTGGCCGATCGACAGGCTGTTGCTGCCTTGGTTGCCGGCACCGGATTGCAGGTTCACACCCACGTTGCCGGAGTTGCGGTTAACCGAGTTGTCGAGGCTGGAGTTGTTGGACACGTACTGAGGTTTGCCGCCGTGATGGCCGTACCCGGTAGCCGCGGTATTGAGGTAGTTGTTGGCGAGCGAGTTTTGCTCGGTGTTGGCGGCCGCTGCGATGTTTTTGCCATCAGCCGTGGTGATCGCCAGGTTGTTTTTGCCTTGGTTGCCTTGACCGGCCTGGCCGTTGTAGCCCAGGTTGCCGGAGTTACCGTTAGCCGAGTTGTCCAGGGAGGCGTTGTTTTGCGTGCCTTTGTTGACGAAGTTGTTCAGCCCGCTGTTTTGATTCACATCGACCACGGCAAACACGGTGGCGAAGTCGCCTTTGGCGCTGGAAATCGCGCCAGAGTTGTCGGCTTGGTTGCCGCTGCCGGCTTGAACGTTCACACCGACGTTACCGCTATTGCCGGTCACCGAGCCATCGGCAGAGGCGTTGTTTTCGGTTTTGGTGTCGTCAAACTTGTTGCCGACGCTGTTTTGTACATCCGTGACCACGGAGGCAACCACACCGGTTGGTTGAGGCGCAGGGTGCCAGCCACCACCTGCTTGAGCAGCAGCAGCCATCAGGGCGGCGAGAGCGAAAACCAGTGGTTTCAGGGCCATTTGAGGTTTCATGGTGTTTCTCCTTGCTTCTAATTAGTTGGTTAAGTGTTGGTACGGTCTAGCCAGTGCTACCAAGCTGTTACTTGATAGTGATGCCCAGGGTGTTAGCCACTCGGTTCCCCACCCCAGCACTCTGGTTCACCTGAATCACTCCTCGGCTGCCTGTGAAGGCCTGGTCGCTTGTCACGACCTGGCGGCTGCCAGTGGTGGGGGTGAGCCCTGAGTCGGTTGCCAGCGTCGTCGTGTTCTGTTGCAACAGGACGCTGTCGTCTATGGCTTGCGGGCCAGGGTTGATGCTGATCCGCACGGCATTGACTGATTGGTTATTGGCCCCGGCTGACTGGTTGATGCCCAACATGCCGTTGCCATTGGTAAAAGAGGTGCCCTCGATCGCTGCCTTGGCGGCCAGAGAGGGGTCGACCTTGCCGTTCATGTTCTGGATATTGCGGGTGGTGCCCTGGCCACCGAGTGCGACGGCGCGGTTGTTGGCGGTTTGCTGCTGGTTGCCCGCCGCCTGGTTGATCATCACGTTGCCGTTGTAGGCTTGGCCGCTGTTGTTGATCACCGCGGTGTTGTCGGCCATCGCCGAGGCACTGCCCAGCAGGGCCAGAAGGAGCAGGGAACGGTTCATTATTTGCCCCCCATCATGCTGCCGATGTTGTTCAAGGGCGCCATGCCACGCTGGATCGAATCGCTGATCTGCCCACCCACGGAAGCCCCGGCACCGTGACCGGCGGCTGAGCCGGAACCGAGTGTTGAGACACTGTTTTGGGTGTTGTTCAGGCCCGGAATGTTTCCGTTGGGCAGGATGGCGCGGGTAATGCCCGCGCCACTGGCGATGCCACCGATGTCCATGTCACTGAGCTCACCCGTGGAACCAAGGATCTCGTGGCTTGGATTGGCGTTGGCGGTGGTGGGGTAGGGGTCTTTACCGAATGAAGGTCGACCGTACATGTGCCCTTGTACGTCGCGGCCGGTCACGATCACGCCGTCACCTGCAAGGGTCGGAAGACTGATGCTGGCGCTGAGTACACAGCTGACCAGCAGTACGTTCATCGAACCTTGAGTGAGTGTGATCACGGCGGCATTCCTTATTCTTCACGCTGACCCTAAACAGCGTTGTAAGGGAGAGAGCAGAAGCCGTGCCGCTTTTTATTTATCTTGGTTATTCAATGGGTTGCGTTTAATGCGAGGCAAAATGATGGCCGCACTGTATCAGCCGTGAGACAGCGACCCTTAAAGCCCAGGCTACCCAGCCACTGCACAACCGCTTCACCTCCCTGTATCAGCGTTGAAACACCGCGCATGACAAAACGATGAACGCGCTCACCGTGGGCGGTTCAGGGCATGCAGGTGTAAAAAAAACGGACACTTCGGGCGCGCGCAAGCCTACGCCGGAGGGCGAAGACTCAGCCTTTAGGGGCTTTACGCGGGATGGAATTGAGTACGGGGTTGCCGTCCTGGTTCTGGGTCAGGTAGACCGGCAGCACCTTGGGCAGGGAGGGCACGAGGTTGTTGACCTCGTTGATGTTGTAGATGCCGCCGATGCGGATCGCCCCGGTGCTGGCGTCGGCCAGCATCACCGGTTTGCTCAGGTAACGATTGATCAGCGGCAACGCATCGGCCAGGGCCAGGTTGTCGAGGATCAGCTTGCCCTGGCGCCAGGCCAGTGCGGTGTCGTCCGGGTTGATCGGCTGCACGCGAGGCGTGGCGTCACCCTGCTGATAGCTGGCCTGCATGCCGGGCGTGAGGGGCACGCTGCCGTGTACTGCGTCGCTGGCGATTTGTACCGAGCCTTCGAGCAGCATCACCCGTACCTGGTCTTCGTATTTCCACACGTTGAACTGGGTACCCGTGACGCGTACCTGGCCATTGCCGGCGCGCACGATAAACGGGTGGGCGTTGTCATGGCTGACCTTGAAGAACGCCTCGCCCTTGTTCAGCGTGACCCGGCGCTGGTCCTTGTAGTTGCTGTAGACCAGCTCGGTGCCGAGGTTGAGCTCCACCTGGCTGCCATCGCCCAGGGTGACCTGGCGTAAACCCGTGGTGGCGTCGAAGCGCTCATAGGAACTGGGCAACCAACCGGCTTCCCAGCCGGTAAAAGCGGCGAGGGGCAGGGCGACCAGGCAAATCGCCGCCGCCACTGCGTAGGTACGCGCCCGGCTGCGGGGCTTGAAGGGCACCACCACTGGCGCAGGTTCTTGGCGTGGCAGGTGGTCGGCGACGTCCCAGATTTCGAGCATGGCCGCATATTCAAAGGCATGCAGCGGATGGGCATCGTGCCATTGGGTAAACGCCTGACGTTCGCCCTCCGTGCAGTCAACGGCGTGCATGCGCATGCACCAATGCGCAGCGGCATCGGTGATCGCGTCATATTCGGCTTCTGATAGAGACTGTTCGCGCATTGACCCATCCTGATTTCCCACATTCTAACTTCACGGGCCCGTGACGAGAACAGCGGTCATGGCGATTGCACATCAATGTTGAACGAATTTAGGCGATACAGCGGTTGAAACCTGCCATATAGCACTTATTCTCATTAATTGGCGTGTCCAGTCTCCTAGGTTCAAGGTGTCGTCGGTATAGGGTCGAGATGGCGTCCCATCTCACAGATAAGACGGGCGATGGAGTCGGCGTTGCACAGAATCGTGTCAATGCGGGCGTCCGGTGATGTGCTGTCCAGAAACGCGTCGCGCGCATCTTCCACAGTCGTACTGCCCGTGGACTTTTGGACGGCTTTGAAGATGGGGTCATCGGAGTCCGTAGAGTCGAAGCTCTCCCACATGCCCGAGAAGTCGTTCCAGCGTGAGAACAGCTGGTGACGCGGGGTGGCCAATGACAGGGCTTCGCGCTGTATCTGCTGCAAACTGTCGCGGGCGAGCCTGCCGGTCACGGTCAAGATTTCGATCAGGTCCGAGAACGGCCGGCGTGATTCAGCCGTGCTGATATCGTGGGCGGGCGTGTAGAGATGGGCGAACTCGTGAATCAGCGTGGCCGCTCGCGCATGGCCGTCAATGTCGAACGGTTCGGTCAATAAATGGGTGTATTGGTGCAGTTGTTGATCAAAAAACCGTTCGGTGAAAAACACTTGCTTGCTCTGGTCTTTGGCGATGACGAACGCTATCACGCCTTCAGAGGGATCACTGCCGGTGCCCACCACGAACCGTGAGCTGTTCAACAGATCAAGGCTGGGGTCCACCAAGGCTTTGCACACCGGGATCAGGACTTTTCTCATTTTTTTCAGCATGCTTTCGTCGATGTTGTCGGCGTCGAACAATTGCCTCAGGAACCCCTCCAGGCGGGTACCGGGTGTCAGCTGCTTGAGTTGCACCAGGTTGTGCATGGCGTTGAACGCATAGAAACGCGCCAGATCCAGCGCTTCGATGATTTGCATGGCCTTGGTGGGATACAGCCGGCGAATCTGTTCCATACCCGTCGCTTCGATGTTCAAGAACATCTTGGCGCTAGAGCGGGTCACGTAGCTATTCCCCAACCGCGAGAGCGCTTTTCCGTATTGCAGCCTGTGATTGTGCGGTTCCAGGACCAAACGCTGCAGACGGGTACTGGACACCAGGGGGCCGTCGCTGCCGGGGGCTTTGCCGGCTATTCGCAGTCGCTTGGCGTGTTTGATCGGGTAGACCTTACCTTCCACTGCGCCGTAGAGCGCTTTGCCATCGGAGGTGGCGTAAAGCCCGGTTTTCGGCTGTATGTGCAAGTCCGCCAAGGCTACATCGTTGACTTCGTAGGATTGCAGGCGCGTACGCCTGGGGTCTGTCACGTCGATGTCCGTAAGGGTTGGCGCGATCGGGGCTGCAGGGGTTTTCAGGTCGCGTTCATCCACCTCGTTGAACACCGGCGGTTGCGCCTTGGGCACCGGCGTGCGCACTAATTGCTCCACCGTCGCCATTTGCGCAACACCGAAGATGAACGAGCGCAGTGCATCCTGCCAATGGTGCTGTTGCAGGGCCTCGGCCGAGTCCTTGAACAGGGTGTAGCTCTGCCAGATCAGCAAGGGTAGCTGCAGTTTGCCCGGTAAGAACCTTGCCGCGCGCTGCACACCGCTGCCCAACAGGTGCTTGATGGTGTCCCAGAAGTCTTGGCCATCAGGGTCAAGCTGATGCTCAAGCATGCGTCCCATCACCTGCCGGTTGTCCTGGTACAGCTGTTTGATGGCGTGGCCCTTGATCGGCTGATTGGCCAAGGTGATTTCCGATGTCGCACCTTTGGTACCCGCCAGCAGGTTTTTATACGTGGCCTTGTGCGCACCCAGCAGGTGGGCAACGATCCAGTCTTGCAGCGTGCCGGGTACATTCAGTTGGTTGAGAAACTGCGCCGTGCTCTCGAACTCCTTGAAACACTGGCTTGGGTAGTACGGCGCATAGAGAATCAACGGGCCTGTGGTGCCGGCACTGATCAGATAAAGGCCCAGCGCCTTGGCGATGCTGGCGCGAGGTGTCGCAATCATTTCAAGGGGGCGAATACTCGCCGTGGCACCGTCGACGGCGGCTCGCGCGATGGCGTCCGGCATGTCGAATACCTGGCGAATCAGGATGTAGCCGGCGTCCGATAACTGCTCCTGCAGTTTCAGCGCATGGGCGTGTTGCAACAGCTGCCACGGCAATTGCTGGACGAAACGCCGCTCACGCGCCTGGGCCCCCGGCTGGTCGGTTTCCATTTTTTCCTTGAGACGGTCCTGACCGTCCTTGGCAATCTTCAAGTTCGCGAGGAGTTGGCGGACAGTCGATTCGGTCAGGGTCTTGGCGCCCGATTCCACGGTGAAGGAACTCGCCTGCTCGTTGATGTGCGCCAGGGCGTAATCGACGAGGTTCTGCCGCTGCCCACCCAACGCAAGTGTTGGCGTTATAAACACGTCTTCGGGGTAAAGGGCGTCGTCCACCAGCATGTCGCTGAGCGTGTCGTGGACATGCTGGCGCAACGAGAACAGCTCATACAGGTAGTCTTTCTCATCCAGGGTGTTGCGTCGGTATTGTTCCAGCAACTCGGCATGGTGGCGCTGCTCATCAGGTGGCGCCATGCCCAACCAAGCCGGCAGCGAGCGTTGCGTGACAAAATAATGCGCGAGCTGCGCGGCGCCCTCCAGGGGCGACGCGGGAAGCACGGCTAAACGATTCAAGAATGCCTTGCCGGTCGGCTTCTGTGCCAGCCAATGCGCCCTTTGTGCGATGTAGTGGTCGATCCACGACTGCTGGCGGTTTTCACTGATGGGCTCGGTGATCAGCCAGAACGCCCCCAAGGTATATCTGGCATGGGGCAGGCGTTGGCGCGGGTCAAGGTTTTCCAGGAGCGCCAGGCGTGCGTCGGGATCTTCCAGCCGCGCCTTGAGTTGTTCTTTCGCCAGCGACGGGGACGCGAAGCTTTCCAGGCCCCACGCCGGGGTCCAGAGAATCGCGCGGCCCGAGTGATGGTGGTCCAGGCCGCCGCGTTCGGTGAGCATCAGGCAATTGGCCAAGCGGTGGCGCAGGCTTTGCCCTTCACGTTCGACGGTGACGCAGTAGACATCCGGGATGAACCCTTGGAGGTCCTCCCGTCGACGGCGGTCGGGGGTGTCGCTGTCAAAAACGGCCTGGATGATCGACTCGTCCCTGGCGTCCAAGCTCTTGTTCAGGCGCCGCAGGTGCGCCTGGCTCAATATTGCCTTGGACATCATGTCGCCCATCAGCGGCAACAGGCTTTCAAGGCGTGCACGGGGAATGTCGCCGATGTCCTGGTGTTTAAAATGAGTCAGCACGCCCTCGACCATCCGATTGAGGGCCTTGACGTCCAGGTTGGACAGTTTCTCGGCATGATTGCCGTTGCGTGGCTGATAAACGCCGTAATGACGGGTCTCGGGAACCGGTCCGAGACCTTCGGCCAGGCGGCCGATGAAGTGATCCTCCAGGCTTTGGCTTTCCAGAGGCAACGCCACGGCACGCTGGTCGGCGCTGTCAGCGTAGCGATTGATGAATACCCGTGCCGGATCGAGCTGTTGGCGCTCACGCTGTCTCAAGTTATCGATCAGCGGGTCCATGACCGAGGGCAATGGCTTCATCAGGTCTTCCAGTGCCTTTGGGATATCAATCAGTTGTTTGTACAGCCGTTCTGCGCGCTTGGCGGCGGCCGACACCGGCCGCGTGGGGTCGGCCAATACGGAGTGAGTGGTCCAGCGCTGTGCGCTGTCCAGCGCCAGAAGCCGGTCGTCGACCATGAAGCGCACGTCCAGGGCATGGTCCAGCAGCGCCGAGAGGTTGATATCGCCGCGTTCGCGACGGAACTGGCCGAGCACATAGATCAGGTTGTTTACCTGCTTATCAATGATGCGTTCCATCAAGTGTTCGAACACGTTGCCGACGATGAGATTGCCGGTGACCTGAGGCTCGGTAAAGCCGATAAACAGCAGGCGCTCCTCCAGGGACATAAAGTTGTAGACATCGTCTTCATAGGCGGGCGCCTTCACCATCGCCTTCAAGGTCTGGATCAGGTCGGCGTGGTCGGCCAGCACTTGCAGCCCTTTGGGCGGCGAGTAAAACCAGGTGTGGGCGTTGCCAATCATCACGCAGCTGGTCAACTCGACACCATGCGCCGCGTGTTCCCAGAACCGCACGGTCTCCCAGCGCAGCCCGCCACTGGCCTGGGCGCGCGGAACACCGTCAGGGAGGAACAGGGCGGCCAGTTCATCCGCTTCTTCAGGGGTGATGATCGCGTCCTGGCGTTTGAGCAGTAGATCGATCCGGGCCTTGTGCGCCATCGTTTGTGCCAGGAATGTGCGACGCGAGGTGCCGTGTGGCGTGTCGGTGTTCCAGAAAGTCTCCAAGGTGTTTTGCAAGAACGACGACAACTGCCGTGACGCCTGTTCCAGGCCGTTTTCCCACGGGGTCAGTGCTTTGGATACGGGGGTGTATTGGGGATGGAAAAACTCACGTGTCTGCCCCACGGGCCAAGCCTGCTGACGATAGCGCAACAGCAGTGCATCGGTGATCGGCAGCGAATTGACCCATTGTCGAGGTTCACCGTCGGTGGGCCCCACCTTGAAAAAGTTGACCCGCGCGCGGCTGGGGTCGAGCGTGGGCAGGAGTGGGCGATACACGCTTTTGAGCAGGTCCTGAAGCATCGTCTCCAGGCTGGGCAGTTTAACCAGCTCGGCGAGCACCGCCTGCAGGTTGAGCGTTTGCTGGTGGTCCAGGGCTTTTTTTTGCGCCTGGAAAACATCCTGTGCAATATCCTCGGCCGTCAGCACCAGGCGGTTGTCCAGAATCAAGCCGGCGCGTGTGCCCAACGCGATGAACTGCAACAGGTCATTCGCTTGTGTGGCGTCCCTGAGTCGTTCGGTCAGCTCGACGAGCAAGCGTGCACGGTTATCGAACTTCTCCAAACCTCCGTAGGGCGTATAGAGAAACGCCGGGGTGTAGTCGCCTGTCGAACTCATCATGAAGCTGCCCGCCAACTCCAGCGCCGACGGGGTGTTTTTGTTCAGCCAGAGGGCTTGGGCGATCATTGGCGGTTCTTGCGCGCGTCGCGTGGCGTCGGTGGCGAATGACAGGTTGCGCAGAAACCCGATGTCCTTGGCGGTGATGCTGAAGTGCCGTTCGCGTTCGCGTTCCTTCCAGCCTGTGCGCAAGGCTTCGGTAAAAAAGTAAGGCGGTTGTACCTGGCTCATGAGGCGTTCCTTAAAGACGTTCAGACGGTGCGACGGCCCCGTCCGGTGAGTCTTGAGGCTAAAGCGCGGTACAGCGGCCCGGCAGTAGATATGTCTGGTGCGCGCGGCGCGCGGTGGTCGACAGCCGCGAGGGAAACCCTGTTTAATCGAGGGTGCCGATTGTTCGTACGCAGTTGCCGATTCCAATAATTAAACGGGAGCTACAGATGTCAGCATCGCCTTTGGATCAAGAACCTTCGCTCACGCGGCTCAGCAGTGCGCAGTTGACCCAGCTGTTGCGGCGGATCTTTATCCGCCACGGCACCTCTGAAACAGTGGCCCAGGTATTGGCCGAAAACTGCGCCAACGCCGAGCGCGACGGTGCCCATAGCCATGGGGTGTTCCGCATCCCCGGTTATGTGTCGACGCTGGACAGTGGTTGGGTCAACGGCAAGGCGGTGCCCATCGTTGAAGACGTCGCCAGTGGGTTTGTGCGGGTCGATGCTGCCAATGGTTTTGCCCAGCCGGCGCTGCACGCCGCGCGCGCGCTGCTGGTGGACAAGGCACGCAGCGCCGGGATTGCGGTGCTGGCGATCCGAAACTCCCATCACTTCGCCGCCCTTTGGCCGGATGTCGAGCCGTTTGCCGAAGAAGGCCTTGTCGCGCTCAGCGTGGTCAACAGCATGACCTGCGTGGTGCCGCATGGCGCCGACCGGCCGCTGTTTGGCACCAACCCGATTGCATTCGCTGCGCCCCGTGCCGACGGGCCACCGTTGGTGTTCGACCTGGCCACCAGCGCAATCGCCCACGGCGACGTGCAGATCGCCGCGCGCAAGGGTGAACGTTTGCCACCGGGCATGGGCGTGGACAGCCTCGGCCAGCCCACCCAAGACCCGAAAGCCATCCTTGAGGGGGGCGCCTTGCTGCCCTTCGGCGGGCACAAAGGCTCGGCGTTGTCGATGATGGTCGAACTGCTGGCTGCAGCGCTGACCGGGGGTAATTTTTCGTTCGAGTTTGATTGGTCAGGCCACCCAGGCGCCAGGACGCCGTGGACCGGACAGCTGGTGATTCTGATCGACCCCAGCAAATCGGCCGGGCAGGGCTTTGCCGAACGCAGCCAGGAATTGGTGCGCCAGATGCACGGCGTGGGGCTCAAGCGTCTGCCGGGCGACCGACGTCATCGCCAGCGAGAAAAATCCAAGGAAAACGGGATCGCCATTGGCGCCGAAGACGTGGCGAACTTGTACCGATTGGCGGGGGAATGATGCACATGATCGCGAGGGCGCCGGGCGGCACCCTCGCGGGCAAACGTGGATCAGTTACGGCGGCCCAACAACAGGCCGACCACTAGGCCAAAGCCTGCAGAAATGGCCACGGTCTGCCATGGATGGCCACCGATGTAGGTTTCGGTCGCATCGACCACAGGCTTGCTGCGCTCGCGCACATTGGACACCGAGTCCAGGGCTTGCTTGAGCTTGATGGCGACCTGCTCGCGCAGGGTTTCGCCTTCTTCGCCCACCAGGGAGGCGCTGCTCTTGAGCAGTTTGTCCGATTCCTCGATCAGTGCAGTCAGCTCACTGAACGCTTGATCCTTGATTTGTTCTTCGACGGCTTGCGCGGCAGATTTACGGGCCATTGTGTGACTCCTTGCAGGTAAAGGTGGCAGTGAACAATGGAGTCTCGGGCTGAGGCAAAAGTTGCAGTTTTTTTGCCCGGCAGCCTTTTCAGCTGCAATCCGAATCAAGAAATTTCGACCTACAGTGTAAGATGTCGCCTATTTGTGCAGCAGGTAATTCAACATGAGCTTCAATCTGGCCAACAAGACCCTCGCCGAACGCGCCGAGCTGGAAGATGAAAAGTCCCGTCTCTACGACCTGTGGCAAACCAACTTGGGCAAGGCCAAGGGTGAGGCGGCGCGGTTGTTCGGCGAGCGTGCCAAACGCAAGGGCAAGTGGGCCGAATGGGTCCGTGCGGAGCTGGACGGCATGTCGCCGCCGGAGTTCTCCAACATGGTGCGCAGTGAGGTCAACAAGTTGATGGCGGCGGCGAAGTAAAGCTGGCGACAATCGCCTCGCGCACTTTGAGCAGCATCGGATCCAGTTGGGCCTGGGTCAGCCACCCCAGTTCCACCGGGTAACGCGGCAGTGCCAGCGGGCAGGGCAGTGTGCGCAAGCCTGTCAGGCTGGCGATGGCCTCGGCGGCATGCCCCGGAATGGTCGCCACTGCCTGGCTGCCCTTGAGCAGAAACGCCAGCGCGGCAAAGTGGCTGGTCGACGCACACACTTGGCGGCTCAGCCCCAGCGCCGCGAGCCCCTCATCGGTAATCCCGACAAACCCGCCTGACGACACCAGCACATGCTCGCGTGCCACGAACTCGTGCAGGCTGATGCCTTGCTGGCCCGGCGCCAGGCTGTTGGGGTCGACCAGGCAAGCGTAATCGCCTTCTCCCAGCACCCGCCGACTCAGCCGGCGTTCGGCAAAACCTCCCGCCGTGATCGCCATATCCAGGCTGCGATCAAGCAGGGCGTTGCCGACGATCTGGCTGTGGGTCTGACGGAAAATCACCCGCAGTTTCGGCAGGCGCTGCGCGATGGCCTCCATCAGTCGGCGGCCGTAAGCGATCTCGAAATCATCCGACAACCCCACCACCACGGAGCGGCCCTGATAGTGCGGGGTCTGTGGATCGATCATCGCCAGGCTTTGCCGACAACGGTCTAGCGCTTCGCTGATCACCGGTTTCAACTGATTGGCGCGCAAGGTCGGCGCCAGGCCCCGGCCGGTGCGCACAAACAGCGGGTCGCCATACACATCGCGCAAACGCCGCAGGCCGGCACTGATCGCCGATTGCGTCACACCCAGGCGCAGCGCCGCACGACTGGCGCTGGACTCATCGTGCAGGGCCTCGAAGGTTTTCAGTAAGTTCAGGTCAACGTTTGCGATATTCATGTGGCTCATATCATTCAGCATTGAAGTGGGCTTTATTCATGATCGAGGCTGGCCGGAGAATGGGCAACCCTATTATTCGGAGTGTGTGTGATGCCTGTTTCTACTGTGGCCGCTTTACAGATAGGCGCGTTGCCGGGTGGCAAGGCCGAGACCTTGGCGCAAATCCTTGGCTACGAGGCGGAGATCCTGCGCAGTGGCGCGCAATTGGTGGTGATGCCCGAGGCGCTGCTCGGTGGCTATCCCAAAGGCGAAAGCTTCGGCACGCAACTGGGTTATCGCCTGCCCGAAGGCCGCGAAGCCTATGCGCGCTACTTTGCCAACGCGATCGACGTACCCGGCGTGGAGACCGAGGCGCTGGCCGGTTTGTCCGCCCGTACCGGCGCCAGCCTGGTACTCGGCGTGATCGAGCGCAGCGGCAGCACCCTCTACTGCACGGTGTTGTACTTCGAACCCATCGGTGGCTTGGTGGCCAAGCACCGCAAGCTGATGCCCACCGGCACCGAGCGGTTGATCTGGGGCAAGGGCGATGGCTCGACGTTGCCGGTGATCGACGCGGCGGTGGGGCGTATCGGCGGTGCGGTGTGCTGGGAAAACATGATGCCGCTGCTGCGCACGGCAATGTACGCCAAGGGCGTAGAGGTCTGGTGCGCGCCGACCGTGGACGAGCGCGAGATGTGGCAAGTGAGCATGCGCCATGTCGCTCATGAAGGCCGCTGTTTTGTGGTGAGTGCGTGCCAGGTGCAGGCATCGCCGCAGGCGTTGGGCGTCGAGGTTGCCAACTGGCCGGCTGAGCGCCCGTTGATCGCTGGTGGCAGCGTGATCATCGGCCCCATGGGCGACATCCTCGCCGGACCGTTGCAGGGCGAAGCCGGGCTGCTGACGGCACAGATCAACACGGACGACCTGGTGCGTGCGCGTTACGACTATGACGTGGTGGGCCACTACGCCCGGCCGGATGTGTTCGAGTTGGTCGTGGACGAGCGCGCCAAGCCGGGCGTGCGCTTTATCACTGACTGACACACGGTCGAAATGTGGGAGGGGGGTAAGCCCTGATGCCAGTCACTTAAGGGCGAATAGTGTACCTGTGGCGAGGGAGCTTGCTCCCGTTGGACTGCGCAGCAGTCCCAGTCTTTCAAGTAAAGAGCCGGGGCCGCTTCGCGGCCCAACGGGAGCAAGCTCCCTCGCCACAGGTTACACAAGATCGATTTCAGGCGGCTTTACCACGTCGCGGTGTTCGGCAGGTCCAGCGTCCCACGGTCGACGAAGCGCATCGTACCGAACAGCCCGCCCGCCAGTTTGCCTCGCAGCACGTAGGGCAGGTTGTTCAAGCTTTGGGTCTGGCTCAGGCCCAGGGTCTGACGTAACACGGAGAATGCCGAAACACTGACCGGCACCGTCAGAACCGTCTCGGAAAAGCGTGGAATGGAGCCGCTCTGATCACTCACACCTGACGCCAGCGGCCGGCCATTGACCTCCAGGTCCAGGGCCACGCCGTTGTAGTCGATTGCCGTTTCATTGGGGTTCTGCACCCGCAGCTTCACGGCGAAGCGCACTTCCAGGTCTTGGCTTTGCAGGGGCTCGATGCCCACCACGTTGATATTCACCGGGTCGCGGTTGGGGAACAGGGCGCAGGCGCTCAGGGTCAGCAGCAACAGCGATAGAACCATGAGCTTGCGCATCTAAAAGTGCTCCTATTTCGTGACGTCCGGGTCCTGCATGACTTTGAGGGTAGAGGACTCCGGATCAAATTCATCTTCTTCCAGCTCTATGAACTCTTCCGGCAGGAAAATGTTCAGCAGGATTGCACAGAACGCGCCCACGGTGATCGGCGATTCAAAGATGTTATGCAGCGCCTTGGGCAGCTCGCGCAGCACTTCCGGCACGGCGGCGACACCCAGGCCCATGCCGAGGGAGATCGCCACGATCAGCACATTGCGCCGGTGCAGCCCGGCTTCGGCGAGGATCTTGATCCCGGCCACGGCCACGGTGCCGAACATGATCAACGTGGCGCCGCCCAGCACCGGCTTGGGCATCAGTTGCAACACCGCGCCGATCATCGGGAACAGGCCCAGCAGCACCAGCAGACCGGCGATAAAGTACGCCACGTAGCGGCTGGCCACGCCGGTCAACTGGATCACGCCGTTGTTCTGGGCGAAGGTCACCATCGGCAGGCTGTTGAAGGTGGCGGCCATCGCCGAGTTGAGGCCGTCGGCCAGCAGGCCGGACTTGATGCGTTTGATGTACAGCGGGCCCTTGACCGGCTGCTGCGAAATCATCGAGTTGGCGGTCAGGTCACCGGCCGCTTCCAGGGGCGAGATCAGGAAGATCACCGCCACCGGGATAAACGCCACCCAGTCGAACGAGAAACCGTACTTGAACGGCACCGGCACGCTGATCAATGGCACCTGGGGCAACGCCGCCATGTCCACACGGCCCAACAGCCAGGCCACAACAAAGCCCAACGTCAGGCCAATCACGATTGAACCCAGGCGCAGGAACGGGTTGTTGAAGCGGTTGAGCACCACGATCGTCAGCAGCACCAGCGCCGCCAGCCCCATATTGCTCGCGGCGCCGAGGTCGCTGGCGCCAAAGCCGCCGGCCATGTCGGTGACCGCCACCTTGATCAACGACAAGCCCATCAAGGTAATGATGGTGCCGGTGACCACCGGGGTGATCAGCTTGCGCAGCTTGCCGATGAACTGGCTGAGCGCCACTTCGATAAAGGCGGCGAAAAAGCAGATGCCGAAAATCGTCGAGAGGATCTCATCGGTGCCGCCGCCGCGGGCCTTGACCATGAAGCCCGCGCTGAGAATCACACTGATAAAGGAAAAACTGGTGCCCTGCAGGCACAACAGCCCGGAGCCGATCGGACCGAACGTGCGCGCCTGCACGAAGGTGCCGAGCCCCGACACAAACAGCGCCATGCTCACCAGGTACGGCACTTCGCTTTCCAGGCCGAGCACGCCACCGACGATCAGCGTGGGGGTGATGATGCCGACAAAACTGGCCAGCACATGCTGCAACGCGGCAAAAACCGCTGCGGTGAAGTGCGGGCGGTCTTCCAGGCCGTAGATCAAGTCGGATTTATAGCGCGGGCGGGGGGCTTGAGCGTCAGACAAAATGCGGGCTCGGGTCAGAAAAGGGAGGCGCAGGATGCCAGAAACTGCCTATGCTCAGAAGTGTAAATAAATATTTATAAACCCCCTGCGCAAAATCCAAGGCCCGGCCGATAACGCTTATAGGCCCACATTCCAATGACAACAGTGGTGACCAAGGTCTGGGCAGCGCGTTGACGCTGACGGATCGTTTCGCGGCAGGGACGCTCGCAAACACAATTTCTGAGAGCACCCCGCCTATGTCCCTCCGTCAGCTGAATATTGCCCCTCGAGCGTTTCTCGGTTTCGCCTTCATTGCGTTGTTAGTGATTTTACTGGGGGTGTTTGCGGTCAACCGCATGACGCAGATCCGTCAGTCCTCGGTGGACATGAGCGCCACGCAACTGCCTAGCGTGACCTTCCTCGGCAACATCACGGAAAACGTATTGCGCCTGCGCATCCTGTCGTTCCGTGTACTGGTCAACCGCGAACCCGCCGGCCTGCAGGAAGCCGAAACCCGCATCGGCGTGCTGGCGGACAAGGTGAAAACCGCCCAGGCCAGCTATGCGGCGTTGCCTATGGGGACGGAGGAGGCGGCGCTGTACAAGACGTTTGTCACCACCCTGGACAACTACCTCAAGGCCCAGGCCGATATGCTGGTGCTGTCCAAGCAAGGCAAGGTGGATGAAATGCGCGCCTTGATCAATACACGGATCAAGGACGGCACCGACCAGATGGGCGAGCAGTTGAACAAACTGATCGCCCTCAATGCGGCGGATGCCAAGCAAGCCGACGCTGAAGCCGGGCAGAGCTACCAGGGCGCCATCACCGGCGTCATTGTGGTCTCGGTGGCCGCCGCATTGCTCACCGTGTTGCTGGCCTGGTTGCTCACCCGCAGCATCGTCACCCCACTGCGCAAAGCCGTGGAAGTGGCCGAAACCATCGCCGGTGGCAACCTGAGCAAAACCATCGAAGACGACGGCAAGGACGAACCGGCGCGGTTGCTCAGTGCCTTGTCCACCATGCAAGCCAACTTGCGCCAGACCATCCAGCACATCGCCGGATCGGCCACCCAGTTGGCGTCTGCAGCTGAAGAGCTGAGCGCGGTCACCGAAGAGGCCTCCAAAGGCTTGCAGCAACAGAACAATGAAATCGACCAGGCGGCCACGGCGGTCAACGAGATGACGGCGGCCGTGGAGGAGGTGGCACGCAATGCGGTGTCGACTTCCGAAGCGTCCGGGCAGTCCAACCAAGCTGCGCGCGAAGGCCGCGACCGCGTGATGGAAACCGTCGGCGCGATCCAGACCATGACCCTGGACGTGCAGAACACGGCGGCGATGATCGAAGGCCTGGCCACCCAAGGCCGTGACATCGGCAAAGTGCTGGACGTGATCCGCGCGATTGCCGAGCAAACCAACCTGCTGGCGCTCAACGCCGCCATTGAAGCGGCACGTGCCGGTGAAGCCGGGCGCGGGTTTGCGGTGGTCGCCGACGAAGTGCGGGCCCTGGCCCATCGCACCGCGCAGTCGACCCAGGAGATCGAGAAAATGGTCGCCGGTATCCAGAACGGCACCGGTGAAGCCGTGCAGTCCATGCAGCAGAGCAACCAGCGCACCCAGGGCACCCTGGAAATGGCCCGCGCCGCCGGCGTCGCCTTGGAGCAGATCACGCAGTCCATCAGCCTGATCAACGAACGCAACCTGGTGATTGCCAGCGCGTCGGAAGAACAGGCCCAGGTTTCCCGTGAAGTTGACCGCAACCTGGTGAACATCCGCGACCTGGCGACTCAGTCGGCGGCGGGTGCCAACCAGACCAGCGCGGCCAGCCATGAGCTGTCGCGGCTGGCGGTGGATTTGAATGGGATGGTGGCCAGGTTCGTTATCTGACCCGAAATAGGGTCAAAATGTGGGAGGGGGCTTGCCCCCGATTGCAATGTGTCAGCTAGACATTGGTTGACTGATACACCGCCATCGGGGGCAAGCCCCCTCCCACATTTGCTCTGTGTTGTGTCAGCGCTACTGCTCCCAGGCCCCTGGATTGACCAGATTCTTCGGTTTTTCCCCGGCCAACGCCTGCAACAGATTATCCACCGCACACGTGGCCATTGCTTCGCGCGTCTCATGGGTGGCTGAGCCGATATGCGGCGTGGCCACCACATTGTTCAAGCGCAACAACGGCGAATCGTGATCCAGTGGTTCCTTCTCAAACACATCCAACCCCGCCGCCCGGATCGTGCGCTGTTGCAACGCCTCTACCAGCGCAGCTTCATCCACCACCTTGCCCCGCGAGATATTGATAAAGATCGTTTCCGGGCCCATCCGCGCGAACTCATCGGCGCCAATCAGCTTCTCGGTCTGCGCGGTGAGCGGCAGCGTCAGGCAGACAAAATCGGCCTGTTGCAGCAGGTCGTTCAAGCTGCGGTACTGCGCGCCAAAACGGGCCTCCACCGCCGGTTTGGGTGAATGGCTGTGGTAGATCACCGGCATGCCAAATCCGAAATGCCCGCGTTGGGCCAGGGCTTCGCCGATGCGGCCCATGCCGATGATGCCCAGGGTCTTGCCGTGCACGTCGCTGCCGAAATGCGCCGGGCCGATGTTCTTGCTCCACTGGCCGGCGCGCACCATATCGGCCAGTTCGACCACGCGGCGGGCAGTGGCCAGAATCAAGGCAAAGCCGGTGTCGGCGGTGGTTTCGGTGAGCACGTCCGGGGTGTTGCTGAGCAGGATGCCGCGTGCCGTCAGGTAGTCGATAGCGTAGTTGTCGACGCCCACCGACACGCTGGCGATCGCTTCGAGTTGCGGTGCCAGGTCCAGCAGTTGCGCATCCAGGCGTAGGCTCGCACCCAGCAACCCGTGGGCGTAAGGCAGGGCATCGCGCAGTTTGGCCAGGCCGGTGTCGTCCAGCGCTTCGATCAGCGTGACCTCGGCCTGCTCATGCAGGCGGGCCATCAGCGGCGCGGAGAGTTTTTTGTACAACACGACAGACTTTTTCATGCGGTCTTTACCTTCAATTTCAGGTTTGGCTCCGGCGTGCGGTCACTGGCGCCGGGCTTGAGAAAAATCGTCAGCACCACCGACAGCATCAACGCGCCGCTCATCAGCAGGTACGAAGCGCCGGGCGAGCCGGTGCTGCTATTGAGGTAACCCACCAGGTACGAACCGCCGAACGACCCGAGGGCGCCCATGCTGTTGATCAGCGCCATGGCGCCCCCGGCGACGTTGGCCGGCAGGATTTCCGGCACAATCGCGAAAAACGGCCCGTAAGGCGCGTACATGCACGCGCCGGCAATCACCAGCAAGGTGTAGGACCACCAGAAGTGTTCGGCGCCGAGCGCGTAGGAGGCATAGAACGCGATGGACGCGATCAGCAGCGGCGGCCACACAAAGCGTTTGCGTTTTTGCAGCTTGTCCGAGCCCCACGACACCAGCAGCATGCCAATCACCGCCGCCAGGTAAGGCAGCGCCGACAGCCAGCCGGCCTCGACCATGTCCATCTGCAAGCCGGCCTTGAGGATCGACGGCAGCCACAGCACAAAGCCATACACGCCGATGCTCCAGCAAAAGAACTGCAGCGCCAGGATGATGACCTTGGGCGAGCGGAAGGCTTCGGCGTAGTTCTTGACCGCCTTGATGCCCACCTGTTCGGCGGCCAGGGCGGTTTCCAGGTTGTGCTTTTCGCTGTCACTGAGCCACTTGGCATCCTTTGGACGCTCATCGGCCAGCTTCCACCAGATAAACGCCCACAGCACCGCCGGCAGGCCTTCGATGATGAACATCCAGCGCCAGCTGAAATGCTGCACCAGGTAGCCCGAGACCACCGACATCCACAGCATGGTCACCGGGTTGCCGAGGATCAGGAAGGTATTGGCGCGCGAACGTTCGGCACGCGTGAACCAGTGGCACAGGTACACCAGCATCGCCGGCATCACCGCGGCTTCGACCACGCCGAGCATGAAGCGAATCACGATCAGCATGTAGGCGTTGGAGACCACACCGGTCAGGGTGGCCAGGCCGCCCCAGAGGATCAGGCTGACGAAAATCAGCTTTTTCACGCTGCGCTTTTGCGCGTAGATCGCCCCCGGCACCTGGAAGAAAAAGTAACCGAGGAAAAACAGGGCCCCCAGCAATGACGACATGCCGGGGGTGATCATCAGGTCTTCGGCCATCCCGGAGGCGGCGGCGAAGCCGTAGTTGGCGCGGTCCAGGTACGCCAGGCTGTAGGTGATAAAAACGATGGGCATGATGTACCACCAACGGCGGGTGGCGAGTTTCACGGTGTCCATGGGGTTGCTCCTGAGCTTGTTGTAGTTGTGGCAACAGGGTGTGAGTTATGCAACGGATCGACTGGGTAACTCTGAACGCTTGGGCAGGCCTTCCATGTCGCCGCGGCTCTGCACGGCGCGGCTGCCGATCCAGTTACCGCGCTGTACCGCCTCGCGGAAGCTGAGGTTTTCCAGCAGGGCGCTGATCATGCCCACGGCAAAACCGTCGCCGGCGCCGACCGTGTCCACCACGTTTTCCACGCGCACGGCGGCGACAAAACCTTGGTCCATCTGGGTGCGGTAGTAGGCGCCGTCCGGGCCGAGCTTGATCGCCACGGCTTCGGCGCCCTGGTCGAGGTAGAACGCGGCGATGTCGGCCGGGTCATCGAGACCGGTGAGCAAACGGCCTTCGCCCAGCCCCGGCAGGACCCAGTCGGCCAGGCCGGCGAGGGCGTTGATTTCGCGGATCATCGTCTGTTGGTTGGCCCACAGCGATGGCCGCAGGTTGGGGTCGAACGACACGCTGTGCCCGGCCTTGCGCATCTGTGTCATGAGCTCGACGGACAATTCGCGTGTCGCTTCGGACAACGCCGGCGGAATGCCCGTGGCGTGCAGGTGGCGGGCTTTCAGCAAGGCTGGGCTGATCGCGGCAACGGACAAGTGGCTGGCCGCCGAACCCTTGCGGAAATACTCCACCTGGGGATCGTCTCCGGCGTCTTCGCGGGATTTGAGCTGAAAGCCGGTGGGGTGCAACGGGTCGACCGCCACATGCCGGCAATCCAGGCCTTCCTTGCTCAGGGTGTCGACCACAAAACGCCCGAGGGAGTCATTGCCCACCCGGCTCAGCCAGGCCACGTTGAAGCCCAGGCGTGACAGGCCGATGGCGACGTTGCTGTCGGCCCCGGCAATGCGTTTGTGAAACTGCCCGACCTGGGCGAGGTCGCCGGTGTGCTCGGCGACGAACATCGCCATGGTTTCACCAAACGAGAGGATATCGATCTCAGACATGCGCATTCTCCGCACGGGGTTGGCCCAGCAGGGCGAGGGCGGCAACTTGCTGCGCGGTGACCGCGACCAGGTCATCGCCCTGCAACGGAAATTCCACCGCCCGGGTAATACCTTGAGTCATGTGTTTGAGCAGTTGTTCCCACAGATGCAGGTCGGTGGCGCCAGGCGGCAGGGCCACCAGCTTGCCGTCCGCGCGGCGCGCCACGGCCTTGCAGTGCAGGTAATCCACATGCCGGCCCAGCAGGCGCGCGGCGGTGAGGGCGGACTGGTCCTGCCACTGCCAGTTGCCGATATCGAAGGTCATCTTCACCGGTAAACCGAGGCGCTCGACTGCGGTGAAGAAACGCTGCATCGGCTCGATCCGACCGCCGTGCAAGGTCTGGTCGTTTTCCACCAGCAGTCGGACCGGGTGGCGGTTGAGCAGGGCGTGCAGGCTTTCCAGGTCATTGGTGTCGGTGAAATAACCGAGGGACACCTTGAGCCAGCGCGCACCAAAGGCCTGCGCGCGGTCCAGGGTCGCGCCCAGCTCGGCATTCGGTTGGGCGCGGCCGGCGACCCACAGTTCCAGGGGCGATGAGAACACCGACTCCAGACCCTGCTCGGCAGCGGCCTGGGCCAGTTCGTGGGGGTGTTCGACGGTCAGCAATTCTTCACGCCATTCGATACGTTGGGCGCCGGCGGCCGTCAGCAGCGCGACAAAACTCAATTGGCCCTGCTGGCGGACAAGCTCGGCGCCGTAACTGGAAAGGCTGATGGAGACGGGGTACTTATGCATTGTTGTTTACCTCTGAAACCGGTTTCATTTTTGTGCGCAAAATTAACAAGTGGGCGCTGGGCCTACCCGCGATGCCGGTGTGTCAGGTGGCCAGGTGCTTGCCTGAAGCACCGTCATCGCGAGCAAGCCCGACTTCCACGGGGAGTTGGGTTGAGCCTCGGATGATGAGTCGTGGCAAGAAATCCAAGGTGCGGGTCGGCTCAGTGTCGCCGCGCAAGCGCTTGATCAAACAGTCGAACGCGGTGGCGCCGATGGCCTCGGTCGGCTGGGCGAGGGCGGTGATGCCATTGCCTACCAACGGGTACCAATCAAGGTCATCCAGGGCGATCAGGCCGACATCCTCGAACAGGTTGCAGCCCAGGTTTTTCAGGGCTCGGGTGCAGGTCAGCGCCGCCACGCCGTTGGCGCAAAACAGGGCCTTGGGGCCGGCGTTGGCGAGAAAGGTTTCCAGACGATTTTCCAATTCGCCATCCAGTTCCAGCACCGCACCAGTCAGTGCCGGGCGGCGGGCAATCTCGGCCTTGAAACTGTCCAGGCGCTCCAACCGCGAGCTGGTGCCATCGGGGGCTTCGCTCACCAGCAGCACATGGCGATAACCCTGTTGCTCCAGGTGATCCACCGCCATACGCACTGCTGCCGGGTTGTCCAGGCCGACAAGGTCGCTGTGCAGCGGCTCGACTTTGCGGTCCACCAGCACCAGGGGCATTTCCCGTTGCAGTTCCAACAGTTGGTCGAGGTGATGGCCGAGGGTGTTCACGATCAGCCCTTCGATGTTGTACGAACGCAACGCGGCGAGGTGCTGGCGCTCTTGCTCGTCATCACGGTCGGTGTTGCACACCACCAGGCTGTAGCCGTGCTGGCGGCAGGCGGTTTCGACGCCGTGCATCACGGCAATGGAATAGGGGTTGCGGATATCGGCCACCAGCATGCCGATCAGGCGGGTGCGGCCGCGCTTCAAGCCACGGGCCATCTGGTTGGGGCGGTAGCCAAGTTCTTCGATGGCGTGTTCGATACGCAGGGCGATGGCGTCGGAGAGCAGGGCGCGGTCATCGCCGATAAAGCGCGACACGCTGGCTTTGGACACGCCCGCGCGCTCGGCGACGTCGAGCATGGTCACGCGGCTGCGCTGGGCGGCGGAAAAGTTGTTCACGGTCATCGACCTTCTATTTTTATTGGAATGACTGAAACCGGTTTCAGGAGACCATTAAATGAGGAAAGTCGTCAAGAAGACGAAGGGCAATGCCAGATGACCGGTATGTTCAGACCAGCACACTCAACCAAGTCGCGACTAACAGCAGCAAGGCCATGCCTTGGTTGAGACGTTGCATGGCGGTGGCCGACCGGAACACCCGCGAGGCGCCTGCACCCAACAGCGCCCACGTCCCCAGGCAGGGCATCGATATCAGGCAAAACACCAGGGATAAGTACACCACCTGGCTGTGGCGCTCGGCACCGTGGCCGGCAAATACACTCACCACCGCGAGCGCCATCATCCAGGTTTTCGGGTTGATCAACTGCAGGCTGGCGCCGCCGATCAGGCCAAGAGGCTTTTCGCTTGCAGCCACTTCGATGGCCTGCGCGGGCGCTCTGAAGATCTGGCAGGCCAGGTAGCTCAGCCAGGCGACCCCCATCCATTGCAGCGCCATTTGCACGTTGGGCCAGTGCGCCAGTGACTGGCCCAAGCCGGTCCCCACCAGCAATACAAGGCCCGCCGCCCCGACGCAGGCGCCGAGAATGATGGGCAGCGTGGCTTTCAATCCATACCGCGCGCTGTTACTCAGCACCAGGATATTGGTAGGGCCGGGAGTGATGGAGGCGACAAAGGCGAACAATATAAATGACAACATGGCAGGTGACTCCGAAAAACCAATCGATGGAGTCGATCTTCACTGCCCGGCGTGTCATCTGTCTGGAAGATTTGAGCAGCGCTTGCGGTACGCGGCGGGCGTGAGGCCGTAGGCACGCACAAACCAGCGTCCTAAATGGCTTTGATCAGCAAACCCCAGGGCAATCGCCACCTCCGCCGGTTGCTCACCCCTGGCCAGCAAGTGCCGGGCACGCGCCAGGCGCAGCTGTACCAGGTAGGCGTGCGGCGGCAGGCCGAACGCGCTTTTGAATGCGCGGGTCAGGCGGAAGCGGTCGACGCCGCAGGCCAGGGCCAGTTCGTCCATGCCCACGTCAACGTGCAGGTGGGCATGCAGGTATTCCCGGGCCTTGTGCGCCACCTGCGGCAGACGCGGGTCTTCGCGGTAGCGGGTGCGCCAGTAGAGTTGGCCGGTGAGGCGTTCCAGCAATTGGTCCATGGCGCGCTGGCGAACGATGCGCAGCTCGCCGCTGTGCAGGGTTTGGAAGGCCTTGCTGGTGGCCAGGGCCAGGCGTGGGTCGCTGGTCAAGGTGCTGGCGAAACTCAATTGGCTATCGAGTGGTGCCTCTTCAAACACCGTGCTCACTTCCCGCGCCAACCACAGCGGGTCGAGATAGAGCATGTGGTAGGTGAAGCCGTCCGCGCTGGGCGCGTTGCCGTCATGCAGTTCGCCGGGCTCCACCAGGAACACCTGGCCCGGCACACTGTTGTGGCGGGTGCGGCGGCAGTTGAATTGCTGCACGCCTTGTTCGGTGACGCCGATCAGGTAGCTGTCATGCCAATGGGGGTCGTAGGCATGACCCTCAAAATGCGCGCGCAGGGTCTCGATGCCGGTGTCGGCGTCCTGTGACAGATCGATCCAATTGTGCGCGGCCATGACTCACCGAGGCGAAATACGTGAGGCTATTAGCGCCCAGCGCTGGGTGGGCGTCTAGAAGGTTTGTGCAGCATCAGCCGAACAGCCCGGCGGCGATATTGATCGAGAAACCCAGGATCGCCGTGTTGAACAGAAACCCGATCAGCGATTGCCCCAGCACCACCTTGCGCATGCCCCGGGTGGCGACGCCCACATCAGAGGTCTGCACCGCCACGCCAATGGTGAAAGAGAAGTACAGGAAGTCCCAATAGTTGGGGGTCAGCAGCCCTTCGGCAAAGCGCAGCGCCGGCTCCTTGCCGTCCCAGGTGTAATACAGGCGGGCGTAATGCACGCTGAAAATCACCCCGATCAGCAGCCATGAACCGATCACCGTCAGCCCGGTAAAGCCATAGTGCAGCAGGCGTTCGGAGGTGGCCAGGTCTTTGCTGCCGACCAGTTCGAAGGTGATGGTCGCCAGGCTGGCAATGGCGGCGATGCACACCGTGAACAGCACCAGCCCGGCGTTTTCATCTTCGACCTCGGCGATGCGCTTCACGTCCTCGGCCTTGGCGCGGCGGGTCAGCCACAGCATCAGCACCAGATAAGTCCAGACCCCGGCGTTCCAGCCGATGAGGATTTTGCTGACGAGGGTGTCGGCCGGCGCCAGGAGGCCCACGGCAAGGCCGAGCACGGCGGCGGCGGAGAGGCGAGGGTGGGTGCGGGCCAGGAAGGGCATAGAAACTCACAGCTGACGAGGTGTCAGTAGACTGTACCTGATCCCGAATACAACCCATAACCCTTGTGGGAGGGGGCTTGCTCCCGATAGCGGTGTGTCAGTCGATTCATCAGGTGACTGTTACACAATTCTGGGTATGGCGTCGGACCTGTGGCGAGGGAGCTTGCTCCCGTGGCGGCCTGGCAGACGACCAGGATGTTGGATCAGACCGGGTACATATCCGTTATTTAGGTAACGGTTGGTATGGGTTCCGCCCTTACGGCGGGTCACTTTTGAAAGGAGCCCAAAAGTAACCAAAAGGCTCTTGCCCCAACACTCGGCACCTCGCTCACGCTCGGTGTGCCCGTAATCCGACAGGTATTTGGGGGGCCGCCGCCACGCGCCATCCATGGCGCGGGGCGGCTAAACCGGCATCCCTGCCGGTTTA
>Ga0209173_100215_pt1 | contig 48592 bp, 40 predicted proteins | sample SynthPrep_16_END_FD_187206 | JGI IMG/M metagenome (GOLD analysis project Ga0209173, IMG submission 187206) | Synthetic microbial communities from Ohio, USA - SynthPrep_16_END_DS12_MetaG (SPAdes) (version 2) | ecosystem: Engineered > Bioreactor > Aerobic > Activated sludge | place: USA: Ohio...
GGATGGCCCATGACGGCGGCCCACGGTCCAAAGCCGGAGTGAGGGCACACCGAGCCTAAGCGAGGTGCCGAGTGGTGGGGCAAGAGCGTTTTGCTTACTTTTGCGCTGTTCAAAAGTGAGCCGCTGTAAGAGCGGAACCATAAGCCGCCGTTACCGCAGCAACGGATATGCCCCCCAATCAAACCAGATGCAGATGGTTATCCCAAAGCCCCGCCGGCAACTCCAGCGGCTTGCCCACCAACGGCACCTGCCGACAATCATAAAACCGGCAACGGCCCTGCCCGGAAGTCACCACAAACCCGTCAGCCACCGCACCCACCCCGGCACAATCCGGCAACGGCCCGTCCAGCAGCAACTGCGCGCTGTCCATGTTCCAGATAAAGAATCGATTCCCCCGTGGCGCCGTCAACGCCACCAGCCGCAACTCGCTGTGCACCGCCACACTGGCCGTGTAATGCCCCATGGCCTGCAACTGCTCATCCGCCACCGGAAACGCCACAAACGCCTGCCCCGGTCGCTTGATCGCCAGCAACTCCGAACGCTCATGAGACGCCCCCATGAACTGCTGCCCCGCGAGGATCGTCCCGTCGCTGGCAATCCCCATATGCCGCACACTGTTCATCTGCTGGCCCAGGGTCTCCTTGCTCAACAGCGTACCGTCGCGCTTCATCAGGACCAGGCTCGGCTCCATGGCATTCAGGTTCATCTCCACCCGGCTCTCAGCCTCAGTGCGAATCCCGCCGTTAGCCACCACCAGCGTCTCGCCATCAGGCATCCACGACACCTGGTGCGGCCCGATGCCATGGGTGGAAATCTCCCCGGTGTGCACCAGCCGCTCACCCTCGAACCGGTACACACCCAGCAAACCGCGACCCGGGTCAGACGTGTCGTTCTCTGTGGCATACAACCACTCGCCATCCTTGTGCACCACCGCATGCCCGTAAAAGTGGCGATTGGCCTTGGAGGTGATGGTTTGCAGCAGCGCCCCGTCCCGCAAGTCGATCAGGTAACTCTCGGTGCCCGGCCGGCGGGCGACAAACAGCGCAATCGGCAGCGTCGGGTGGTTGATGATGTCGTGGCAGCGCTGGCCGACCTCGGTGGCAAATACCTGCTTGCCGTCCAGGCGAAAGCCGACGGCGTAGTGCCTGCCATCACTGTCATCCCGCGCCGAGAGCAGCAGCGGGCTTTTGCCCTTCTGCTTGAACAGCGTCCAGCCGCCCAAAGTGATCGCACTGAGCAGCACGCTGCCGAGGGCCAAAGCCTGTCGCCTGAGCATCATCAGTCACCGTCGTTGGCGTTAAAGCCCAGTTGGATGCCCAGCGCCTTGGCCAGCTCGCCTTCGTGCAGGCGGTGGACGACGTTGAGGCTGTCGTAGATATCGTTGAGTTGCTGGCGCCCGGCATCGTCGGCCAGCATTTCATTCAGCGTACGCTGGTTGCTGGCGAAGAGTTTCAGGGAGGCGGCATACGCGGCGTCGATCTTGTCAGCCAGGGGCTTTTGATCGGCAGGCAACAGGCCGCGCAGGCCTTTGTTGTCGACGCCGACCCAGACGGTCTGGGCGGCAGCCAGGCTGGCTTCCAGGCTTTGCAGGGACGACTGGCTGCGCCACGCATCGGCCTGGAACGGTTGTGGGATGCCCTTGGTCTGGCGGCCCATCGGGGTGCCGAGTTTTTTCTTCAGGGTGTCCAGTGCAGTCACTTGTACCCGCAGCAGGTCAGCAATGGCTTCGTGGGAATCGGCGTAGCGTTGGTTAGGAAACTTGGTCATCTGCGCCAGCATGCCGTCGGTGCTGTTCCAGCTCGACAGGATCTCTTCGGCCAGCAGTTTCTGGCGCTCGCCGATGGCTACCAGCAACGGGCAGTAGCGAGCTTTTTGCGTCTCGTCCGCCAGATCGGTCTTGGCGTCGTAGAGGATGTATTCGTAGGCCGACAGGCCCTGCACCACGACGCTGGATTTGGCCAGGGCGGCGGCGTCGATCTGTGGTTGGGCGGTCACCAGTTGCTCGACTTGACGACCCACCAGGTTTTTCTTGTCCGGCCAGAACTGCACCTGCCACGAGCGGTTGCCCTCGGCCAGCGGGCCGATCAGCAGCGGTTGCAACTCGGCCCAGGCCTTTTGCGCGTGCAGGAAGTCGGCGCGGGCGGTCTCCAGGCTTTCCTTGCCCTGGCAGTAGGCCAGGGCGCTGACGGCCAGTTGGCGGTCGGCTTCAACCCAGCGGCTGTAGGTCGGCAGGATCACTTGCTTGGCGATGGCCGCCGAGGTCACCGCTTGCGGGTCCTGGGGCGAGCACGCACCGAGGGCGAGGGCGGCCAGGCTGGTGAACAACAACTTGGGACGGAACATGTCGAGCTCCCTTCTGTAATTAGGACAAAGCTTATAAAGAATTCAGAAATGCCAGCAACGCGGCGCGCTGCTCGGCATTGAACGACAACACATGCTGCTGCGCCGCCTGGGCTTCACCGCCGTGCCACAGCACGGCCTCCATCAGGTTGCGGGCGCGGCCGTCATGCAAGAACTGGGTGTGGCCACTGACGGCTTGCGTCAGGCCAATGCCCCACAACGGCGGCGTGCGCCAGTCGCGGCCACTGGCTTTGAATTCGCTGCGGTTGTCGGCCAGGCCGTCGCCCATGTCGTGCAGCAGCAAGTCGCTGTAGGGGCGAATCACCTGGTTGGCCAATTCAGGTTCGGCGGCGGTGGGCGCCGTGGTGAATTGCGGGGTGTGGCAGCCCTGGCAACCGGCCTGGTAGAACAGGTTTTTCCCGGCCAGCACTTGCGGTGCGTTGACGTCGCGGCGGGCGGGGACGGCCAGGTTGCGGGTGTAGAACAGCACCAGGCGCAGGATGTTGTCGCTGACCTCAGGCTCGCCATCCGGGCCATTGCCGTTGGGCGCCTGTTTGCAGGCCACTTGTACATCGGTGCAGTCATCGAACGGTCTCAGGGAGGTGGTCAGGCCCATATCACCAGAGAACGCGTGAACATTTTGTTGATTGAGGTTCGGTTGCCCGGCTTTCCAGCCAAATCGACCGAGTACGGTCTTGTGTTGCGCGTCGTCCCAGACCCAATTCGCCCGCCCGACGATGGCTTCCTTGTCGGCGGTTTTCGGGTCGGTGTTGCGCAGGATGTCGGCGTCGGGGATCGCTTCGAGCAGCCCCAGGCCGATCATCGGCGGTGCAACCCGCGCCGAGAAGCGCGTGTCGGGGTGCATCGGCCCATAACCGAGCTGGGTGATTTGCAGGGCAGGCTTGCGCAATTCGACCACGGTGCCGTCCTTGAAGCGGACGTCGAGCGGTGTGTAGTCGACCCGCACCTTGCCCTCCGGGACGACGCCGGGCACGGCCATGTCCTGCAATTGCCCACCGTAGACCGGCTCGGGGACTACACCCAGTTGCTCGATGACCTTCGTATAGGGCGGCGCATCGGGAATCGACAGGCGTACCAGCATCGACACCGCGTTGGGCGCATCGGGCAATGGCGGATGCCCACGGCCATCCTTGATATGGCAGTTCTGGCAGGCATTGGTATTGAACAGCGGGCCCAGCCCGTCGCGGGCAGTGGTGGTGGACGGGGCAATCACCCAGGGGCTGCGAAAGAAACTGTTGCCGACGCTGAAGTCTAGGCGCCGGGTGGGCGACAGGTTGGCCGAGGGCAGGGAGAAGGCGTTCTGGTCGGTCTTCCTCACCGTGGTCGCGCCACCGGCACGCGCTTCACCAGGCTCGGCCTTGGTGAAGCGCGGGGCGTCATCGCAGGCACTCAGGCTCAAGGCCATCAACAGTGCAGGCAGGCGAAGGGGCGAACGGGACATCAGTCTTCCTGAACGTAGGCTGAAAATAAGGCCGCAAAGTCTAACAGGGCAGGGCGGATTGAATAAGAGCAATTATCGTTTGGTGGTATCCGATTCATTCCCGCTAGAATGACCGCACATTTTTCTCTGGAGGTGGCCAATGCAGGCTCTCGACGCTTTGCTCAACCGTGTTTCCGTGCCGCGACTGCTGGACCCGGCACCGACCCAGGAGCAGCGCGACCTGCTGTTCGCCGCTGCCATGCGCGCGCCCGACCACGGCCAACTGCGGCCTTGGCGCTTCCTGACGGTGGAAGGCGCGGCACGTGAGCGCATGGGCACCCTGCTGGCCGAAGCCGCCCGCCTGCAGGACGCCGACGCGCCCCAGGCCGCGATCGACAAGGCGCAGAACGGCCCGCTGCGTGCGCCGTTGGTGGTGGTGGTGATTGCCCGCCTGCAGGAACATTTCAAAGTGCCAAAATCCGAGCAGCTGCTGGCGGCGGCTTGTGCGGCCCACGGGATTCTGCTGGCGGCGTACGCCCAGGGGATCGGCGCGGTATGGCGCACCGGTGAGTTGTCGTACTCGGCCCATGTCGCCAAAGGCCTTGGGCTGAAGGCGGATGAGGAAGTGATTGGCTTCCTCTACCTGGGCACCCCACAAAACCCGCCGCGTACGGCCCCGAAAGAAGACCTGGCGCCGTTTGTGGCAGCCTGGACGGGTCAATAAGGCACCGCGATTCTAAATGTGGACGGGCTTGTGTGGGAGCGGGCTTGCTCGCGAATGCGGTATGTCAGTCAATACATGTACCGACTGATCCACCGCGTTCGCGAGCAAGCCCGCTCCCACATTGGGTGTTCACTGGTTTCAAGCTCGGGTCAAACCCGAAACTGATCCATCAGCTTCATCTGCTGGCTGGCCAGGGCGTTGAGCTGGCTGCTGATGGCCGCCGATTCGGTGGCCTGGCCGGTCAGGGTTTCGGTCACTGTGCGGATTGCCGAGACATTGCGGTTGACCTCTTCGGCCACCGCACTCTGTTGCTCGGCAGCGCTGGCGATTTGCAGATTCATGTCGCTGATCACCGTTACCGCATCGCTGATCTTGCCCAGAGCCTGCACCGCCTGATGAATCTGCCCGGCGTTGTTCTGCGCCTGGGTCTGGCTCGAATGCATGGTCGCCACCACTCCACGGGTGCCAGTCTGGATGCGCTCGATCACCAGGCGAATCTCCTCCACTGAATCCTGGGTGCGCTTGGCCAGGTTGCGCACCTCGTCGGCCACCACCGCAAAACCGCGCCCGCTTTCCCCGGCTCGCGCCGCTTCAATCGCAGCGTTCAGGGCCAGCAGGTTGGTCTGTTCGGCGATGCTGCGGATCACTTCCAGTACCGAGCCGATCTGCTCGCTGTTCACCGCCAGGGCTTCGACTTCGGTCACGGCCTTGCTCACTTCTTCGGCCAGGGTGGTGATGTCGCGGGTGCTGCGTTCAATGATCTGCATGCCTTCACGGGCTGACTGGTCGGCGCCGCGGGCCGCGCTGGCGGCGTTGGAGGCGCTGTTGGCCACGTCGTGGGCGGTGGCGCTCATTTCATTCGAGGCGGTGGCCACCTGGTCGATTTCCCGGAACTGCACCTGCATGCCTTCGCTGGTCTGGCGCGCGATTGCCGAGGACTGGTCGGCGGTGCCACGGGCTTCGGTGATGCTTTGCTTGATCTGCGCGATGGTCGGCTGCAGCTTGTCGAGGAAGCGGTTGAACCAGTTCACCAGTTCCCCCAGTTCATCTTTTTTACCGTAGGCCAGGCGCTGGGTGAGGTCACCGTCGCCGCTGGCGATTTCCTTGAGCATGGCGGCTACGCTGTTGATTGGCCGGGTCACGCCGGTGGCAGCCAGCCAGATCAGCAACAGTCCCAGCAGGCCGGCGGCTGCGCCTACCAGCAACGCCTTGAAAGTGTCGCTGGCCTGGGCCTTGTCGAGCACCGCCTGGAGTTTGAGCGAGTCTGCCAGCAGCACTTGTTTGGGCAGCTTGATTACCACGCCCCAGGATTTGGCGTCGGCAATCGGTTTGACCGGGTACACGGCGCGAATCGTGCCGTCTTCCTCGCGGATCTTGCGGGTATCGCTGGCCAACAGCTGCACGATTTCCTTGCCTTCGGCGCCAAGGGTGTCGATCAGGTTTTTGCCGACTTTGGCGGGTTCACCGCTGTAGCCGGCGATCAGCCCGGTGCTGGAGATGATCTCCAGGTGCCCGGCGCCGTCGAACAGCTCTTTCTGCACCGCGTCGGTCGCGGCTTGCAGGGTGTTGAGGGCGAGGTCGACACCCACCACGCCGATCACTTTGCCGTCGACCAGCAGCGGCAGGGAAATGGTGGTCATCAACACCGGCTTGCCGGCTACGGTGTCTTCATACGGGTCCAGCAGGCAGGTGTTTTTTGTGTCTCGTGGGCAGGTGTACCAGATGTTGTAGGGCGTGCCGCTGAGGTTGAGGCTGGTCTTGGTCAGGTCATCCTCGACCATCACGGTGTTCAGGCCTTCACCGCCAGCGCGGCTCCAGTAGCTGGAAAAGCGGCCTTTTTCGTTGGACACACGGGCGGCATCATTGACGAATTCACTGTCTTTGCCATCGAGGGCGTTGGGCTCGAATGACAGCCAGATGCCGAGCACCTTGGTGTTGCGGTCGAAGGCGGTTTTCAGGCTGTGGTTGAGTTCTTCACGCAAGGCCCCGGCATCCAGCGAGCGCTTGCCGGCCAGAGTGCGCAGGTCCTTGATCTGGTCGGCCAGGGCCGTCACCACCAACAGGCTTTCACCGAAGGTTTTTTGCAGTTGTACTGCTTGTTCGGCGGCCTTGGCCTGCAGCAGGTTCTGCACACTGTCGGTGAGCATTCGCGAGCTTGAATCGCTGATGAGTTCGTCGTTCTGGTTGGTCTGGTACAGGTTCATGCCGACCACCAGGGCGATCACCCCCAGCAGGCACAGACCGGACAACAGCACGATTTTCAAGCGAATGGAGAGGGTGTCGAACATAGAAGTACCCGCGAATGGACTTATTAGTATGCAAGCTCACGCGAGTCCATTCGGCGCTATGCCCGGAACATCGGCTTGGGCCGGCAGTTCATGAGCGGGAGCCGATGAGCGGTAGTCGGGGTGTCAGGTGGGTTGCGGGAGACGTTCCGGTCGCGACCAGATCCACAGGTTGCCCATGCTCATTCCGGCGATGGCCAGGTAGATCGGCCAGCCGTGGTCGAGCATCACCAGCATCAGGCCGGCGCACAGCAGCATGCTCACGGTGGCGCTGACTTTGGCCCGGCGGGCGATGATCTTGCCATTGCGCCAATTGAACAGGATCGGCCCGAATAGCCGGTGGTTTTCCAGCCAGGCACTCAGGCGCGGCGAGCTTTTGGTGGCGGCCCAGGCGGCCAGCAGGATGAACTCGGTGGTGGGCAAGCCCGGTACCACAATCGCAATCAAGCCGATGCCCAGGCTGACGTAGGCCAGCAGGCCGAACAGGACGCGGGCGATTTTGGATGAGGATTGGGTTTTGCCGGTCATGGGTGCGGTTTGCATGGATGGATTTACGAAGGATTCAAATTGAAACCGGATCAAAATGTGGGAGCGGGCTTGCTCGCGAATGCGTTGGTTCAGTCACCAGATATATTGACTGATCCACCGCATTCGCGAGCAAGCCCGCTCCCACATTTGATTGCATTCCAATCAGGGAATCAGGCCAGTTCAGGGGCGCTAGCGTACGCCTGTTCCAGCAACACGGTGAAGCGCACGAACGCATCAATTGCGCCTTTCTCCACTTCGGCTTCTTCTTCAGCGGTGAATTCCAGTGCGTCGAGGGTGCGGGTGAAGCGCTTCCAGCCTTCAGCGCGACCACCCGCCGGCTCGCCCAGGTGACGGGCACCGAAGGTTTCGCTCAAACCCAGGCCCACGGCACGCTTGATCAGGAACGCGGCGCCCAGCTTGGAGCCTTCGGACACGAACAGCCAGCCCAAGGCTTCGGCCTTGCTCGGGTTTTTCACCGCGCCGGCCACCGGTGCCGGTACTTCGGTGTCCAGGTCGCCCAGGTCCAGCTTGGCCGCTTCGGCACGGCAGCGTTCAGCGAGGTCAGGGACGATCTTGATCAACTCGGCATCGTTGTACAGCGCCACCAGTTCCGACTGGAACAGGTATTGCGCGACCACGAAGCGGGCGAAGTTGGCCTGGGTTTCAAACGGTGCATGGGCCTTCACCAACGCATCGAGCTTGGTGTGCGGTTCATTGGTGATCTGGTTCAGGCGCTGGGAGCGCAGGGCTGCACGTTCTGCGGTAGGAGAGGCGGTCATCGGGGAATCCTTGAGAAGAGAATGCGTCTGGTTGCCAGGCTGTTATGAACTAGACGAACCAGAAGACGCGTCACAGTAAAAAATCCTCACCCCGGCGCAGATTAAATTGCGCCGGGATGAGGCTCCATGGATCAGATGTCCCAGATCAGGTTGATCGCAAAGTTGCGGCCCGGCTGGGTCAGGCGGTCGAGGTTGGCCGGGCCGGTCACACCGGCTTCGCCGACGCTGTCGTAGCTGCGCACGTCATCCCAGTTCCAGTATTTCTTGTCCGTCAGGTTGTACAGGCCGCCGTTGATGGTCACGTCGTTGGTGACCTTGTAGTAGCCGGTCAGGTCGACGATGCCGAAACCCGGGGTCTTGAACGGGCCGTTGGCGCTGTTGCCGTCAGGGGCGAAGAAGGTGGTGCTGTCGACGCGGTCCTGTTTCTTGACCAGGGTCCAGCTGACCAGGGCACCGTAGTTCTGCTGGTCATAGCCCAGGCCGAACACGCCCTTGAGCGGGTTGACGCTGTTCAACGGTTCGCCGTTGTCGTCATTGCGCCCGTAGGTGTAGGCAATCGAGCCTTGGGTATACAGGCCCTGCGGTGCGCCGAATGCGTCGAGGCTCAAGCGGCCCTTGGCCTCCACGCCCTTGATGGTGGCGTGCTTGATGTTGTTGGCTTCGAACTGCTGGACGGTACCACCGGCAACCGAGGCATCTTCGTCGATGAAATCACGGTACTTGTTGTAGTACACCGCCACATCAAACGAGCCCGAGTCGAAGTTGCCGCGAATCCCGGTTTCGACGCCCCGGCTGCTTTCCGGCTTGAGGTCCGGGTTGGGTTCGACGGTGTAGCCCTGCTGCAGGTTTTCAAAGCGGCCATACAAGGCCTTGGCCGACGGGGTGCGATAGCCTTCGGCGTATTGGCCGAACCAGGTGTATTGCTCGGTCAGGGCATAAGTGATGCCGAATTTTGGCGTTACACGGTGCCAGTTCTTTTCCGAATCGCTGTGGTCGTAGATGCGCGTCGGGTCAACGGTATTGAGGAATTCCTGGGTCAGCTTGGGTTTGAGCTGGATGTAGTCGTAACGCACGCTGGGCAGGAAGGTCCACTTGTCCCAGGCAATCTGGTCCTGGGCAAACAGCGCGTAGGAGTTGATGGTCGGGTCGGGGAAGTCGCTGGCTTTTTTCACGCTGTCGGCGGCCGACGGGCTTGGTGCACCGATGGCGGTGCAGCCTGCGCCGACCGCCAGGCAGGTCGCGGCGCCCTCACGGGAACCGGTGACTTTCTGCTGCTTGAGGGTGGTGCCGTAGGTCACGACATGGTCGGTTTCGCCGATGCTGAAAGCCTTGTCCAACTGCGCGTCGAATACCCACTGCTTCTCTTCGTACAGGGTCTCGCGGGTGCGCAATACCTTGCGCGATGGCTGGTAGATTTCTGCGGTGGTCTGGTCGGTCTTGGCGATCTGGTAGTTGAGGCTGGTCTTGATGTGATCGGCAATCGGCGAGTCGAGGGCGAACTTGTTTTCGATGCCGAAGCGTTCGCGGGTGATGGTGTCGTTGCCCGTGCGGCCGCGGTAGAAATTGAAGCCCTGGCCACCGACAAACGGGCCACCCACTGCGTTTTTCAGGTTGGTGTCGCGATCGTCCTTGAACTTCTCGTAGGTCAGGCCCAGGCGGTTGTCTTCGCCGTAGTTCCAACCCAGTTTGGCCAGCACGTTGGTGGTGCGCGCATCTTCCGGGTTGGCGCCGGTGCGGGCCAGGCCGGTGGCGTTATTCCCGTCGTAGGATTCCATCTCGTGACCGTTGCGCTGGCTCAGGTGCAGCAAGCCGTCGAAGTCCTGCACGCGACCGGCGACGGTGCCGGAGGTCAGCCAGCTCTCATCGGCGGAGCTGTAGCCGGTCTTCAGGCGTGCGCCGTAGTCCTGCCCGGGCTTGATGATGTCGTTGGGGTCGAGGGTAAAGTAGCTCACCGCGCCGCCGATGGCGCTGCTGCCGTACAAGGCCGAGGCCGGGCCGCGCAGGATTTCCACGCGCTTGACGATTTCCGGGTCGACGTAGTTGCGGCGGGTCTTGGCGTAGGGGCCGTTGAAGAAGTTGTCGGGGACTTCGACGCCGTCCACCTGGGTCAGGATGCGGTCGCCGTCGATCCCGCGAATGTTGTAGCCGGCATTGCCGGAGCGGGTGCCGGCACCGCCCACCGAAACACCTGGCTCATAACGCACCAGTTCGCGGATGGTGTTGACGTTCTGGCGGTCCAGTTCTTCGCGGTCGTGCACGGTCACGGTGCTGGGCACGCTGTCCACGGCCTGTTCCTGGCGGGTGGCACTGATGGTCATCTGTTGCAGGGTGATGGCGCCGACGGCGACGCGTTTTTCCAGCACGATGTTGTTGTTGCCCAGTTTGCGATAGCCCAGGTTGGTCCCCACCAACAGCCGGTCCAGGGCTTTATCCGCCGGCAATGAGCCGCGCACGCCAGGGGACGACACACCCTGGCCCAGCTCGGCGGGCAGGCCGACTTGCCAGCCGGTCACCGCGGTGAAGGCGTTCAGCGCCGAGACCAGGGATTGCTGCTCGATGCTGAAGCTGTAATTGCCCTGGCTGCGGCTGGCAGGCTCGGCGGCGGTGGCGGCCATGACGGGCGCACCGGCCAACAGGATTGCGGCCGTCAGCAGCGACAAGCCCTGGCGGCGAACGGGCGAAGAGGACTGGCGGTTGAAACGAGACGACATCGAGAGCGCTCCGGAAGGTACGAATCTTATAGTTGCGCACTGAATCAAATAGGAATCAGTTGCATTGGCTATAACGAGACGTATCGCCGCCGGCTATCGAGTAAAAATAATTCTCATTTAGTTCAGGATCACCAGCGCCGGGTATTCCGAGAGCTTGGCCGAGGTGATGTGGGCCAGGGAGCGCACCACGTCGAGCGGCTGGTCGAGCCGGTAATTGCCGGTGACGGCCACGCTGGCGAGCCTGTCGTTGTTGTTGACGATCCAGCCGGGGTAGTAGCGACGCAATTCGGCCAGCACTTCGCTCATCGGGCAGTTTTCGAAGATCAGCCGGCCGTCGACCCAGGCCAGGTCCTTGGTGGTGTCGAGTTTGGCCGGTTGGCCGAAGCCCTTGGGCCCGATGCGGATACTTTCACCGGCGCTCAGGCGCACCCGCGCGTCGTCAAACGTGTTGCTCAGGTCGACATCACCACGCTGTACCTGAACCTGGGCTTCACCGTTCAAGTAGCGCACCGCGAAAGAGGTGTCGCGCACGCTGGCGCGCACCGGGCCGGCGTCGATTTCCAGGGGCAGGCCACGGCTGGGCAGCACTTCGAAAAACGCCTCGCCCTGATACAGGCGGGCGATGCGCTGGTGGTCCTTGATGCTGCTGGAGAAGGCTGAGTTGGTGTTGAGCAACACTTTCGAGCCATCGTCCAGCTGCAGGCGCTGGCGTTCGCCCACCACGGTCAGATGGTCGGCCTGCAGGCGCATAGGCAGGTTGCTGAAGCTGAACAGGCCCAGCAGCAACACGGCGGCAGTGGCCAGGGGCTTCCAGTGCGGTTTGATACGGCGCCAGGCGCTGGGTTTGCGTGGCGCATTCAGGGCGACGGCAGCGCTGTGAACGGGCGCTCCGCTCCAGGCAGTCTGGGCCTTGATGAAGGCTTCGGCGTTTAACGGGTCGTTGGCGAGCCAGGCTTCAAATTCCGCTTGCTGCCCAGGTTGCGGGCACTGCAAGGCGATCAGCCAGTCGAGGGCTTGGTCCATGGCCGCGTCTTGCAACACCTCATGAGCCAGCTCATGGGGGTGCCGTTGATTCGGTTCCGTCACGGTGTTCCTCGGGTCTTCGCCACGTTTTAATCAAGAGTCCTACAGACTGTGCCGCCAAAGCTTAAGGGCGATCCAGTCTTTCGGCCACACCTATGCAGATGGCCATGATCAGTTTCAGTTCCTTCTGCACGGTGCTCAGGGACACGTCGAGCTTGTCGGCGATCTCCTGATAGCTGCAACCGTGCAGGCGGCTGAGGATGAATATCTGCTGCTGGCGGGCGCTCAACTGGCCGAGGCTGACACTCAGGTGCTCGAGCAATTGCTCGGCCTGTGTCGCGTCTTCGGGGGTGCTGACGGGGGAGGCGACGCTTTGCAGGACGTCCAGCGGGACATCTTCCTGCAGGGTGCGGGCCTGAATCCTGCGGGCGCGCAGGTGATCCAGCGCCAGGTTGCGCGCCGTCTGGTAGACAAAGGGTTCAAGGTGGTCGATCGGCCGCTCGCTCAGGGCCCGGGTAACGCGCAGGTAGGTTTCCTGCAACAGGTCCTCGGCGGTGCTGTGGTTATTCACCATCCGCTGCAAGGTGCGCAGCAAAATCACCCGCTGGGTGAGGAAGACTTGGTTGAAACGAGATTGGCTCACAGTGATACCAGACCGATTTGCAGCGAATGATAATGCTTATCATCAACGCAAATGGCAAGTGGCACTTTGGATTACTGTAGGAGCGAGCTTGCTCGCGAAGGGCGTCAACGATATCGCTGGCATCCTGAATAAACGCGGTGGTTTTGCGTTTTTCGCGAGCAAGCTCGCTCCTACAGGCCGAGCATTACTCGGCGTTGCACAGCGCCAGGCAGTTATCCAGCATCCGGTTCGAGAAGCCCCACTCGTTGTCATACCAGGCCAGCACTTTCAGCAGTTTGCCGCTGACCTTGGTGTGATTGGCGTCGAAGATCGACGAAAGCGGGTTATGGTTGAAGTCACTGGAAACCAGCGGCAGGGTGTTGTAGCCGAGGATTTTCGAGTGCTGGCTGGCTTCTTTCAGCAGCGCGTTGACCTGCTCGGCGCTGGCTTCTTTTTTCAGTTGCACGGTGAGGTCCACCAGCGACACGTTGATCACCGGTACACGCACGGCCATGCCGGTCAGCTTGCCTGCCAGTTCCGGCAGCACCAGGCCCACGGCTTCGGCAGCGCCGGTCTTGCTCGGGATCATGTTCTGGGTGGCCGAGCGCGCGCGGTACGGGTCGGTGTGGTAGACGTCGGTCAGGTTCTGGTCGTTGGTGTAGGCGTGGATGGTGGTCATCAGGCCGCTTTCGATGCCCAGCTCGCGGTGCAGCACCTGGGCCACTGGCGCCAGGCAGTTGGTGGTGCAGGAAGCGTTGGAGATGATCTGGTGGGATTGACGCAAAATGTCATGGTTTACCCCGTACACCACGGTGGCATCGGCGCCCTTGGCCGGGGCCGAGATGATTACCTTGCGCGCGCCGGCGGTAATATGGGCGGCGGCCTTGTCACGGTCGGTGAACAGACCGGTGCATTCGAACACCACGTCCACCTTGTGCGCAGCCCACGGCAGGTCGGCCGGGTTGCGAATGGCACTCACGGCAATCCGGTCACCGTTCACGGTCAGGCTTTCCTGATCATGAGCGACCTCTGCGTCGAAAGTACCGTGGACGGTGTCGTATTTAAGCAGGTGGGCATTGATCGAGCTGTCGCCGAGATCGTTGATGGCGACGATCTGCAAATCCTGACGGTAGCCTTGGGTATAAAGTGCGCGCAGGACATTACGGCCAATACGGCCAAAACCATTGATAGCGATACGTAGAGTCATTGGAAGGTGCCTGTCGTCGATTTGTTGTAAGAATTACAAGATTATTCGCATAAAAATAGAAAACAAGCCTTTTTAGTGGCAATATTTTGTTCAATCTACAACGAGTGACCTGAATCAACTGGTCCGATTGGTCAAGCAACACCCTGCCAACCTCTTCGCGGCGGGCTTTTGACCAGCATAGACACTCAGGTCGCCACATCCGTTAGCCTGGAGTTCTATACATGCATCCCCGCGTACTTGAGGTCACCGAACGGCTTATCGCCCGCAGCCGTGCAACCCGTGAGGCATACCTTGCGCTCATTCGCGGCGCTGCCAGCGACGGCCCGATGCGCGGCAAGCTGCAATGCGCCAACTTTGCCCACGGCGTGGCCGGGTGCGGCACCGAAGACAAAAACAGCCTGCGCATGATGAACGCCGCCAACGTGGCAATTGTTTCGTCATATAACGACATGCTGTCGGCCCACCAGCCATACGAACATTTCCCCGAGCAAATCAAAAAGGCCCTGCGTGAAGTCGGCTCTGTTGGCCAGTTCGCCGGCGGTACCCCCGCCATGTGCGACGGCGTGACCCAGGGCGAGCCAGGCATGGAGCTCAGCCTGCTGAGCCGCGAAGTGATTGCCATGTCCACCGCGGTAGCGCTGTCCCACAACATGTTCGACGCCGCGCTGATGCTGGGTATCTGCGACAAGATCGTCCCCGGCCTGATGATGGGCGCCCTGCGCTATGGCCACCTGCCGATGATCTTCGTGCCGGGCGGCCCGATGCCGTCGGGTATCTCCAACAAACAGAAAGCCGACGTGCGCCAGCGCTACGCCGAAGGCAAGGCCACCCGCGAAGAGCTGCTGGAATCGGAGATGAAGTCCTACCACAGCCCGGGCACCTGCACCTTCTACGGCACCGCCAACACCAACCAGTTGCTGATGGAAGTCATGGGCCTGCACCTGCCGGGCGCCTCGTTCGTCAACCCGTACACGCCGCTGCGTGACGCCCTGACCCGCGAAGCCGCGCACCAGGTCACGCGCCTGACCAAGGCCAACGGCAGCTTCACGCCGATCGGCGAGATCGTCGACGAGAAATCCATCGTCAACTCCATCATCGCCCTCAACGCCACGGGTGGGTCCACCAACCACACCCTGCACATGCCGGCCATCGCCATGTCGGCGGGCATCATCCTGACCTGGGATGACATGGCCGACCTCTCCGAGGTGGTGCCGACCCTGTCCCACGTGTATCCAAACGGCAAGGCCGACATCAACCACTTCCAGGCGGCGGGAGGCATGTCGTTCCTGATCCGCGAACTGCTGGAAGCCGGCCTGCTGCACAACGACGTCAACACCGTGGCCGGTCATGGCCTGAGCCGCTACACCCAGGAACCGTTCCTGGTGGACGGCGAGCTGGTATGGCGTGAAGGCCCGATCGAAAGCCTCGACGAAACCATCCTGCGTCCCGTGGCCCGTGCGTTTTCCCCGGAAGGCGGCCTGCGGGTAATGGAAGGCAACCTCGGCCGGGGTGTGATGAAGGTCTCCGCCGTGGCCCTCGAACATCAAATCGTCGAAGCCCCGGCCGTGGTGTTCCAGGACCAGCAAGACCTGGCCGACGCGTTCAAGGCCGGTGAGTTGGAAAAAGACTTTGTTGCGGTCATGCGTTTCCAGGGCCCGCGCTCCAACGGCATGCCGGAATTGCACAAGATGACCCCGTTCCTCGGCGTGTTGCAGGATCGTGGCTTCAAAGTGGCGTTGGTAACAGACGGGCGCATGTCCGGCGCCTCGGGTAAGATTCCCGCCGCGATTCACGTCAACCCCGAAGCCCAGAGCGGCGGGCCACTGGCACGTGTGCGCGATGGCGATATCATTCGCGTGGATGGCGTCAAAGGCACCTTGGAGCTTAAGGTGGACGCCGAAGAATTTGCCGCGCGCGCGCCTGCCACGGGCCTTCTGGGCAATAACGTGGGGGCCGGTCGCGAGTTGTTTGCGTTTATGCGTTTGGCTGCAAGCTCCGCAGAGCAGGGCGCCAGCGCCTTTACCTCTGCCTTGGAGACACTTAAGTGAAGCTAGCGCTGGTCGGTGATATCGGTGGTACCAACGCCCGTTTTGCGTTGTGGCGGGATCAGGAGCTGCATTCGATCCGCGTCCATGCGACGGCGGATCATGCCAGCCCGGAAGAGGCGATCCAGGTCTATCTGAAGGAAGAAGGCCTGGCCATCGGCTCGATTGGCGCGGTGTGCCTGTCGGTCGCGGGGCCGGTGAGTGGAGATGAATTTAAATTCACCAACAATCACTGGCGCCTGAGCAAGACTGCGTTCTGCAAGACCTTGCAGGTGGACGAGCTGCTGCTGGTGAATGATTTCTCGGCCATGGCCCTGGGCATGACCCGCCTGAAGCCCGACGAATTCCGCGTGGTGTGCGAAGGCACGCCGGAGCCGTTGCGCCCTGCGGTGGTGATCGGCCCGGGCACCGGCCTGGGCGTCGGCACCTTGCTCGACCTCGGCCATGGCCGTTGGGCGGCATTGCCGGGGGAGGGCGGCCATGTCGACCTGCCCGTGAGCAGCCCGCGTGAAGCCCAGCTGTGGCAGCACATCTACAATGAGATCGGCCATGTCAGCGCTGAAACCGCCTTGAGCGGTGGCGGTTTGCCCAGGTTGTACCGGGCGATCTGCGCGGTGGACGGTCACGAGGCGGTTCTGGAAACTCCCGAGGCCATCACTGCCGCTGGCCTGGCGGGTGACCCGATAGCCCTGGAAGTGCTGGACCAGTTCAGTATCTGGCTGGGCCGCGTCGCGGGTAACAATGTGCTGACCACCGGCGGTCGTGGTGGCGTGTACATCGTGGGTGGGGTGATCCCGCGCTTTGCCGATTTCTTTATCAAGAGTGGTTTTGCCAGGAGTTTTGGCGACAAGGGCTGCATGAGCGACTACTTCAAAGGCATTCCGGTGTGGCTGGTGACGGCACCGTATTCAGGGTTGACAGGTGCTGGTGTGGCGCTTGAGCAGGCATTTGCGTAGGCAGTGATGGCCTCTTCGCGAGCAAGCCCGCTCCCACATTCAATCCCATTCCAACTGGATGAATGAGGTCGAAGGTGGGAGCGGGCTTGCTCGCGAAGGCGGCCTCAAGGGCAACAAATGACTTAAGCTTGGCCATAACAACAAGGAGGACCCCGTGAGCGTAATCAGTAAATCCATTCTCCTGGTCGACGACGACCAGGAAATCCGCGAGTTGCTGCAAACCTACCTCAGCCGCGCCGGTTTCCAGGTGCGTGGCGTGCCGGATGGCGCGGGGTTCCGCCAGGCGATGAACGAAGCGCCGTGCGACCTGGTGATCCTTGATGTGATGTTGCCGGACGAAGACGGTTTCAGCCTCTGCCGCTGGATCCGCCAGCACCCGCGCCAGGCCCAGGTGCCGATCATCATGCTCACCGCCAGTTCCGACGAAGCCGACCGCGTGATCGGCCTGGAGCTGGGTGCCGACGATTACATCGGCAAACCCTTCAGCCCCCGTGAGCTGCAGGCCCGTATCAAGGCCCTGTTGCGGCGCTGCCAGTTTGGCCAGGAGCGCAGCGGCGGCGAGGTGCTGGTGTTTGGCGAGTGGCGCCTGGACATGGTCAGCCACCGGCTGTTCCACGTCGACGGCGAGGAAGTGATTCTCTCCGGCGCCGATTTTGCCCTGCTCAAACTGTTCCTCGACCACCCCCAGCAAATCCTCGACCGCGACACCATCGGCAACGCCACCCGTGGCCGCGACCTGATGCCGCTGGACCGGATTGTCGACATGGCCGTCAGCCGTCTGCGCCAACGCCTGCGCGACACCGAAAAACCACCCCGGCTGATCCGCACCGTGCGCGGCAGTGGCTATCAATTGGCAGCCAGCGTGGTTGCCGGCAATGCTCACTGAGCGCCTGCGTGAACTGCGCCGGCGCATCCCGGTACCGCGTTCGCTGCTGGGGCGGATGTTACTGCTGACCCTGTTGGCGGTGCTGTTTGCCCAGGCGTTGTCCAGCGTGATCTGGGTCTCGCAATTGCGCGCTACCCAGCTTGAAGGCCTGGTAACCGCCGCCCGCAGCCTGGCGCATTCGATGACCGCCAGCGTCAGTTATTTCCGCTCGTTGCCGGTGGCCTTCCGGCCGTTGGTACTGGACCAGTTGCGCAGCATGGGCGGTACCCGGTTTGTGGTGACGCTCAACGACAAGCCCCTGGACATGGCGGTATTGCCGGAAACCCCGCGCAAGCATGCAGTGCTCGGTGCTGTCGAAGAAGTGTTGCGCCAGACCCTGGGCAGCGACGTGCATGTTTCGGTGGAGTTCGTCAGCGCCGAAGACCTGCGCATCTTCAATGCCGGTTTGAAACTCGATGAATTGCCGCGCTCCTGGGCGCATTACGCGCTGACCCTGGAACCGGTGAATCCGCCGGTGTTGGTCACCCAGATCCAGCTGGCCCAGGGCGAATGGCTCTACATCGCCTCCTTGCTGCCCGAACCCTACACCAGCCTCGAAGAACAAGGCCTGCCCTACCAGCAGGTGTGGTTTATCGTGCTCACCAGCGGCTTCCTGCTGCTGTTTATCGGCCTGTTGGTGCACTGGCAAAGCCGCCCACTCAAGCGCCTGGCGAGGGCGGCGCGGGACATGTCCCTGGGCGCCGACGTGGAGCCGGTGGCCGAAGGCGGCGGCAGCGAAGTGGTGGAAGTAGGCCGCGCGTTCAATGCCATGCGCGAACGCATCAGCCGTTACCTGACCGAACGCAGCCAGCTGTTCAGCGCCATTTCCCACGACCTGCGCACACCCATCACACGCCTGCGGTTGCGGGTGGAATTGCTTGAAGACGAGAACCTGCAAACCAAGTTCGGCCGCGACCTGGATGAACTGGAGTTGCTGGTCAAAGGCGCGCTGCAGTGTGTGAAAGACACCGATATCCACGAAAACATCGAACCGGTGGACCTCAACCACGTACTCGACTGCCTTGTGGAGCCGTACCTGGCGCCCAACGGCAATGGCCGCGTGACCCAACATGGTCGGGCACTTACGACGTACCCGGGCAAGCCGCTGGCGCTCAAGCGCTGCATCGGCAACCTGATCGACAACGCGTTGAAGTACGGGCAGAACGCCCATTTGCATATCGAAGACGATGGCGCGGAGTTCATCCTCCACGTCGACGACGAAGGCCCGGGCGTGCCGGAACAGCGCCTGGAGCAGGTCTTCGAGCCGCACTTCCGCCTGGCCGGGCAGCAACAGGGTTACGGCCTGGGCCTGGGCATCGCCCGCAACATTGCCCACAGCCATGGCGGTGAAGTGAGTTTGCAGAATCTGCGGGAGGGCGGTTTGCGGGTGACCTTGCAACTGCCTCGTGGCCTGGATTGAACGCCACCAATACCGCAGCTGATTGAGTACTTGTGGCGAGGGAGCTTGCTCCCGTTGGGGCGCGAAGCGGCCCCAAAAGATGGGACTGCTGCGCAGTCCAACGGGAGCAAGCTCCCTCGCCACATTATTAGTATCCGGCGTTATAACCGTGGTTAGACGCTCTGGCGCAACCTGGCCAGATCCCGCAACGGCGGCGCACCAAACAGCCGGCTGTATTCGCGGCTGAACTGCGAGGCGCTCTCATAGCCCACCCGATACCCCGCCGCCGAGGCTTCCAGGCCCTCGGCGATCATCAACCGCCGAGCCTCCTGCAAACGCAGTTGCTTCTGGTACTGCAACGGGCTCATGGCGGTCATCGCCTTGAAGCGGTGGTGCAAGGTCGAGACGCTGAGGTTCACTTCCTTGGCCAGGTCATCAATGCGCAGGGGCTGTTCGTAGTTGCCGTTCAACCAGGTGATCGCCTGGCTCACCCGATGGCTCTGACTGTTGGCGACGGCAATTTCATACAGCCGATAACCCTGTGGACCGCGCAACAGGCGATAGAGAATTTCCCGATTGATCAGCGGCGCGAGCATTGCGATGTCTTTCGGTGTGTCGAGCAATCGGGTCAGGCGCAGCACGGCGTCCAGTAGCTGGCTGTCCAGGCGGTCGACATACATCCCTCGGGAGGTCGGGCGCGGGGGCACGCCCATCGGCCCGGCTTCGGCAATCAGTGCGGTGATCTGTGCCGGGTCGATATTCACCCGAATCGACAGGTTGGGGTCTTCCGGCGTGGCATCAAGGATGCGCCCGGCCACCGGCATCGCTACCGAAAACACCAGGTAATTGAGCGGGTCATAGGCGAAGACTTCATCCGCCAAACGCACTTCCTTGCGACCCTGGGCGAGGATGCACAGTGCGGGTTCCACCAGCACCGGCGTGAATTCACGCGGGGAGTTATGACGGTTGAGATACAGCGACGTGATCGCCGTGCCGTAGGAACCATCCTCCCAGGTATGCCGGCGAACGATGCCGGCGAGTTCTGCGCGCTGCTTTTCCATATCGGCGTCGAGGGGTTTGGAGCGAAGTTCGGGCGACGACATGGGACATCCTCTGGTGCTTTGACGATGGGCACAGCTTAAGGGCGGCTTTGCAAAAAGCGGTACTTCGATTCTGCACAATCCTTGCCTGATCCTGCGAAAAATCGTGAATCAGGCAAGCCGGGGCCTGTCATGCCCCTGAAATACGGCAGTCATGCCGGGAATAAACTTCGCAGGCCGATTGCTATATCTACGCATCTCGCAGGATTGTGCAATAAGCCAGCAGGAATTGACTAACCGCATCCACCCCCGCGCCCGTATCTTTGATCCTGTGGCAACACGCCCTCACAGTGCTTGCCGAGCATCACTTCTCAACGGGAGAGTCGAACATGTCCACCCCCATTCCCGCGAGCCATATGGCCTTTATCCGTGCCCGTACCGGGTACAGCACCGAACTGGGTGCACGCTTGAGCAGTTTGATCGAACCGGGCCGCCAGGCTCAGGGTTGCCTGCAATTCTCGTTGCAGCACTCCCTGGCCGACCCGGATGTGTGGTTGGTGTCGGGCTTCTGGAGCAGCGAGCAGGCGATGAGTGCCTACTTCAGCTCGCCGGCGCTGATGGTCTTCACCGAGTTGTTGAATGACATGGTGGTTCGCAGCATGGACTTCCAGACCTTTACCGACGCCTCGGCGGCCAATGCCTATGGCGAGTACCTGCAACTGGCGGGCTAGTGCTTTAGAATGGCCGCCTTTCCCATTGGCCAGGACCTGCAACATGGCACGTAAAGAGTTTGCCCACCACGAAGCCGTTTCCGCCTTGGTGCGTGAAGAAGAGGGTGGCTATAGCGCCGCCATCGCCGTCAAGGCGCTGGATGGCATGGGCGCACCGCGCTTTCACAAGATCCTCGATGGACAGACGTTCAAGACTGCCTCCGACGCCGACGATGCCGCAGCGCTGCAACTGGAGCGCTTGGTCGATGTAGATGAAGACGGTCAGCTCTCTTGGGCAACTTCCGCCAACTGAAAACACCGCTGATCCAAATCTGGGAGCGGGCTTGTGTGGGAGCGGGCTTGCTCGCGAATGCGGTGGATCAGTTGGCATATGCATTGACTGATACGCCCCCTTCGCGAGCAAGCCCGCTCCCACATTTTTATCCCGTTCCAATCAGCGTTTCGCGGCGCCTGGGCGGTACATTTTGAACAGCGCTTCCGGCCCCAACTGAAAATAATCCGCCGGGCCACCTCCACGCAGGATCGGCTGGGCGGCAGCCGTGTCGTACACCCCGTCTTTCAGCAGCCATTTGGCGATATGCACCGCGACCACCTCGCCGAGCACCAACCAGCTTGGCACCAGCTCCTTGTCGGCGCGCTGCAGCTGAATGATCTGCGTCACCTTGCACTCGAACGACACCGGGCTTTCGCCCACGCGAGGCACGGCGATCACCTTTGACGCCACCGGCGTCAGGCCGGCCAATTCAAACTCGTTGACCTCGGGCGAGACCGGCGCGCAACTCTGGTTCATCTGCTCGGCCAGCGGGCGGGTGGCCAGGTTCCACACGAACTCACCGGTCTGTTCGATGTTGTTCAGGCTGTCTTTGCGCCCGACACTGGAAAACCCAATGATCGGCGGAATGTAGTTGAACGCGTTAAAGAAACTGTAGGGCGCCAGGTTCAGGCGGCCCTGGCTGTCGTGGGACGAAATCCAGCCAATCGGGCGCGGGCCGACAATCGCATTGAACGGGTCATGGGGCAGGCCGTGGCCGTTGGCGGGTTCGTAGAAATGAATATCGTCGGACATGGGCCGGGGTTCCTGCTGGTGGTTCGGGGAAGGGCATCATAGTGCACTCAGGTGGAGTGTTCGCCAATGAAAAAGGGGCTGTGTCATACACTGACACAGCCCCTTTTTTATCCTGGCAGAACCCTTAGTCCGTAGTAATCCGCGAATGCTTGCGGGTGTCCTTCATGGTCACATACACCAACAGCGACACCGCAATACACGCGGTGACGTACCAGTAGTAACCGGTTTCCATGCCGATGCTCTTGAACCACAGCGCGATGTATTCAGCGGTGCCGCCGAAGATCGACACGGTCAGCGCATAGGGCAAGCCAACGCCCAGGGCGCGGATTTCGGTGGGGAACAATTCGGCCTTCACCACGGCGTTGATCGAGGTGTAGCCGCTGACGATGATCAGCGCCGCCATGATCAGGAAGAACGCGCCCCACCAGGTCTGGATGGTGTGCAGGGTGGTGAGGATCGGCACGGTGAACAGGGTGCCGAGGACGCCGAAGGCGATCAGGATCGGCCGGCGGCCAACCTTGTCCGACAGCCCGCCGATGATGGGTTGCAGGCACATGAACAGGAACAGCGTGGCTGCCGAAATCGTGGTGGAGTCGGAGATGCTCATGCCGACGGTGTTCACCAGGTATTTCTGCATGTAGGTGGTGTAGGTGTAGAACGCCAGGGTGCCGCCCATGGTCAGGCCAACCACGGTCATCAGTTCCTTGGGGTGGCGCATCAAGGTGCGCATTGCGCTTTCCTTGGCCTTTTCTTTCTTGGTGAACGACTCGGTTTCCTCCATGCCACGACGCAGGTACAGCGCCACTACCGCGCACAGGGCGCCGATGGCGAACGGGATACGCCAGCCCCAGTCGTACAGCTGTTCGGTGGTCAGCAATTGTTGCAGCACGATCAATACCGCCAGGGCGATGAGCTGGCCGGAGATCAGGGTCACGTACTGGAAGCTGGAGTAGAAGCCCCGACGTTCCTTGGTCGCCATTTCGCTGAGGTAAGTGGCGGAGGTGCCGTATTCACCGCCGACCGACAGGCCCTGCAGCAAACGGGCGAATACCAGCAGGATCGGCGCACCGATACCAATGGCTTCATAGCCCGGGCTCAGGGCAATCAGCAGCGAGCCGAAGCACATCAGGTATACCGAGGCCATCAAGGCCTTTTTACGCCCGACCTTGTCGGCGTACAGGCCCATCAGCCAGCCACCGATCGGACGCATCAGGAACCCCACGGCGAAGATCGCGGCGGTGTTCAAGAGCTGGGCGGTGGTGTCGCCTTTCGGGAAAAAGGTCTTGGCGAAATACAGGGAGAAAGCCGCGTAGACGTACCAGTCGTACCACTCGACCATGTTGCCGACCGATCCGCTGAAAATCGACTTGATACGGCTGGAGGTGGTGCGTCCTTTTGCCGGCGCAGTCGCCGACCCCAGAGGCAGGGAGTTGGAGTTATCCATTTAAGGATCCTTCATCGAATTGTTTTTATGGAGCGCGCGGTAGCGCAGCCTGGCTGGGCTATAGCAGGAGCTGTGCCAAGCCGATGAAGGCCCGGTCTAGAGAGGTTGCTGAGTTTTTTTGAGCGGAAAATTGCTGATGATTAAAGGGTGATGAGCGGAAATCCGCCGACGAAGATCGCTCCCACGCTCTGCGTGGGAGCGCATCCTGTGACGCTCCGCGTCACGATTTTAAGGGCGGACGCGGAGCGTCCAGAGCTGCATTCCCACGCGGAGCGTGGGAACGATCGGGTTAGAGGAACGTATCCCGCGCCAGGCCATGGCGCTGCATTTTTTCATTGAAGGTGCGCCGGGGCAGCTGCAGCTCGGCCAGCACCGCCTTGATATCGCCTTTGTGCCGGGTCAGCGCGGCTTTCAGGCAATGGGCTTCAAATGCTTCCTGCTGCGCCGCCAACGACTGCCCGGCTTCGATGCCTTCCGGCTCCGGTTCACCCAGCCCCAGCACCTGGCGTTCCGCGGCATTGGCCAGCTCCCGCACATTCCCCGGCCAGTCATGGCTGAGCAGGCGCCCCAGCGCGGGTCCGCTCAGCGGCGTGAAGTTACGGCCCAGGCGCTCGGCGGCGCTTTGTGCAAAGTGCTCGAACAGCAGGGGAATGTCTTCCCGGCGTTCCCGCAGCGGTGGCAGGCGCAGTTGCGCGACGGTAAGGCGATAGGCCAAGTCCTCGCGAAAACGCCCGGCGCGAGCTTCGTCCAGCAGGTCGGGTTTGGTGGCGGCGATGATCCGCAAGTCCACCTTGATGCTTTGATTGGAACCGAGCCGTTCGAGTTTTTGCTCCTGCAACACCCGCAGCAATTTCACCTGCTGGGCCAGCGGCATGCTTTCGATCTCATCGAGAAACAGCGTGCCGCCATTGGCGTATTCCAGCTTGCCGATGCGCTTGCCCTGGGCGCCGGTGAACGCGCCACTTTCATGGCCGAACAGCTCGGCTTCAAACAGCTGCTCGGGAATCGCCGCGCAGTTCAGCGCCACAAACGGCTTCTTCGCCCGGGGGCCGAAATCATGCAGGCAACGGGCGACCAGCTCCTTGCCGCTGCCGGTTTCGCCGCGAATCAACACATTGACCGGCAAGCCGGCCAGGTCCAGGACTTGCCGGCGCAGGTTCTGCAAACCCCGGGACACCCCCAGCAGGCTCGATTCCAGTTGGGCACGGTGATCGGCCTGCTGATGCAAGCGGCGGTTCTCCAGCACCAGCCCGCGCTTGTCCAGCGCTCGGCGCAGGCTGCTGAGCAGGGCCTCGGGGCTGAAGGGTTTTTCGAGGAAGTCGTAGGCGCCATCACGCATGGCCTCGACGGCCATCGGCACATCGCCGTGACCGGTGAGCAAAATCAGCGGCAGGTCGGCATCGCGCCGCTGCACTTCGGCCAGCAACTCCAGGCCACTGAGGCCGGGCATGCGCACGTCACTCAGGATCACCCCGGGAAAGTCCCGGGGCAATTGCGCCAGGCATTCCTCGGCGCGGCTGAACAACTGCACCTCAAAGCCCGACAGGCTCAGCCATTGCTCGACGGCCGTGCGAATGCTGGCTTCGTCGTCGGCCACAATCACCGCATTCAACATAGGTCTGGCGTCTCCAGTGCGATGGGCAAGGTCAGGGTAAAGATCGCCCCGTCACCTTGATTGCCGGCGCTCAGGCGCCCGCCAAGTTCGTGGACGATAGCGTACGACACGGCGAGCCCCAAGCCGAGCCCGTCGCCCACCGGCTTGGTGGTGAAGAACGGGTCGAACACGCTGTTGAGGTTTTCCTCGGCGATCCCGCCGCCGCTGTCGCTGACGGTCAGGTGCCATAGCTGCTGATCGGCGTGCAGACGGATCTCCAGGCGCTTGCGTGGCTTGTCGGCCATGGCGTCGAGGGCGTTGCGCAGCAGGTTGATCAGCACCTGTTCGAGGCGGATCGCGTCGCCGCGTACCCAGGCCGGGCGGGTCAGGTCCAGTACGGTGCCGATGGCTTCGTCCCGCAGGCGCGCATCGAGCAAGTGCAGGGACTGGTCCACCACCGTCGCCAGGTCGAGGCGTTCGCGCAGGCCGCTGGGGCTCTTGCGGGCGAAGGTCTTGAGGTGGCCGGTGAGCGCGGCCATGCGTGTGAGCATGTCGTCCAGCGGGGTCAGGGCCTGGTAGGCGTCGTCCACCCGGCCATGGTCCAGCAGCAGCCGCAGAGTCGCCAACTGCATGCGCTGGGCGGTCAATGGCTGGTTGATTTCGTGAGCGAGGGCGGCAGACATCTGCCCCAGCGCTGCCAGTTTGGCGGATTGCACCAGGCCATCCTGGGCAGTACGCAGGGCGCGGGTGCGTTCTTCCACCAGTTGTTCAAGTTCTTCGCGGCTGCGCTGGCGCAAGCGGGCGAGGCGCCAGCGCTGGGTCAGGAACAGCACCAGGAACACCAGCGCCAGCCATGAGCCGGCGGCGGCGAGGCCGGCGTTGCGTTGGTCTTCAAAGGCAAATTGTGGCTTGCGCAGCAGGTGCAAGGTCCAGCCTTCGGCCTTCAGCGGCAGGGATTCCCAAATGTAATTGGCCTTGCCGTCGGGGCCGTCGACGCGCATCAGGTGGCTGTTTTCGTCAAAGCGCTGCAACGCTTCGGTGTCCAGCGGCAGCAATTGTTTCTTGTCGTATTGGCGGGTGGCCTTGAGTTCGGCGTGGTCGCTGTCCGACAACGGACGCAGCGCGCGGTAGCGCCAGCCCGGCTGATTGGCGATAAACACAATGCCCCGGGCATCGCTGACCAGCAGCAAGTCATTGCCCTGGGCCCACTCGCGCTCCAGTTCCGGGAACTCCAGCTTGACCACCATGGCGCCGAGGAACTGCTCGTTCTCGCCGACCACCGCGCTGGAGAGGAAATACCCCGGAATCCCGGTGGTCACGCCCACTGCATAAAAACGCCCGGTGCCCTGGCTCAAGGTTTGGCTGAAGTAGGGGCGAAACGCGTAGTTGTGCCCCACATAACTGCTGGGCAGGTTCCAGTTGCTGGCGGCCACGGCGAGGCCGTTGCGGTCCATCAGTTCCAGGGTCGAGGACTGGGCGGCGCCGTTGATGCGCTCCAGCTTGCGGTTGAGCAAATCCTGGGTGGCGGTGTCCAGCGGGCCTTTCAAGGCGCTGATCATTTCCGAGTCCAGGGCCAGCACGGCGGGCAGGGCGCGGTAGCGTTCGATCAGGGTGTGCAGGGAGTTGCCATAAAGCATGAGCTGCTGATTGGCGCGGGCGGCGTCATCCACCAGGGCCAGGCGTTCGGCGTGGCGGGTAGCCAGGGCGGCAGCCAGTACCGCGCCGGCGATGATCAGCAAGGAGTAGAGGGTCAAACGCAGCGAGCGGGGAATCGCAATCATACGAAGATGAACAGTGCAATTAGGGGCGAGCACCATAGCATGAGGCGCATGGCTGTTGTGGCGAGGGAGCTTGCTCCCGCTGGGGCGCGTAGCGGCCCCAAAAAAATGGGAGCGCTGCGCACTGGAGCGGGAGCAAGCTCCCTCGCCACAGTGAGAGGTGCATGAAACAAAAAAAGGCGACCGTAGTGGTCGCCTTTTATCCTTGCAAGGGAAATGCTTACTGCACTTCAACCGCCAGGCTTTCACTGATCTTTTTCTGCCAGATGGCAGGACCGGTGATGTGTACCGACTCGCCCTTGCTATCAACGGCAACGGTGACCGGCATGTCTTTCACGTCGAACTCGTAGATCGCTTCCATGCCCAGCTCGGCGAACGCCACGACGCGGGATTTCTTGATGGCCTGGGCCACCAGGTAAGCCGCGCCGCCCACTGCCATCAGGTAAACCGCCTTGTGGTCCTTGATCGCTTCGATAGCGGTCGGGCCGCGCTCGGATTTGCCGATCATGCCCAACAGGCCGGTTTGCTCGAGGATCTGGCGGGTGAACTTGTCCATCCGCGTGGCGGTGGTCGGACCGGCAGGCCCCACCACTTCTTCGCGCACCGGATCAACCGGGCCGACGTAGTAGATGAAGCGACCCTTGAGGTCCACCGGCAGGGTTTCGCCCTTGTTCAGCATCTCGACCATGCGCTTGTGCGCGGCGTCGCGACCGGTGAGCATCTTGCCGTTGAGCAACACGGTTTCGCCCGGCTTCCAGCTCTGCACGTCTTCCGGGGTCAGGGTGTCGAGGTTGACGCGACGGGCCGACGGGCCGGCTTCCCAGACGATTTCCGGGTAGGCGTCCAGCGGTGGCGCTTCGAGCGATGCAGGGCCCGAGCCGTCGAGCACGAAGTGCGCGTGACGGGTGGCGGCGCAGTTGGGGATCATGCACACCGGCAGCGAGGCCGCGTGGGTCGGGTAGTCCATGATTTTCACGTCGAGCACGGTGGTCAGGCCACCCAGGCCCTGGGCGCCGATGCCCAGTTGGTTGACCTTCTCGAACAGCTCCAGGCGCATCTCTTCGATACGGTTGGACGGGCCGCGCTTCTTCAGCTCGTGGATGTCGATGGATTCCATCAACACTTCCTTGGCCATTACCGCGGCTTTCTCGGCGGTGCCGCCGATGCCGATGCCGAGCATGCCCGGTGGGCACCAGCCGGCGCCCATGGTCGGAACGGTCTTGAGCACCCAGTCGACGATCGAGTCGGACGGGTTGAGCATGGCCATTTTGGACTTGTTCTCGGAACCACCGCCCTTGGCGGCCACGTCCACTTCCACGGTGTTACCCGGGACGATGGAGTAGTGGATCACGGCAGGGGTGTTGTCCTTGGTGTTTTTACGCGCACCGGCCGGGTCGGCGAGGATCGAAGCCCGCAGGACGTTTTCCGGCAGGTTGTAGGCCTGGCGCACGCCTTGGTTGATCATGTCGTCCAGGCTCATGGTGGCGCCATCCCAGCGCACGTCCATGCCTACACGTACAAATACGGTGACAATCCCGGTGTCCTGGCAGATCGGGCGGTGGCCGGTGGCACACATGCGCGAGTTGATCAGGATCTGAGCCATGGAGTCACGGGCCGCTGGCGATTCTTCGCGCAGGTAGGCCTCGTGCATCGCCTGGATGAAGTCAACGGGATGGTAGTAGGAAATGAATTGCAGGGCGTCGGCAACGCTCTGAATCAGGTCGTCTTGCTTGATCACGGTCATGAGTCGCGCTCCTCTATAAGGGAACATTCAATAAAGGTGGCGTCAGTGTTGCATCGGTCGGCTGAAGCCACCTTTCCAAGGCACGCCAAAGTGGTGCAGGCGCGACGCTAAAAAGGCGCGGCAGTATAACCCGCCACGGTGGCCGATACACCCGACTATGGTCAAACTCTACGGGGCGTGATTCCCTGTAGACGCCTTTTTGATCCGAGACCCTTGATGCCTGAACTTCACGTCGGTGAACGCCACTGGTCGGTAGCCGCCGGCAGCAACCTGCTGGATGCCCTGAACCAGGCGGGCGTGGCCGTGCCTTATAGTTGCCGCGCCGGCAGCTGCCATGCCTGCCTGGTGCGTTGCCAGGGGGATATCCAGGACAACCAGCCGGATGCCCTGAGCCCGGCGCAGCGCCAGGATGGCTGGCGCCTGGCGTGCCAGTGCCAGGTCGCAGGTGACTTGCAGGTCGAAGCCTTCGACCCGCTGCGTGACGGGTTGCCGGCGACGGTGTTGAGCGTCGATTGGTTGACCCCGAGTGTACTGCGCTTGCGGCTGCAACCCGAACGCGGCTTGCGCTACCGGGCGGGGCAGCATCTGGTGTTGTGGGCCGGCAGCGTTGCGCGGCCTTATTCATTGGCCAGCCTGCCCCAGGAAGATCCGTTTCTCGAATTTCACATTGATTGCCGCCTGCCCGGCGAATTCAGCGACGCCGCCCGCCAATTCAAGGCCGGTGACAGCCTGCGCCTGGGCGAATTGCGGGGCGGCGCCTTGCAGTACGACCCCGACTGGCAATCGCGGCCGCTCTGGCTGCTGGCCTCGGGCACCGGACTCGGCCCGCTATGGGGCGTGTTGCGCGAGGCCTTGCGCCAGGATCACCAGGGCGCCATCCGGGTCATTCACCTGGCCCATGACGCGGGCGGTCATTACCTCGCCGGGCCATTGGCCCAACTGGCTGGTGCGCATCCGAACGTGACCGTTGAGCTATGGACAGCGGCTGAGGTGACGCAGGCGTTGGCGCAACTGCGGCTTGTTTCCCGGCAAACTCTGGCTTTACTCTGCGGGCACCCGGCCAGTGTCGAGGCCTTTTCCAAGCGCCTGTTCCTGGCCGGACTGCCGCGCAATCAACTGCTGGCCGATGTGTTCCTGCCCCGTGGTTGAGCGCTGAATTTCCCAGCCGCGAGATTTGTCATGACCGATGCCATCCTGCAGCAACGCGAACGCGGGTTGCTGATTTTGCAGCTCAATCGCCCGGACAAGAAAAATGCCCTGACCCGCGCCATGTACAGCCAATTGGCCGAGGCGCTGGAGCAGGCGGATGCCGATACCAGCGTGAATGCCGTGCTGATCCAGGGCAGCAGCGAGTGCTTCACCGCCGGTAACGATATTGGCGACTTCCTCGAACAACCGCCGGCGGATCTCGACAGCCCGGTCTTCAATTTCATGCGCAGCTTGCTCAACTGCCGCAAGCCGGTGATTGCGGCGGTGGCGGGCGTGGCGGTGGGAATTGGCACGACGCTGCTGCTGCATTGTGACCTGGTGTATGTCAGCCGGGATGCACGGTTGCGCATGCCGTTCGTCAACCTGGGGCTGTGTCCGGAGTTTGGGTCCAGCTTGATCCTCCCGCGACTGCTGGGGCACGCCAAGGCGGCGGAGTTGCTGCTGCTGGGTGAAGGGTTTACCGGCGAACAGGCTGCCGCCTGGGGCATTGCCACTGAAGCATTGGGCAGCGGTGAATCGGCCCTGGCCAAGGCGCGGGAAATTGCTGGACGGTTTGAGACCCTGGCGCCGGGCGCGGTGCAGGTCAGCAAGCATCTGATGAAAAGCGTTGATCGCGAGCAGTTGCGCAAGGTGATCGAGGAGGAGGGGGCGTTGTTTACCCAGAGGTTGAAGTCGCCGGAGGCGATTGCGGCGTTGTCGGGGTTTATCACTCGGAGATGAATGAGCGTTGACGGGTCGGCCGTCTTCGCGAGCAAGCCCGCTCCCACATTCGACCGTGTTTCTTCAGGATGTACGCGATCAAATGTGGGAGCGGGCTTGCTCGCGAATAGGCCAGTAAAGCCAACACACAAGCCAATTTGCAATGCAAAAAGCCCCGCCATTCACATGGCGGGGCTTTTGTTTTTCAGCGAGCGGTCACTCAGACCATTGGGTCGCCAACGTGCAGGATCTTCATGCCGTTGGTGCCGCCGATGGTGTGGTAGCTGTCGCCCTTGGTCAGGATGACCCAGTCGCCTTTCTCCACGACGCCGCGCTTGAGCAACTCGTCGATCGCGGCCTGGCTGACTTGCTCAGGCGGCAGCGATGCCGGGTCGAACGGTACGGTGTAGACGCCGCGGAACATGGCCGCACGGGCCTGGGTTTCGCGGTGCGGGGAGAACGCGTAGATCGGGATCGAGGAACGGATGCGCGACATGATCAACGGCGTGTAGCCACTTTCGGTCAGGGCGATGATCGCTTTCACACCCGGGAAGTGGTTGGCGGTGTACATGGCCGCCAGGGCGATGCTCTGGTCGCAGCTTTCGAAGACCTTGCCGATACGGTGGCTGGAGGTCTTGCTGGTCGGGTGCTTTTCAGCGCCGACGCAGATGCGTGCCATGGCCTGCACGGCTTCCAGCGGGTACGGGCCAGCCGCACTTTCAGCCGAAAGCATCACGGCGTCGGTGTAGTCGAGCACGGCGTTGGCCACGTCGGACACTTCGGCACGGGTTGGCATCGGGTTCTGGATCATCGACTCCATCATCTGGGTCGCAACGATCACCGCCTTGTTGTGGCGACGTGCGTGCAGGATGATTTTCTTCTGGATACCGATCAGCTCGGCGTCACCGATTTCCACACCCAGGTCGCCACGGGCAACCATCACGGCGTCGGAAGCCTTGATCAGGCCGTCGAGGGTTTCGTCATCGGCTACGGCTTCGGCGCGTTCGATCTTCGCCACCAGCCAGGCAGTGCCGCCGGCTTCGTCGCGCAGTTTACGGGCGTATTCCATGTCGGCGGCGTCGCGCGGGAAGGATACCGCGAGGTAGTCCACTTCCATTTCGGCGGCGAGCTTGATGTCGGCCTTGTCTTTTTCAGTCAGGGCCGGGGCAGTCAGGCCACCGCCGCGACGGTTGATGCCTTTGTGGTCCGACAGCGGGCCGCCGATGATCACGGTGCAATTCAGTTCGGTCGGGGTGGCGGTGTCGACGCGCATTACCACACGGCCGTCGTCCAGCAGCAGTTCGTCGCCCACGCCGCAGTCTTTCACCAGGTCCGGGTAGTCGATACCCACGACTTGCTGGTTGCCTTCGGTCAGGGGATGGCTGGTGGAGAAGGTGAACTGGTCACCGATCTTCAGCTCGATCCGCTTGTTGGCGAATTTGGCGATACGGATTTTCGGGCCTTGCAGGTCACCCAGCAACGCCACGAAGCGGCCATGCTTGGCGGCCAGGTCACGCACCAGCTTGGCGCGAGCCTTGTGCTCGTCCGGGGTGCCGTGGGAGAAGTTCAGACGGGCAACGTCCAGGCCAGCCAGAATCAGCTGTTCGAGGACTTCCGGCGAGTTACTGGCCGGGCCAAGGGTGGCGACGATTTTGGTACGACGGACGGACATGCACGGACTCCTGAGTTCAAGCGCTGGGGAAGGCTACTATGCTCTTTGGTTGTAGTCATTGTTCGTTTGCACTACTTATCGATGATTCGCTTGTTTTCACTCTGCATGAACAGATGAACAACCTTGAAGATTTTCGATGAAGGGTCGATACACTGCACAAGACAGGAGAACCCCCATGCGAATCGTGATCATTGCTGCCCTGGCCGTCAGTGTTGTCGGCTGCACCCGTTGGTCGATGGACCATCATTTGAACAATGCGTACCGCGCCTACGGTGTGGGCGATTGCCAGCGGGTCACCCTTGAGTTGTCCCAGGTCGACCGTGAAAGCCGTTCCCGGCGCTACGTGCAACCGGAAGTCTCGATGTTGCGCGGGCAGTGCCTGGAGCGCGAGAAGCTGTTTGTCGATGCGGCGCAAACCTATCAGTTCATCATCAGCCAGTACCCGGCGAGCGAGTACGCATTCCGTGCCCGTGCCCGTTTGGATACCCTGCAGCAGCTGGGGCATTACCCCGGCGCGAGCGTTGCCCAGCCGCGGCCGGCGTCGTTGTGATGATATTTGTCATGCCATAGCTGGCTCGTTGCCAGTCTTGGGCTAATCTTTGAACGTCAGTTTGTATAAGTTTCTATTCAAACGGATGGCGTTCCCGGATTTGGCAGCTGTAAAAGTGGCAACCCGTTTGCGGTTGTCGCACCGATATCCGGGGAGAGCGGGCCTTCAGGCTCGTTTCGAATCACTGGAGCGGCCACATATATGGCCATTGGATGGCGACCTCATCATGTTTACTCACCGACGGATCGAGCGGCATCAGTTACCTTGCTTCCTTCAAGTGTTCAACCGCCTGACGGACAAGCCAATCGGCTATCTGGGCAATGTTTCCGAGCAGGGCCTGATGTTGATCAGCCAGTTACCCATGATGGTCGATGTGGAGTTCGAGCTGCGCTTGAAGATCCCCGGGCCTGAGGGTGAGGTGCAGGCGGTAGACCTCACGGCCACCTGCCTGTGGTGTCATGAGGATATAAACCCCCAGCATTACGATTCCGGGTTCAGCATATCCCAGGCCCCTGCCGAATATGGGGAGGTGATCAGCGCGCTGCTGGATTACTTCAGCTTTGATCCGTTGCAGGCCTCTGCCTAGGTGCTGCATCCGGCGTTCATAGTGCGCCGGCTTTTTTCCAGCCCAGGTAGCGGGTCACCAGGGCGGCACCCAGGTCCGAAGGCAGTGTGTCCAGTACCGACAGCCCGTGGGCGTTCAAGCGGTCGTGGAGTTCGTCCCGGGTATTGAGATAGTTGATCGTGCCGCAGTAGGCCAGGGCTTCGGGCAGGGTTTGCACGGGAGCCTGGCGTAACTGGTCAAGGACCTCCTCCCGCAGGCTTGCGACCATTACCCGGTGCTGGCGGCTGATGCGCTTTACGGCGCTGAGTAACTCTTCATCTTCCTCATCCCGCAAATTGGTCACTACGATCACCAGCGAGCGACGTTTCTGCCGGGCCAGCAGTTGGCTGGCGGCCGTCTGGTAATCGGCCGTACGCCGGGACGTGTCCAGGTCATACACCGCATTCAGCAACAGGTTGAGCTGGCCACTGCCCTTGACCGGCGCCAGGTAGCGCGGCTGGTCGCAGGCAAAGGTGCACAGCCCTACGGCATCGCCCTGGCGCAAGGCTACATAACTGAGCAGCAGGCAGGCGTTGAGCGCGTGGTCGAAGTGCGACAGTTCGGCGTCCTGGCTGCGCATACGGCGGCCACAATCGAGCATGAACATAATCTGCTGGTCGCGCTCGTCCTGGTACTCCCTGGCAATGGGCGTGCGTTGCCGGGCGGTGGCTTTCCAGTCGATCTGGCGCAGGCTGTCACCTTCGCGAAACTCACGCAGCTGGTGAAACTCCAGGCCCAGCCCACGCCGTTGCCGCTGGCGTACGCCCAGCTGGTTGAGCCAGTTGTCCACCGCCAGCAACTGCGCACCATACAGGCGTGCGAAGTCCGGGTAGACCCGGGTGGCGTCGCTGACGTCGATCAGGCGCCGGGCCGACCATAGCCCCAGGGCGCTGGGCAGATGCACTTCACAGCGGGTAAAGCTGAAATGCCCGCGCCTTTGGGGCCTTAGCCGATAACCCAGTTCACTGTGCTCGCCGGGCCGCAGTTCGATGGATTGCGGCAGGTCCTCCACCGCCAGGCCGTCAGGCACATGATCGAATACCTGGACCGCCAACGGCTGGGGATAATCGTGCTCCAGGCTTACCCGCACTTCCCCCCAGCGCCCCAGTGCCAGGCTGCCGGGCATCTGCCGTCGCACGCGCGGGGACGGCCGGCGGCGCAGGCGGCTGGCATCCAGCAAGGCCAGCAGCAACAGGGCCAGCAGCAGGCCCCACGCCACTGAGTGCAGGGCGTCTGGCACCTTGACCTGTAGCGCCACCAGTGCGCCGAGCAGGATACTCAGGCCCAGCAGTACACCGAGCCAGGTCAACAGCAGGCGGGTTGGTCTCATGGGCGTCTCATTGGCGTGGCGCCGGGACCTGGTCCAGCAATTGCCGGAGCACCTGGTCGACTTCCAACCCGTCGATATCCAGCTCCGGGGCAATACGCACCCGATGGCGCAACACTGCCAGGGCGCAGCCCTTGATGTCGTCCGGGGTCACGAACTCGCCCCCGCGCAGCAAGGCCCGCGCCCGTGCACCGCGAACCAGGGCGATGGAGGCCCGGGGCCCGGCGCCGATGGTCAGGCCCGGCCAACTGCGCGTAGTGCGGGCCAGGCGCACGGCGTAGTCGAGCACCTGCTCATCCAGCGCCAACTCGCTGGCAATCTGTTGCAACAGCAGCACGTCTTCGGCTTGCAGCACCGTGCGCAGCGGCTGTACGTCGAGCATGTCGGCTCGGGACGAGCGGGTGACTTCGCGCACCATGTCCAGTTCCTGCTGTGCCTCGGGATAGTCCATGCGCACCTTGAGCATGAAACGGTCCAGTTCGGCTTCGGGCAACGGGTAAGTACCTTCCTGCTCGATGGGGTTCTGGGTGGCCAGTACCATGAACGGCTGGCCGATGGGCAGCGCCTCGCCTTCAAGGGTTACCTGGCGTTCCTGCATGGCTTCCAGCAACGCTGCCTGGGTTTTTGCCGGGGCACGGTTGATCTCGTCAGCCAACAGCAGGTTGGTGAACAACGGTCCCTTGCGCAGCTTGAACTGTTCGGTATGCAGGTCGTATACGGCATGGCCGGTCACGTCGCTGGGCATCAGGTCCGGGGTGAACTGGATGCGCGCGAACTCGCCTCCAAAACAGCGTGCCAGCGCGCGTACCAGCAAGGTCTTGCCCAGGCCGGGAACCCCTTCAAGCAACACATGGCCGCCCGCGATCAACGCCGTGAGCACGTCATCGATCACCGGGTCCTGACCGATAACCGCCTTGCGCAGTTCGACGCGCAAGGCCTGGGCCAGTTGGCTGGCGCGCTGAATCGGGTCAGTGGCGGGAAATTCGCTCATAGGGCATTCCTGAGGGTTTGCAGGCAGGCCACCTGGCGGCTGAAATCGGCGCTGGAGAGCCGTTTCGTCGCAGGTGGGCCAAGGGCCTGACTGATAACAAGGGAGGGTTGGCGGGTCAGGCGTTCAAGCACCCGCAATTGTTCGGCTGTATCGAGGTGTTCGAACCCGGGATGACGGCGCCGAGCGGTGCGCTGGATGTCGCGCTGCAAAGCTTGCAGCAAGCTGTCTTGCCCGCTGCGGCGCAACAGGAAGTCGGCACTGGCGTTCAAGTGTTCCTGCAATTGCCGCCGTGCCTTGGGCGCCGGTTGCCGGATCGGACCCTGGCGCAGGCTGGCGTGCCAGAGGCCCAGGGCGATCAGTGCGGCAAGTGCCACCAGTGCCTGGGGGAAGTAGCGCAACAACAGGCTGAACAGGTCCTCGACATCAGTGTTGAACAGCAGTGTGACCTGGGTGCCCTGGCTCAGGTACCAGAGCAGCCACGCGTTATCGTGCAGGCCGATGCCGGGGTTTTTCCACAGGTCGCTGTCGGTGACCACGGTCACACGCCCTTGCCCGAGGTTGACCTGCATCAGGTGCGTCGACCGGGCGCTGTTGGCCGAGAATTGTGCCAGGTGCCTGGGGTCGGTGAGGTTGAAGTCGGTGTCGAAGCTGAAATAGGCCGGCGCTGTTTCGTTGTCCACATAGAGTTTGGTCAGGTCCGGCGTTTTCTTTTTACGCGCGGGTGCCGGAGCGTCGAATTCTTCACTGAAGGATTGGTGTATCTGCACACGATCCAGCAACAGGTCGCCACTTTCACCGGTGTCCTCATCCCACAGCGCTTCGGCTACCAGCAGCAGATGGCCGCCAGCCCGGGTCCACTGCAGCAATTGATCAACCTGGGGCGGGCTCATGTTGCTGCGCTCGCCCAGCAACAGCAGGCTGTTGCCCTTGGGCGAAAGGCTGGCCAGCCGTTCGAGGCTGTTGGCATGTTCCACCACCAGGCCCTGCCGGCGCAGAAAGTGTTCAGCTGCCAGGTAGGGGTTGGCCAGGGCTTCGGGTGAAGGGCCGCGATCGACCACTTCCTGATAAGGAATCGCCTTGTGCCAGGCATAAAAACCGCCTGCTGCCAGCAAGCCTGCGACCAGCAGCCCGACCCACAGCAACGGCCGATTCATTGCGCCGCTCCCGAGCCGAACAGGGCTCGCCAATCGCTGCATAGCTGTTGTTGCACCAAGGCAGGCGGCAGGCGATGGCCATAGGCAAGGTTTTGCCAGTAACGGGTCAGCTCACCGCTGAATGCCAGCAGCTGCGGTTGTTGCAGTTGGCGGATACGTTCCAGGACTTCACCTTCCGTGTCGGCACTTTTCAGCGGCAGGTTGAAGTCGTGCAGCAAGCGGCTGAGCAACCCACGGTAGAGCAGGCCGAGGGCTTCCCGGGGCTGTGTTGCCCACAGCTGTTCGGCGGCGCCTGCGATGTCTTCGGGCAAGGTGTCAGCCCCCAGTTCAAGGCCGAACAGCTGCGAAGGCACGGGTTTGGCAGCCTTGGGTTTGCGCGGGCTGCGGCGGCTGACAAAGGCATGCAGCCAGTCGCGGTAGCGCCAGATCACCAGTGCCAGGCCACCTGCCAGCAATCCCCAGAGCAGTACTTCAAGGCCCTTGGCGATGTGCTTGAACGAATCACTGTTGAGGTTTTTCAGCAGTGCTTCCAGCCAGGCTGGCAGCTTGGCATCACCTGCCGCTTTGTTTTTGTCGGCTGCTTTATCCTCGCCGAAGCGGTAGCGAGTGAGCGTTTCCGGGTTCTTGAACGGTGGCTGCTCCAACAGCGTCTTGATCGAGTGACTGGCCGATTGTGTAGTCAGCGGCGTTTGGGGAACCGGTTCATCAGCCCATGCCGATGGGATCGGCGGAATCAGCGTCAGCCCGGCCACCAGCAACAGCAGCGACGCCACACCGCTCAGGCGCTGGCGCATTCGGCGGAACACCAGTTCCAGGTCCCAGGCTTCCAGCACCGTGCGGCGGTTCAGGTAAAGGCTGAAGCCACAGGCGACATAGATCGGCTCCCAGAACACCAGGATCAAGGCGTAGAACATGTTGGTCAGGTGCTCCAGCCAACGCCAGTCGTGGCCGGCGGTGAGCACCAGTTGCTGCCAATCCCAGTCGCGTTCGACCTCTTGCGGCAGGAAGAAATAGAACACGGCCATCAACCCGAACCACAGGGCGATTTCCAGGTGCACCCCGATCAGGGTCAGCCAGCGCGCGGCGCCTGCGTTGCGCTGCTGCAACACCCCGAGACGTTGTTGGCGCGCCTGGCCTTGCAGCCCTTCGAGCTGGACCACCGGCATCTCGAAGCTACGGCTGAGGCTGAAGCGCCGCCAGGTCAGGCTGGCCAGCAGTTGGCCCTTGAGCAGCCGCGGCGATTGGCGCAGCGCTTGTTTCAGGCTGGGTGTTTCGCCGAACAGGGCCTTGGACAGGATATATAGTGGCAGGCGGTCGAATGCCGGTTTCAACCACCAGAACAGCAACAGCGCGGTGGTGGGGTGATTCCACAGCAGCACGCTGAACAGGGCGAAGACCGGCAAGGTCACGATGGCCCAACTGCTCATCAACAGCAGCCGATGTTCCCGGGCCAGCAGGATGCCGAGGTCCATGGCCTCCCAGGAGGTACGCGGGCGGATCACGACGCTGGCATCACTCAGGCGCATGGCGATTCCGTCCGGCAAACAGCAGGTAGGCCGCCATCAGCAACCACAGGGCGGTGCCGACCAGGTACTTGACCCACGGCGCCACGGCATTGGTGGACGACCAGTACGCCTCGATAAACGCGGCGATCAGCAGGAACACCATCACACCACAAATCATTTGCACACTTTTGCGCGCGGCCAGGCGCAGGGATTCGCCTCTGGTGAGGGGCCCCGGTGCAATCAGCGCCCAGCCCAGTTGCAGGCCAGCCGCGCCAGCCAGGGCAATTGCGCTGAGCTCGAAGGCGCCATGGCCGATGACAAATGACCAGAACGTTTGCCCGTAGCCGATTTGCGTCAGGTGCCCGGCAACGGCGCCAATGATCAGGCCATTGAAGAACAGGAAAAATACGCTGCCCAGGCCGAACAGCAACCCGGCGGCAAAGGTCTGGAAGGCGATGCCGATGTTGTGCATCACGTAGTAGCCGAACATCATCCAGTCTTCGCTGGAAGCGCGTTCGGCTGCCCGGCCCAGGCGGCTGGCATCGGGGTTGTACATGGCCTGCATCTCGGCCACCTGCCGGGGGCTGACGATGCTGTAGATGAAGTCCGGAAACAGGTACACCAGCAAGGCAATGCCGAGCAGGCTGCCAAAGAACAGCAGGCCGGCAGCCAGCACAAATGGCCATTGCGCGCGAACCAGCCTGGGGAAATCGGCCAGCAGGAAGCTCAGCACGTTTGCCCCCATCCGGCTGCGATGACGATACAACTGTTGATGGCCGCGCAAGGCAAGCTGCTGCAACGGGTCCACCAGGTAGCTGCTGTAGCCGCGCTCCTGGGCCAGGGCCAGGTGCTGGCACAACTGCCGGTATTGATGAGGGAAGTCGACGAAGTCGGCGCCTTTGGCTTTGCCTTTCTCCAACTGCGTCAATTGCTCGGCAAAGGCTTGCCATTGTGGCTGATGGCGGCTTTCGAAAAGACTCTGTTTCATGCTGGCCCCAACAACCCGCAGGCCACACCGTTGAGTTCTGCCACGGCGCGGGCAGGGGAGACCTGCAGGGGCGTGGCCAGGATAGCGGCCAGTTCGTTGACCCGTTCGGCCGACAGTTCGCCCTGGCGTTCGGCGAAGCTGAGAATCGCCCGTTGTTCGTTCAGCTCAAGGGCGAACGGCAGGCGCAGCGCCGGGGCCTGGGGCACTTGCGGGCGGGAAAGCGGTTGTTCGCGGTAGATCACCAGGGTCCCGGCCGCCAGGTCGCCCAGGCGCTTGAAGTTGGGGTGTTGCAGGCAACTGATGGCGCCGAGGAAATAGCCGAAGGGCAGCATGTCGACAAAGCGCAGCAGGTTACGGATCAGCGAGGCGGACCAGCCGATGGGCGTGCCGTCGTCCTGTACCACCCGCAGGCCCATGACCTGTTTGCCGGGCGAGCAGCCCTGGTTGAGCACTTCGAAAAGCACCATGTACCACCAACTGACGAGGAACAGCAGCAGCGAACCCAGGCCAATGCCCAGGTTGCCGAGAAAGGCCAATGCGATAAACAGGATGCCGAGAATCAGGCCGCGCAAACCCAGGTCGAAGGCAAAGGCCAGTGAGCGTACCAGCAGGCCGGCCGGGCGCAGGGGCAGGTCGATACCCTCCGGGGTCTCGATCTGGTAGCGGGTATCCAGTGGCGCAGGTGGCATCGCGGTCCTTGGCAGTGCGGCGCTGGCGCCTGAGCGGCAGCGGCGGGGTTGGAAAGACCGATGCTAGCAGTGTCGACGGTGGAAGCAACCACTCAACGATTTACTGAATGTTTGTACAGGGAACACAGCGCTGGCCCCCGATGCCTGCAAGCGCCTAGACTTTGCCGGTCTTCAGCACAGGAATAGCCCGTGACCACCATTTTCTGGTACGACTATGAAACCACCGGCATCAATCCGCGTACCGACCGCCCGCTGCAGGTAGCCGGTATTCGCACCGACCTCGAGCTTAACGAGGTCGGGCCGCCGGTCAATCTCTACTGCCACCCCAGCGACGATATCCTGCCGCATCCGGCAGCGTGCGCGATCACTGGCATCACTCCCGGCGTGCTGGCGGAAAAAGGCCTGGCCGAAGCCGACTTCATGACCCGGGTGCACGCCGAGCTGGCCACCCCGGGCACCTGCGGGGCCGGCTACAACACCTTGCGTTTTGACGATGAGATGACGCGCTACAGCTTGTACCGCAATTTCTTCGATCCCTATGCCCGGGAATGGCAAGGCGGCAACAGCCGCTGGGACCTGATCGACGTGGTGCGCACTGCCTACGCCCTGCGCCCTGACGGGATCGTCTGGCCGGAACAGGACGGGCGCGTCACCCTCAAGCTTGAGCGGTTGACGGCCGCCAACGGCATCGACCACGGCCAGGCCCACGACGCCTTGTCCGATGTGCGCGCCACCATCGCCCTGGCCCGGTTGATCCGCGAGAAGCAACCCAAGCTCTATGACTGGCTGTTTCAACTGCGCAGCAAACAACGGGTCATGGACCAGGTGCGGTTGTTGCAGCCGATGGTGCATATTTCCGGTCGTTTTTCTGCCGAGCGTCATTACCTGGGGGTGGTGCTGCCGCTGGCGTGGCACCCGCGCAATCGCAATGCATTGATCGTCTGCGACCTGGGGCTCGATCCGCAAGGGCTGTTGGACGAGGACGCCGATACCTTGCGCCGGCGCTTATATACCCGCCGCGACGAACTGGCCGAAGGTGAGTTGCCGGTACCGCTCAAGTTGCTGCACATCAATCGTTGCCCGGTGGTCGCACCGTTGAGCGTGCTTCGGCCGCAAGACCGCGAGCGTTTGCAGCTGGATATGGATGAGTGTGATGCGCGGGCCCTGCGGCTAAGCGACGCACAGGAACTATGGCGCGATAAACTGGCGGCGATTTACGCCGAGGAAGATTTTGCGCCAAGCGCCGATCCCGAGCAGCAGCTATACGATGGTTTTATCGGGGATCGTGATCGACGTTTATGTGAGCAAGTGAGAGTCGCCGAGCCGGCGCAACTAGCGCGCCAGCAATGGCCTTTCGATGATGAACGTTTGCCTGAATTATTATTTCGCTATCGTGCACGCAACTTTCCAGACACCTTGAATAGTGAAGAGCAACAACGCTGGAGAGTTTTCTGTCAGCAACGTTTGTCAGACCCTCAATGGGGCGCGCCAAACACCCTTGAGGGTTTTAAGCAGGCGTGTCTTGAGTTGGCTGTTAGTGCCACACCGTTTCAGCGCCAGGTGCTTGATGAATGGCAGGAGTATGTTGATGCCTTAGCGACTCGAATGAGTCTGTAATCAGCTTCCCGGTAAAATACGGACAATAAAAAACGCCAGCAAGCTGGCGTTTTTTATTGCGTTGCGTATCACGCAGCGTCCTGGCGAGGCTTAGCCCAGCAGGGTAGCCCAGCCTTCAACCACGTCGCCGCCCCACTTGGCTTTCCACTCTTTCAGAGTCTTGTGGTTGCCACCTTTGGTTTCAATCACTTCGCCGTTGTGCGGGTTTTTGTATTGTTTAACCTTGCGTGCACGCTTGGTGCCGGTAGCTTTTACGGCGCCACGTGGAGCCTTAACTTTCGAATCCGGATCCAGCAGCGCGATGATGTCACGCAGGGATTTGGAGTATTCGCCCATCAGGGTGCGCAATTTGCCTTCGAATTCCAGCTCGGTTTGCAGTTTGTCGTCTTGGGACAGGTTCTTCAAACGGGCTTGCAGCTCTTTGATAGCTTCTTCGGTGGCGCGATATTCGTTGATCAGGGACATGGGGACTACCTTATGCAGGGCGCTGGGTGAAAGGGGATAGTGGCTCAATAATAGTCAGACAGTTTGCCCAAGTAAACATTTAAGGCCGCATTTATGTAATTTACTTTGGTTGTTTGTGGCAAAAGCGTGGAATTGAGTTAATTAGTAAGGGGGATGGCCTAAAGATACTCTGGTTAAGTCTTGGCTTACTGCCGGAGTCCACGCGTTTGCACACATAGTGGGGAAAAACCTTACGCTATTAAGGGGCAGGGTTGACGCAGCCGATCAGAATAAGCGTTGAGGAATACTGCAGTTTTTCTGCGCAATCGCTAGAATGGCGGCCTTTGCGAAGTTCTGGAGTTTCCCCCTAATGCGCACTTTTCGGCTGGTGATTGCTTGCCCGGACCGGGTTGGCATCGTTGCCAAGGTCAGTAACTTTCTGGCTTCCCACAACGGTTGGATCACCGAAGCGAGCCATCACTCGGACAATCTCAGCGGCTGGTTTTTCATGCGTCACGAAATTCGTGCCGATACGCTGCCCTTTGGTCTAGAGGCATTTCGCGAGGCATTTGCGCCGATCGCTGAAGAGTTCTCGATGACCTGGCGCATCACCGACACGGAACAGAAAAAACGCGTGGTCCTGATGGCCAGTCGTGAGTCCCACTGCCTGGCAGACCTGCTGCACCGCTGGCACAGCGATGAACTGGACTGCGAGATCTCCTGCGTGATCTCCAACCACGACGACCTGCGCAGCATGGTCGAGTGGCATGGCATTCCGTACTACCACGTCCCGGTCAACCCGCAGGACAAGGAGCCGGCCTTTGCCGAGGTCTCGCGCCTGGTCAAGCAGCACGATGCGGACGTCGTGGTACTGGCGCGATACATGCAGATTCTGCCACCGGAGCTGTGCAGTGAATACGCGGGCAAGGTGATCAATATTCACCACAGCTTCCTGCCATCGTTTGTGGGTGCCAAGCCGTATCACCAGGCATCCCTGCGTGGCGTGAAGCTGATCGGTGCAACGTGCCACTACGTCACCGAAGAGTTGGACGCCGGTCCCATCATCGAGCAGGACGTGGTGCGTGTCAGCCATAGCGACAGCATCGAAGACATGGTCCGTTTTGGCCGTGACGTCGAGAAGATGGTGCTGGCTCGCGGCCTGCGCTATCACCTGGAAGACCGGGTACTGGTGCACGGCAACAAGACTGTCGTGTTCTGATTGAAGTGTTTTGATTGAAGAATGAAGGGCCTGGGCGTTAAATCGCTACAGGCTCTTTTTTTTGAGCGCGGGTGAGGACTGGAGCATGAGCGATCCACTGGACAAGGCGACTTCCAAAGCCCCCGCGACGCTGGGAGAGGGTTGTTTGAGTCGATATGACCCGGATGACCTGAGCAGTGAGGACGGCACCGAGTTTCCAGGCGCCGCCGAGTTGTGGGAACAATTGCAGGACACATCCGAATTGCCTGAAGAAAAGGCGTCAGCGGCTGTGCAAGGCAGCCGCTGACCCGGCGGGATCAAATCCGGAAACTACCCACCAGTTGTTTCAAGCGCGCCGCTTGCTGTTCCAGGTCGGAACAGGCCCGCAAGGTTGATTGCAGGTTTTCCACACCTTCCTGATTGAGGGTGTTGATCTCGGTGATGTCCATGTTGATTGACTCCACCACCGAGGTCTGTTCCTCGGTAGCGGTGGCTACCGACTGGTTCATCCCGTCAATTTCGCCGATACGCTGGGTCACGCTGTTCAGGCGCTCGCCCGCCAGGTTGGCGATTTCCACACTGTCCTGGCTGTGCCGCTGGCTTTCGCTCATGGTGCTGACCGAATCCCGGGCGCCGACTTGCAGCTCCTCGATCATCTTCTGCACCTGCTGCGCCGACTCCTGGGTGCGGTGCGCCAGGTTGCGCACTTCATCGGCCACCACCGCAAAGCCGCGCCCGGCTTCCCCGGCCCGTGCGGCTTCAATCGCCGCGTTGAGGGCCAGCAGGTTGGTTTGCTGGGAAATGCTGGTGATCACTTCCAGAATCTGCCCGATGTTCACTGTCTTGCTGTTAAGCGCTTCGATATTGGTGCTGGAGGCGCTGATCATCTGCGACAACTGGTTCATCGCCTTGATATTGCGTTCCACCACCTGCTGACCGTCTTCGGCCAAGTGCCGGGCGTCGCTGGCCTGATTGGAGGCTTGTGCGGCGTTGCGGGCGATTTCCTGGGCGGCGGCCCCCAGCTCGTTGATCGCGGCCGCGACGCTGTTGGTCCGGTTGGCCTGCTCGTCGGAATTGACCATTGAGGAATTGGAGGCGCTGACCACCCGCAGGGCCACTTCATTGACCTGCTCGGTGGCCGAGGAAACTTCGCGAATCGAGGTGTGAATCCGCTCCACGAAGCGATTGAAAGCGCTGCCAAGCACGCCGAATTCGTCGTGGTTCTGGATGGTCAGGCGGCGGGTCAGGTCGCCTTCACCGTCGGCGATGTCTTCCATGGCGCGGGTCATGACGTGCAGTGGCTGCAGGAGGATGCGAATCAGCATGCCCAGCAGGGCGATGATGATGACCACGGCGATGATCGTGGCGATGATCGCCGAGGTGCGGAATTCGCTGAGCATGGCGAAGGATTTATCTTTATCCACCGACAGGCCGAGGTACCAGTTCACCGAGGGCAGGCCCTTGATCGGGGTAAAGGTGACGATACGTGTCTTGCCGTTTACCTCGACTTCACTGAAGTCGCTGCTGATTCGGGGGGTGTTGTTCGGATACACGTCGGCCAGGGTTTTCATCACCAGGCTCTTGTCCGGGTGTACCAGCACTTTGCCGTCGGCACTGACCAGGAAGGCATAACCCATGCCGCCGAAGTTCAGGGCACCGATGTTGTCTACCAGGGTTTGCAGGCTCAGGTCGCCGCCCACCACGCCGACACTCTGGCCGGCCTTGCTGCTGGGGGTTGCGATGGAGATGATCAACTGGCCGGTGGCCGCGTCAATGTAGGGTTCGGTCAGGGTTGAGCCGTTGCTGCCCTGCGCGCCCTTGTACCAGGGGCGTACCCGTGGGTCGAAGCCGTCGGGCATCTTGGTATCGGGGCGGATGACGAAGCCGCCCTTGCTGTCGCCAAGGTACGTGGCCATGAACGAGGACGTCAGGGCCTTCTGTTCCAGAAGGCTGGCGACGCTGGTTGAATCCGGGTTGATGGCGATGTTCTGTGCGGCGCTTTCTATCAGCACTATGCGCCCGGTAAGCCAGGTCTGGATGTTGCTGGCAGTGACATCGCCCATTTCATGCAGGTAGTTGTTCAGGTCGTCGCGAATCGCATTACGCTGCAAGTAGTCGTTGTAGAGGGTAAACAACGCAAAGGCGGCAATGACGACAAGAGCGGCGGCAAGCAGGATTTTATGGCTGAAACGCAGATTTTTATTCATGGCTTGTGGGGTCCGCTATGGTCTTAATATCCGATGCACGTCCTTCTGGGACGCGCGGAATGGCTGCGTCAAAAAAAGTGTGATATTTCCATCTGCTCCTGCAGGAATTATCCGGCCTGTTTTTCCAAGACTTTTTGGGTCTCTCGCTTTATCTGTATCGACCATTCAGCGCCAAAGATTAACCATGGGTGACAAAATGCCTGACTCCTCGCAACTCATTATTGGTGCAGATCTTCAGGGCCAGCCGATTGCCCAGTCGATGCGCCTGGCCAACCGCCACGGCCTGATCGCAGGCGCCACCGGCACCGGCAAGACCGTGACCTTGCAGCGCCTGGCGGAAGCCTTCAGCGACGCCGGCGTCGCGGTATTTGCCGCCGATATCAAGGGTGACCTGTGTGGCCTGGGCGCTGCGGCCAACCCTCAGGGCAAGGTCGCCGAGCGCATAGCCGGCATGCCTTTCCTTAATTACACGCCCAAGGCGTATCCGGTGACGTTGTGGGATATCCACGGCCAGTCCGGTCATCCGTTGCGCACCACCATGAGTGAAATGGGCCCGCTGTTGCTCGGCAGCCTGTTGGAGCTCACCGACAGCCAGCAATCGGCCCTCTACGCAGCCTTCAAGGTGGCCGATCGTGAAGGCCTGTTGTTGCTGGACCTCAAGGACCTCAAGGCGCTGCTGAACCATTTGCGCTATCACCCGGAGTTGCTCGGGGAAGACGCGGCCTTGATGACCACCGGTTCCAGCCAGGCGCTGTTGCGGCGCCTGGCGGTGCTGGAGCAGCAGGGTGCCGAAGCGTTGTTCGGCGAGCCGGCGCTGCAACTCGAAGACATCCTGCAACCGGCCAGTGACGGCCGCGGGCGTATTCATCTATTGGACGCCAGCCGGATGGTGCATGAGGCGCCGAAGGTCTACGCGACCTTCCTGCTTTGGCTGTTGGCCGAACTGTTCGAGCAACTGCCGGAACGTGGCGATGCCGACAAGCCGCTGCTGGCGCTGTTTTTCGACGAGGCGCATCTGTTGTTTGCCGACACCCCCAAGGCCCTGCAGGATCGCCTGGAGCAAGTGGTGCGGCTGATTCGCTCGAAAGGCGTCGGCGTGTATTTCGTCACCCAGTCTCCCGGGGACTTGCCGGACACCGTGCTGGCGCAACTCGGCTTGCGCATCCAGCACGGGCTGCGGGCGTTCACCACCAAGGAGCAGAAGTCCCTGCGGGCGGTGGCCGATGGTTTTCGGCCCAATCCGGCATTTGATGCGCTGGCGGTGCTGACCGAGTTGGGTACAGGTGAGGCATTGGTGGGAACCTTGCAGGAAAAGGGGACGCCTGAAGTAGTCCAACGCGTACTCGTAGCACCGCCGCAATCGCGGATCGGGCCACTGAGCGAAGCTGAGCGGGCAGCACTGATTGCCAGTTCGCCATTGCAGGGGCGTTATGACAAGCCGATTGACCGTGAGTCGGCGTACGAAGTGTTGATGGCGCGCAAGGACTTGGGCCCGCAAGAGGATTCGACGCCCGCCGCTGAAGAGCCAAGCTTTACCGACAAGGCCGGTGCGTTCCTCGGTACTACGGCAGGCAAGGCACTGAAATCGGCGATGCAACAGGCGGCCAATCAGATGGGCCGGCAGTTGGTGCGCGGGTTACTGGGGTCTTTGTTAGGCGGCAGCAAACGTAAATAACGATGGGATCAAATGTGGGAGCGGGCTTGCTCGCGAAAGCGGTGGATCAGTCAATATATCCAGTGACTGACACGCCACCTTCGCGAGCAAGCCCGCTCCCACACTTGGTTCTGCGCCGGTCTCAGGTTTTGGGTTTGGCGTGAGCGGCCAGCCGCTCCAGCGCAGCGCGTAAATTCGGATCGGTAATCCCGTCTGCCGTGGCCTGAATGGTTTCGGCGGCGATTTCCGACAAATCCATCGTATGCCCCACCGCGCCTTGCGGCACGGTCGGCGGTTGCACCTTGAACTGGATGCGCGTCAGGCTGGCGAATTCGTCGAAGGCCATCAATTGGCGCTGCAAACGTTTCTGCTGGTAGCGCAGGCGCGTCGCCCAATGGCCGTCGGTGACGATCAGCAGCAGATTGCCCTCGCGCCACGAGGCCACATGGCAGTGTTCGCGAGCGGCGGGCTGCAGTTGGCTTTCTACCAGGCGTTGCAGATGACCAAGGCGTTGCGCATGGCCGAAGATGGCTTTTAAAGGCTTGGCTTCGCGAAGCAACACGGCGGGAGCTCGGGCCGTAAGAGGGCGAAATGCCATGACTAGACACCTTAAGTAACAGAGAGGCCATGGTAGCAGAAAGCGTCTGCGACACCGCCGCCATTGCATTACCGGCAGTTTATCCATTAAATCAACGAGTAACTTATTGCCCGAATGGGTTGAAGTTCAGCAAAAAGCCCTTATTTTAAACAAGCCCTCCAAGAGCGCCGTGCCAGCATCGTGGAATAACGCCACTTTCCTCACCCACGTTTCCGGGTAGAATGCTCGTTCGCATGCGGCCGTGAGGGCTGCTCGGGCGACTCACGGGGCGCCCTCCATCCCTATGTGTGGAAGAACCTGCCGATATGTTTGCGCCTTTGTTAAAGAAACTTTTTGGAAGCAAGAATGAGCGCGAAGTCAAACGCATGCTCAAGACGGTGCAGCTGGTCAATGCCTTCGAAGAGCAGATGGTTGCCCTTTCGGACGAGCAATTGCGCGCCAAGACCGAAGAGTTCAAGGCCCGCATAGCCAAAGGTGAAACCCTCGACAAGCTGCTTCCCGAAGCCTTTGCGGTCGCCCGCGAAGCCGGTAAGCGTGTCATGGGCATGCGCCACTTCGACGTCCAGTTGATCGGCGGCATGACCTTGCATGAAGGCATGATTGCCGAAATGCGTACCGGTGAAGGCAAGACCCTGGTGGCAACCCTGGGCGTTTACCTCAACGCATTGTCCGGCAAGGGCGTGCACGTTGTGACGGTGAACGACTACCTGGCCCGCCGGGATGCCAACTGGATGCGTCCGCTGTACGAATTCCTCGGCCTGACGGTCGGCGTTGTCACGCCGTTCCAGCCGCCGGAAGAGAAGCGCGCCGCCTACGCTGCCGACATCACCTACGGTACCAACAACGAATTCGGTTTCGACTACCTGCGCGACAACATGGCGTTCAGCATGGAAGAAAAATTCCAGCGCGAACTCAATTTTGCCGTGATCGACGAAGTCGACTCCATCCTGATCGACGAAGCCCGTACCCCGCTGATCATCTCCGGTCAGGCCGAGGACAGCTCGCGCCTGTACACCGAGATCAACAAGCTGATCCCGCGCCTTGAGCAACACATCGAGGAAGTGGAAGGCGTGGTGACCAAAGAAGGTCACTTCACCATCGACG
>Ga0209173_100217_pt1 | contig 47882 bp, 38 predicted proteins | sample SynthPrep_16_END_FD_187206 | JGI IMG/M metagenome (GOLD analysis project Ga0209173, IMG submission 187206) | Synthetic microbial communities from Ohio, USA - SynthPrep_16_END_DS12_MetaG (SPAdes) (version 2) | ecosystem: Engineered > Bioreactor > Aerobic > Activated sludge | place: USA: Ohio...
GCTGGTGGAACCTCAATTACACCTACAGCGAGAGCGACTACCGCTCGCTGGCCCAGGCCAGCGGCTTTAACTTCAAGCAATCGGGCGACAGCCAAAACCACCAACTGCGCCTGGAGCGGGTCATCCACCGCGACGCCCTGAGCAAAACCTCCCTCAGCACCGGCGTGGCCTACCTGCGCACCAACAACTTCATCGAAGACAGCAAACTCGCCCTGAGCAGCAACCGCCTCAGCGAAGCCCAATTCGGCATCAACCATGGCCGGCGTATTGGCGGCTCGTTCCTCAACATCGACCTGGGCATGCAGGACGGCATCGGCGCGTTCGACGCCCAGGCCAATCACAACCCACGCCCCGGCCAGGCCGATGCGCGCTACCGAAAATACACCGCCACAGTGAGCTACCTGTACCCGTTCAAAGCGTGGGGCGAGTCGTTCAGCTTCAGCAGCCTGATGACCGGCCAACGTAGCGAAGACGTGCTATTCAGCCCGCAGCGCATGAGCCTGGGCGGGCAATCTTCGATACGCGGTTACAAGGATCAAAGTCTGTCCGGCGACAGCGGCGGCTACTGGCGCAACGACCTGCGCTGGAGTAGGCCGGTGACCTTCGCGTGGTTGCAGCCAGTGTTCGCCGAGTACGGCACCAGCCTCGGCTATGACCAGGGCGTGATCCGCCGCGACCGCTACAACGCCGAACAGCACGGGCGCATGACCAGCAATTCCGTGGACCTGTTCGCGCGCGGCCAGAACGTCGCGGCCACGGTGACCTTTGCACACTCTTTGGAACGACCGGGGCCGATCACTGAGCGTGAAGCGCCGATCTATTTTCGCCTGGATTTCTTTCTTTAAATTTTTACCGCCCCTCGGGCATCGAGACATGACATGGACGTTCGCCAGCTCGCCTTCCTTGCGCGCCAACCTTCTGCAGCCGTGAAAAGCCGTTCCAACTTCTTGGGCTTGCCCAAGCGCGGGCTTGCGTTGGTCTTGGCCAACGCCATGTTCTGGCAGCCATTGCTGGCCCAGGCGGACGGGATTGTGGTCAGTGCGCCGGGGACGACGCTCGGCCAGGCGGGCAACGGCGTGCCTATCGTCAACATTGCCGCGCCCAATGGCAGTGGGCTGTCGCATAACCAATTCCAGGATTACAACGTCGGTCAGCAGGGCGTGATCCTCAACAACGCGACCGGTCGGACCCAGTCGACCCAGTTGGGGGGGATCATCCTCGGTAACCAGAACCTCAATGGTACGGCTGCCAGCGTGATCCTCAACGAGGTCAACGGCGGCAGCCCCAGCCAGTTGCGCGGTTTCACCGAAGTGGCAGGGCAGTCGGCGCATGTCATCGTGGCCAACCCGTATGGGATTACCTGTAACGGCTGCGGGTTTATCAACACCCCGCAAGCCACGTTGACCACCGGTAAAGCGGTAATCGAAAACGGCCAGATCAGTCGCTACCAAGTCGATCAAGGCAGCGTGTCCATCGAAGGCGCAGGCCTGAACGCCAACAACATCGACCAGTTCGAAATCATCACCCGTTCGGCCAAGCTCAATGCCGAGATTCAAGCCAAGAACCTGACGATCATTGCCGGTGCCAACGACGTCGATGCCAAGACCCTCAAGGCCACCGCACGAGTGGCCGACCCAGCAACAGCCCCGCAACTGGCGATCGACTCTTCAGCCCTGGGCGGCATGTACGCCGGGGCGATCAAGCTGGTCAGCAGCGAAGCCGGTGTCGGGGTAAAACTCGATGGCAAGATGGCTGCCAGCGCAGGCGACATCCAGATCGACGCCAACGGCGACCTGACCGTTACACAAGTCGCCGCCGACGGTGCAGTGAACATAGAGGCCGTCAGCGCCAACATCCAAGGGTCGGCCTACGCCGGCACCACACTGGAGATGAAAACCCGAGGCGACCTGACCAGCCAGAACAACCTTGTCGCCAAGGACCGCATAACCCTCACCAGCGGCGGCCAGTTGGCCAACAATGGCATCATCGAAAGCGGAGTCAATCCCGATAACACCCGCAACACCAACGCCGATATCCGTATCAGCGCGCAGAGCCTCAACAACGCCGGCAGGAACATCATTGCCAGCCGTGACCTCGACATCACCACCACCCAGACCCTGAACAACCAGGGCGGCACCCTCAGCGGGCAGCGGCAGACCACCGTCACCGCCGGCACCTTCGACAACCAAAACAAGGGGCGGTTGCTCAGCACCGACCGTCTGACCTTGACCGCCGACAAGGCCGCGAACGGCCGGGACGGTCTGATCTCCAGCAACGGCGACCTGGTGGTGAACGTCGGTGCATTGGGCAATCGCGGTGGGGAAATCTCCAGCCTGGCCGATGTCACCCTGAATGTCGCCAGCCTCGACAATACGTCCGGCTTGATCGCGGCTGACAGGGGGCTCAGCCTCACTGCCAGCGGCGCGATCAATAACCGTGACGGCACCTTGTCGGGTTCAACCCTGGCGACCTTGGAGGCCGTCAGCCTGGACAATACCCGCGGGCAGATTACCGGCGATCTGGGCTTGAGCATCGACCTCAGCGGTGCCTTGGATAACCATGCTGGGACCCTGGGTTCCGGCAAGGCCTTGACCCTGGCCGCCGCCAGCCTCGACAACCGCGCGGCGGGCACGGTGCTGGCGGCGGACGGCACGCTGAGTGCCACCGTTCACGGCGCGCTGGACAACCGCGAACAGGGCAAGCTGCGCGCCACGGGCAGCATCGAGCTGACCACCGGCAGCCTGGACAACCGCGGCGGCAGCCTGGCGGGCAAGGACCACCTGACCGTACGCGGAGGGTCGGCGGACAATCGTGGCGGCCTGATCCAGGCCGACAAAGACCTCAAGCTGCTGGTCGATCAACTGGACAACCGCGACAAGGGCAACCTTGTCGCCAAGGCGGCCGTCGGCTTCGAAGGCACCCGCCTGGACAATAGCGGTGGCCTGCTCAGCGCAGTCGGCCCGGTCAGTCTCAAGGCCAAGGAGGTTGCCAACACCCAGGGCCGTATTGCCAGCCAGGGTGACCTCGAAGCCAGCATCGACAGCCTCAGCCAGCAGGGCGGGGCGCTGGTGGCCCAGGGTTCCATGCGGCTGACCGGCAAGAGCCTCGACAACCGCAATGGCGGCACGGTCGCCAGCACCCAGGGCCTGACCATCAATGTCGAGCAGATCGACAACCGTACCGGCGAGCTGTCCAGCACCCACAGCAGCGTCAGTGTCAGCGGGCAGCGTTTGGACAACAGCGATGGCGGCAAGCTGCTGACCGAGACTGATCTTGCCGTCGCAGTGGCGCAAGTGATCAACCAGAACCAGGGCCGGCTGTTCGCCAGGGGCAGCGTCAACCTGAACGGCAAGACCCTGGATAACAGTGGCGGCAACATCTCCGCCCTGCAGGGCCTGGATATCCGCCTCGATGGCGCGCTGCTCAACAACACCGGCTCGCTCAGCAGCGAAGGTGCGCTGGGCCTTACGGTCGGCAGCCTGGACAACACGGCCGGCAAGCTCGGCAGTGCCGCCGACCTGTCGATCGACAGTCTCGGCGCGGTGCTCAACCAGGGCGGGTCGATCCTCACGGACCAGGGCCTGGTGCTTGCCAGCGGCAGTCTCGACAACAGCCAGAAAGGCCTGATCAGCGGCGAGGGTGCGACCCGCGTCACCACCGGCACCCTGGATAACCACCAGGGTGGCCGCCTGACCAGTGGCGACCGCCTTGACTTGACGGCAACCCAGGTCAACAACGGCGCTTCCGGGCGTATTGCCAGTGCCAAGGATCTGACGGCCAACGTCACCGGCCTCGACCAACAGGGCGGCGAACTGTTCAGCAAGACCCAACTGAACCTGGACCTGCACAACGGCCGCCTGGACAACAGTGGCGGCCTGATCAACGGCCCGCTGCTGGTGCTGAAGAACCTCGACGTGGTCGTCAACCAGGGCGGTGAAATCTCCAGTGCCCAAGCCTTTGCCCTGGCCGCGAAAAGCCTCGACAACAGCAACGGCAAGCTGCTGAGCAACCAGGGCCTGACCCTGCGTATCGATCAGGCGCTGGGTAACATCAAGGGCCTGGTGGCCGCGGCTTCTCTCGACAGTCGTAGCGCCAGCCTGGACAACAGCCAGGGCCTGATCAGCAGCCGCGGTGCGGTCGACCTCGGCGTAAGCGGGGCGTTCATCAACCAGGGCGGCACCCTGGTGGGCGATGGCGCTGTCCTGTTGACGGCCAACAGCCTGGATAACAGCAACGGTGCCGTTTCCGGAAAAGCCGATGTCACAGCGAACATTGCTGCTCTGGATAACCGCAACGGCAAGCTGATCGCCAGCAGCGCGCTAGCCTTGAGCGGCGCCTCCGTGGATAACCGGCTGAACGGCCTGGTAGGGGCGACAAAAGCGCTGACACTCGATGTCGACGTTATCGACAACCGCGGCGGTGAACTCTCCAGCAGTGCCGATATTCGCCTGACCGGCAAGCGCCTGAACAACAGCGACAGCGGCAAGCTCCTTGCCGATACCACGCTGACCCTCGAAATGGCCGAAGTGCTCAACCGCAATCTGGGACTGCTCAAGGGCAAGACCGGCGTCACGCTGGACGGCCAGGCCCTCGACAACACCGGCGGCCAACTATTCAGCGACCAGGACGCACGACTCACCCTCGGCGCTGACCTCGACAACAGCGCTGGCCTGATCGGCAGCGAAGGCCGGCTGGACGTCAGCAGCGTCGGGCTGACCAACACGGCCGGTAGTCTGTCGAGTGGCGGCGCGCTCAACGTCAAGGCCAACAGCACACTGGCCAACCAGGGTGGACGCCTGGTCAGCGACAGCAGCATCAACCTGAACAGTGCCAGTCTCGACAACACCCGGCTGGGAGTGATCAGCGGTAAAGGTGCGGTGACTGTCACTACCGGCGCCTACGACAATCGCACCGGCAGCCTGAGCAGCAGCGACAGCCTCGCCCTGACGGCAGGGCAGGTCAGCAACCAGAGCGGCCGCATCGGCAGCGACAAGGCCCTGGTCGCCAGCGTCACCGGCCTGGACCAGCAGGACGGCAAGCTCTTCAGCAACACGGCACTGACCCTGGACCTGAACAACGGCCAACTGAACAACCAGAGCGGCCTGATCAACGCGCCGTCATTGCGGCTCAACAACCTCAAGGGCGTGAACAACCAGGGCGGTGAAATCTCCAGTGCCCAGGCCTTCGTGCTGGCCGCCGACAGCCTGGACAACAGCAGCGGCAAACTGCTGAGCAACCAGGCCGTGACTCTGCGGATCAACCAGGCACTGAGCAACCTCAAGGGCCAGATCGCGGCCGCCGCGCTCGATATACGCAGCGCCAGCCTCGACAACAGCGGCGGTACCGTGACCAGCCGGGGCGCCCTCGACCTGACCACCAGCGGTCAACTGAGCAACCGCGACCAGGGCCTGATAAACGCCGCCCAAGCCCTGAGCGTCAGCAGCGCCGACCTCGACAACAGGGGCGGTACCCTGCTGGGTGCCAGCGCCGTGACCCTCAACGCCATGGCCCTGAACAACAGCGCCAAGGGCCTGATCAACAGCCAGGCCGGCCTGACGATCAACGCCAGCCGCCTGGACTCCGGCAATGGCGGCGAAGTCTCGGCCAAGGGCGATATCGACCTGAGCCTCGGCGCCCTGGCCCAGAACGGCGGCCGCCTGCTCGGCGACCAAGCCATCCGCCTCGACCTGGCGGGGGGAGATCTCGACAACCGCAACGGCCTGCTCAAGGCCAAGGGCCCCCTGACCCTCAATCATCTGCGTGACCTGAACAACCAGGGCGGCGAGCTGTCCAGCAACCAGAGCTTCAACCTCACCGCACGGACCCTGGACAATAGCGGCGGCAAGCTGATCAGCAGCAACCAGTTGGGCGTGGCCGGCGACAGCCTGTTCAACCAGGGCGGCCTGATTTCCGGTTGGCAGGGGCTGGCCGTCAACGGCGCGAGCCTGGACAACCGCAACAGCGGCACGCTGTCCAGTCGCAGCGGCAATCTTGATGTCAACGTCAGCGGTGCATTGATCAACAGCAATGCCGGTGCGCTGGTCAGCCAGCAAGCCCTGACCGTCAACGCGGCCAGCCTCGACAACAGCGCCGGCATTCTTTCCAGTGGCGCGGCCCAGCGCCTGACCGTCAGCGGTTTGTTGAACAACGCCCAGGGCGGCTCCATCGACAGCGCCGCCACCCTGACACTGCAAGCTATGAGCCTGAACAACAGCGGCAGCATCAGCGCACAACAGGCCCTGGATTTCACCGGCAGTACCCTGGACAACCGTAACGGTACCCTGAGCGGCAAGGCCGCAGTCAGCCTCGACCTGCTCGGCGCCTTGACCAACAGCAACGGCCAGCTCGCCAGCGGCGGACCACTGGTGATCAGCCGCAGCAGCCAGATCGACAACCAGGGCGGCCAACTCGTCAGCCAAGGGGGGCTGAGCCTGCTCACCGGCAGCCTGGATAACCGCAATCGCGGTACCGTCGCGGCCAATGACAACCTGGTGATCAGCAGCAGCGGTGCCGTGCTGAACAACAGTGACGGCCTGATCTACAGCCAGAACGCTGGCGTCCGTGTCGACGCTGCGAGCCTCGCCAACGGCAACGGCTCCCTGCAAGGGCAAGGTGCACTCAACCTGACGGTCAGCGGCGATATCGACAACCAGAGCGGTAAGCTGATTAGCCAGAATGGCGACCTCAGTGTCAGCGCGGCCAGCCTCGACAACCGTGGCGGCACCCTGGCCAGCCTCAAGGGCGCTTTCGAAGCCCATGTCGTCGGCGTGCTGAAAAACGGCTATGACCTGGCCAACAATCGCCAGGGCGGCATCATCCAGGCCCAGCGCCTCAACCTCAGGGCCCTTGGCGGGATCGACAACTACGGTGGGCGGATCGCGGCGCAAAGCGGCGATGCCCTGATCACCACCGCCGACTTCGACAACCGCAACGGCGGCCTGTACGCCCAGGGCCTGGTACAGGTCAGCGGCAACAACTTCGACAACAGCGGCGACAACGACGGACAGATCGCAGGCCAGCGCATCGACCTCAGCCTCAACGGCGCGCTGAACAACCGCCTGGGCGTTATTGAAAGCGACAGCAGTTTGAGCGTGCGTGCGGCCAGCCTCGATAACCAGACCGGCCAGATCCGTGCACTGGGCTCCGGCGGCAAGACCGACTTCCAGATCGGCGGCCTGTTCGATAACCGCAACGGCAAGCTGGAAACCGCCAACAGCGACCTGACCCTCAATGCCAGCAGCTTCCAGAATATGGGCGGCAGTCTGCTGCATGTGGGTAACGGCACCTTTGATATCAGCACCGCCAATATCACCAACGCCGGCGGCAGCCTGTTAACCCGTGGCGGCCTGACCTTGACGGCGGACAACTGGACCAACAGCAGCGTGATCCAGGCCGGGCGCCTGACGGTGAACGTCAACACCCTCAACCAGACGGCGGGCGGACAACTGCTGGCCTCGGACAGCCTGACCGGCAACGGTGGCAATTGGAACAACGATGGGCTGATCGCCAGTGACGGCACGGCCAACCTGACCCTGGCCGGCACCTATGGTGGTAACGGGCGCTACAGCAGCGTCGGCACCCTGGGCTTGAGCGCGGCCCAGGTAACCCTGGGCACTGCCACGAGCATTGCCGGTGGCGGGGATACCACGATCAATGCCGGTGGCCTGAGCAACGCCGGGCGCCTGACGTCCGGCGGTTCCATGACGGTCACCGCCAATAGTATCGGCAACACCGGCACGCTGGGAACGACCCAGGACCTGACGCTGAAGACGCCCACCCTGGTGAACGATCACGGCCTGATCTTCAGCGGCCGAAACATGGGCTTGCTGGTCAATGACTTCACCAACGACAACGGGGATGTCTACAGCATCGGCAACCTGAACATCTCGGGACTCAATGGCGGTCGCGCCAACAGCGTGACCAACCTGGCGTCCTCGATCAATGTCGACGGGGATTTCTCGCTGTCGGCGAACAGCTTCAACAACAAGACCGAAGGGGTTATCGGCAAAGAGCGGCTGGTGTCGGGCGATATCACGTTTAACGGCAGCACGTTCTATATCGCCGAAAACTACACCTCGGAGTCGACCATCAGCGGCACGCGAGCGAGCCTGGCGGTGGCCGGAAACATTGATGGCGATGTCGGCCGCTTTTCCAACACCGCTTCGACGATTTCTGCTGGCAAGAATATTCGCTTGAACGTGGATACCTTCGAGAACCTGGGGTTGGAGGCCGGCAACTTCGCCCGTAACCGGGTCTATACCGGCGTGCGCAATATCTTCACTAACAAAACTTACGCGAACGAAGCGCTGGACGCCTACGCGCGAAGATATTCCCAGTACGTCTACCGATACACCAAGACCGTGCATGAGCCCGACAAAGGCGGGACTCACACCGAACTCAACGATTACGGCAAACAAAAAACCACAACCGTGAACACCAAATTCGGTCAGGGACCGGATGTGGCCATTCCCGCCGGCATCCTGGCCGGCACCCTGAGCAGCGATAACAAAGTGTTTACCGCCGGGGGTGGCAGTGTCGCTTCGGTGGTCCAGGCCGGGCAGGCGATACAGATCAACGCCAAGAACACCATCGACAACAGCAACCTGCACGCCAATACCCAGTTCTCCGGGACGACGAAGACCGGGACCGGTACCCAGGTCGGCAGCGCGGCCAAGCCGACGGTCGTCTACCTGAACCCACAACTGCCGCCGAACCTGTCCCAGCAGCGGGTGGACCCCGTGGCGTCGCGGGGTTTCAGCCTGCCGGACGGACAAAACGGTCTGTTCCGCCTGAGCGGCCAGGGCGGTTCTGCGGCCCAGGCAAGCCAAACCAGTGCCGGGCCACAGAGCTGGAGCATGGGCAGCGCGACAGTCAGCAGTGCCCAGCGCCAACAGGGCGCGGATGACGTCCAGGCGCGCAACCTGCAGTTCAGCGATGCGGCGCGGATCGCCGCGAGCACTCTTCAACTCGAACAAAGTACCCGCCAGGCCACGGGCGCTGGGGTTTCCGGCAGCGTGATCAGTGTCAGTGCGCCCGGCGATTCCGGCAGTGTCCAGTTGCCGGGGCAGGCGGGCGTGGTTTCCACGGTGGGCAGCCAGGTCATCAATCGCGTGCAGGGCCTGCCGGACACTTCGGGCAGGTCCAACCCGCAGAAGTACCTGATCGAAACCAACCCGGTACTGACCGACCTCAAGCAGTTCATGAGTTCGGACTACCTGCTGGCGAACCTCGGTTACAACCCCGATCAAAGCGCCAAACGCCTGGGCGACGGTTTCTATGAGCAGAAGCTGATCCAGCAGGCGGTGGTCGAGCGTACCGGGCAGCGTTTCATCGACGGCCAGACCTCCGACGAAGCGCTTTACAAGTACCTGATGGACAACGCCATCAAGAGCAAGCAGCAGCTTGACCTGTCGGTTGGGGTCAGCCTGACCTCCCAGCAGGTCGCGGCGCTGACCCACGATATCGTCTGGCTCGAAGAGCATGAAGTGAATGGTGAGAAAGTCCTGGTGCCGGTGCTCTACCTGGCCCAGGCGACCAATCGCCTGGCGCCAAACGGGGCGCTGATCCAGGGCGCGGATGTGACGCTGATTGCCGGTCAGGATCTGCAGAATGCCGGGACATTGCGTGCAACGAACAATCTGAGCGCGATGGCGGGTAACAATATCGTCAACAGCGGCCTTATCGAGGCCGGCAATCGTCTGGATCTGCTGGCCAGCAACAATATCGTCAACAAGGCCGGGGGGATCATCTCCGGTCGCGATGTCAGCATGGTCGCGATCGGCGGTGATGTGGTCAGTGAGCGCACTGCCTCGACCACGGGTTACAGCATCAAGGGATATACCCAGACCCAGGACTATGTCGACAGCGCTGCACGCATCGAGGCAGCAAACGACCTGAGCATCAGCGCCGGGCGTGATATCACCAGCGCCGGCAGCGTGATGTACAGCGGCCGTGATACGACCCTTACTGCCGGTCGTGACGTCAACATTGTCTCTGCCGAGCAACACCGTAGCGAAGCCGGCCGGGGACAAAGCAGCGGCGTTAGCCAATATGGCTCCGACCTGATGGTCGGCCGTGACGTATCGGTAAGCGCCGGTCGTGATATCTCGGTGATTGGCAGCGATATCGACGCCATGCGGGATATCAGCATGAAGGCAGCCGAGAACCTGACCTTGAGTTCTGCAGCTGACGAAAGCCATTCCTACTCCAAGTCCAAGAAGCTCAAGACGCAAGAGGATCACGTCAAGCAGATCGCCAGTAACGTGACGGCGGGTGGTGATGTCGTGTTCAGTGCGGGTAAGGACATGACGCTGGTATCCAGCCGGATCAATGCTGGAGATGAGGCGTATCTGGTAGCGGGTGGGCAACTGGATCTGCTCGCAGCACAGGACAGTGACTATTCGCTCTACGACAAGAAAAAGAAGGGCAGTTTCGGCAAATTGCAGACCCGCCACGATGAAGTGACCCAAGTGACAAATGTGGGGAGCGAGATCAAGACCGGGGGAGACCTGACGCTAAAGAGTGGAGATGACCAGCGTTACCAGGTTGCAAAGCTTGAGAGCGGTAAGAATCTCACGCTGGACAGTGGTGGCAGCATTACTTTCGAGGGGGTGAAGGACCTTCATGATGAGAGCCATACCAAAACCAACAACAATGCTTTCTGGAACTCATCCAAAGGTAAGGGCCATACCGACGAAACACTTCGCCAGAGCCAACTGACGGCGGCTGGAGCAATCACCATCAAGGCTGTCGAAGGCCTGAAAATCGATGTCAGGGAGGTCAATCAGCAGACGGTCAGTCAGACCATCGACGCGATGGTCAAGGCTGATCCGAAGTTGGCATGGCTCCAGGAAGCCGAGAAGCGCGGTGACGTGGATTGGCGGCAAGTGAAGGAGATTCACGAATCCTTCAAGTACAACACCTCGGGACTGGGGCCTGCATCGCAGTTGATCATCGCGATTGCGCTGGCTGCGGTGATGGGGCCGATGATGGCCGGCTGGAGCACCATGGCCCAGGCGGGCGCCGTCAGCGTTGCGACCAAGGCGACCGTCAGCACCATCGATAACCGGGGCAACCTCGGTGCGATTTTAAAGGATGTCACGTCCAAGGACAGCCTTAAGGGTTATGGCGTTTCGATCGCGACGGCGGGTGTGGCGCAAGGGCTCAACTACAGCCCCGGCAGCATGGGTTTCGATCTTCAAAGTGCACAGACTGTTGCCTTGAAGGTGACCGCGGATGCGGTGATCAAGACCGCGGTGTATGGCGGTAGCTTCCAGGACAACCTGACCAGCTCGGCGATGGGTACTGCCGCCAGTATTGGTGGGGCAATCGGGGCCGGGAAAATCGGTGATCAGGGACTGCCCGAAGGTGGATTGGAAAAGATCCTGTTGCACGCGGGTCTTGGTGGCCTGCTGTCCAAGGCCATGGGCGGTGATTTCCGCACGGGTGCCATTGCCGGTGGCGCCAACGAGCTTTTAGTCGGGCTGTTGGGCGACCAGCTCCTGCCGGAAAACCTGGTAAAGGGCTCCCCTGAATATATCCGGGCCGAAGCGAACCTGATGGCGCTCTCGCAGATTGCCGGTGTGCTGGGGGCGGTAGCATCCGGTGGTGATTCCGCCATTGCGTCCTCGGTGGCAGCGAATGCCACCCAGTACAATTTCCTGGGAAATCATTCGCAAGCCGTGCGTGATCGAGCGCGTAACGAGTATGAGGAAACTGGAAGCCTCGACGCCGCCAGGAAGTTGTCCACGCTTGAGGGCGCTGATCATCGTAGCGATGATTTGCTGGCCAAGTTCCATAACGACCCCACCTCCCTATCCGCTGCGGAAACAAGTGAGCTGAAGGCCTATCTTCAAGTCTATGCCTACGAGACGCAGCTCAAGTATGGCCCTGAAGTTGCCGCGTCCAGCGTCAAGATGCTGATAGAGAATGGACCGGTTCCTATCCGTGATTATCCGTTTGCGGGCACGACCGAGGCGAAAATCGCCTATGCCGATGCGTTGCGTGCAGTGGACGGTGTCTCTGTACTGAATCCGTTCTGGAGCCGAGAACAAACGGCCAACGAGATGGTGTACAGGGATGCGCAAGGTTATTTGCGCATCAGCAACGAACAGCAGGGCCTGGCAAACATCGGGACGCCGGCGATTTACGCACTGTCAGGTCCGTTGGGTTCGGCTATTCGTATCGCCGCAGCTGCCAATGGAGTATTGCAGGCGGGTTACGGGGGTAAACAGGTCATCGACGGCGATACCTGGAACGGTCTCGGGAACATCGTCGTCGGAGCCCTGGGGGCCGCGAGCGTCAAGTTTCCTGGTGGTGTGACCGGCGTTGCAAGCAACGAGCTCAAGGGCGTTGTGGCGAGCGAGCTGCGCGGTCCTTGCTGTTTCGCGGCAGGCACGATGGTTGCGACCCCGTCAGGGGATCGCGCCATCGATACGCTCAAGGTCGGCGAAATCGTCTGGAGTAAACCTGAACACGGCGGTGAACCGTTTGCCGCGGCCATCCTGGCAACCCATGTGCGCACGGATCAACCGATCTATCGCCTGAAGCTGGAGAGTATTCGTAAAGACGGTGCGGCGGAGGGCGAAACGCTGTTGGTGACCCCGTCGCACCCATTCTACGTTCCAGCCCAACACGATTTTGTCCCAGCCATCAATCTCAAGCCTGGCGACTTGCTGCAGTCGCTGGGAGACGGCGCCAGCGAAAACGTCTCGACTCGGGTCCAGTCCCTGGAGCTGTTCCAGCCGGTGGGTAAAACGTTCAACCTGACAGTTGATATCGGGCATACGTTCTATGTTGGCAAGCTGAAGACCTGGGTCCACAACACTGGGCCATGCAAATTGCCCCAGATTACCCTCAATCGCCAAAATGGCATTGAGTTTGAACGGCAAGTCATCAGTGCCTTTGATGATATGGGCGGGGTGAAAAATACCAGCCTGGTAACTGTCGAGCTGGCTAACGGCGCAAAAGTAACAACGATTCCTGATATGTGGGGGAAGAACGTAGGGGGGATGTTGGAGATCAAGAATGTACTCAATCTTTCAATGTCCAACCAGTTGCGTGCGCAGGTCAAGGTCGCACTCGATACCAGCCAACCCTTGAATATTGTGGTCAGCTCCAGAACAAATGGTATTTCGAGGGAGGTGATGCGCCAGGTGGAGAGCACGGGGGGGGAGGTTTATAGATACAATCCTGTCACGCGTGAATTGACGAGATTTTGAAGACATATGAAGCCTTACGTGCAGATCGCAATCAGGACGAAGTCTGAAACTATTGGATGGGGCGTTGGAGAGGCGTTCATTGCGTCGTTAAGCCGGGATGGGGGCGTACTGGTTCCAGAGCAGGTGTCGCACAACGCGGATAAGTTCGTGGAGTCTTTCATGGGCATGGCCGCGAGTGAGGCGTGCTGGGCGTCCAAGGCGGCCATACGGATTAATGGCGCATTGTCGGACTTCTACCAAGACTTTGCCTGGCGGAGAAAAAAAAAGGTTAAAGGCTCTGGGAGCGTTGTTCATACTGCGCGCAACGCCCGGGGGCAGGTGGTTCCAGGCGCAATCAGCTATCGCTCGGCCAGTAGCGAGAGAGTCGATTGGTATTCACTCTTCAAAACATGGTGTGAAATTTTTCCTCCTCAACTTGGAATGCTGCACCTTTTCAGTGAACCCGAACTCGGCCCTCATGAGAAAAATAATAGTTTTCAGATCGGCTCATTCAAGTCAGCTTTGAACCCGGACGTGCCGAATATAGGTTGGGCCATGTTCTACGGCGATGAGTTCGCTGAAGAGGTCGATTTTGAGCGGATTGCTGCAGCAGGCTTTCCTATTGAAAAGCTTAATAAGGGCTATCTTGTAACGGTCACAGAGAATATCCAGGATGTGGCAAGTAACTTCTCACTGTTCTCAAAACGCCGGGGTGAGCTTAAGCGTCTGTTTCGAGAAGATTTTTTCTTGATAAAAACTGAGCCATCCATTGATTGATCGCTGCGTGTCCGTTACGCAAAGCGGCACAACCAGCTGCTCAGGCTGCAGGTGAATGGGGCTCCATGGTTTGTAGAAAGGCTGATCAGACCAACAGCCTGCCCGACAACGCCTAAAGACTCTCAGGATCGCCAAAAAACATTTTTACTGGGCTCTAGGGCGGTAGTTACAGCCTGAAAAAAACGAATTATGCCCCCAGTTATGCCCCCATTCACACCGGGCGTACGAGCGATCGCGAACGGCGTTTGCCGACACGGACCTGGGTGGCCGTGGCTGGTATTCAGTGCGCCTCCATATACTGGATGAGCAACCCGAATGGGGCAAATCCGTGGTCGCTCGGAAGAGGGTTCTGAGTTGATATCCCTAAGCGGACTTTTCGGGTCTGTCTCTCTGCATCTATCCAGAAATTGGCTCGCGAGATGCTCATGCTCTGCGCGATGTTGCAATACGCGGTTGCCAGGGGGATCGATCCGCGTGTCCATCGCCACCAGGCGCCTAGACACGGAATCAGCATTGAGACGGTGCCGCTGATCTCCGATATTCGGAGGCGCTTTTACAGGCTGCTGTGGAGGGCGCAGGGACCATTCTGACGCCTGATTGGCAGGCCGGGGCGGCGGTGCGCGATGGCACGCTTGTACAAATATTGAGGCAATGGGAAGGCCCGGCACCGGGTGGGATCTATGCCGTGATGCCCCCGGGGCGATTGGTTCCGACGAAGACAAGGGTGTTTGTCGATCAAATTACCCATGCGATTCAGGCGGCCTGGGAGCAGTAAAAAGAGATCCCCAATTAACAAAATAAAATTGTGTTTGTGAAAAATTTATATTGATTTTTTTTAGGTTGGTTCGGCTTTAGCATAAATCCACCTTCAAAAAACGTCGGGCAGCGACCACGGTGTCCGGCACCACAAACCAATAAAAATTGTTATCGGAGTCCTGATGAGTCTTTCTCCTTTCCACCTCGCAATCCCTGTGTATGACCTGGCAGCTACGCGCACCTTTTACGGTGAGGTATTCGGCCTTGCCGAAGGCCGCTCAAGCGAGCAGTGGGTAGATTTCGATTTCTACGGCCACCAGTTGGTCATCCATGAACACCCGAAAACTGCTTCTCAGGAAAGCGTGCACAGCAACCCGGTAGACGGCCACGACGTACCGGTTCCGCACTTCGGCATCATTCTGGAATGGGCTCAATGGGAAGCACTGGCCGAGCGTTTGAAATCCTTCGGTACCAAGTTTGTTATCGAACCTTACATTCGCTTTAAAGGCCAAGTCGGCGAGCAAGCCACCATGTTCCTGTTCGACCCGTGCGGCAACGCGCTTGAGTTCAAAGCGTTCAAGGATATGAGCCAGCTCTTCGCAAAATAATAAAAATCTGGAGCACGTTAAAGCGTGCTCCAGAAAACATAAATGAGCTGGAAGCTCATGAATCTAGCTACTGCCGTCACGCAGTCCTTTCATTCCAACAAAAAGGCTAGACATGAAACGTATCCCCTTAGTTTGGCAAATCGTTGCCGGGCTGTTGCTTGGCGTGCTCGTGGGTTGGTATTTCAATACCCACCCGGAAAATCAAGTGTGGGTCAGTACCGAGATCCTTAAACCGCTCGGTGATATCTTCATCAAGATGATGAAGATGGTCGTCGTGCCGATTGTTTTCTGCTGCATGATCCTCGGCATTGCCGGGGGCGGTGATAACAAATCGTTCGGGCGCATGGGCGCAAAGTCGTTGATCTACTTCTTTGCAATCACCAGCCTCGCCATCGTGCTCGGCTTGTGCTTCGCCAACCTTTTCGAGCCGGGTAAAGGTACCGAAATCGCGGGTATCGCCCACAATGCGGCAGCCGTGCATATGGAGCCGTCGAAAGGCGCGCTGATCATCCTGCAAAACATCGTGCCCGATAACGTGATTGTCGCGATGTCGGAAGCGAAGTTGCTGTCGGTGTTGTTCTTTGCCGTGCTGCTGGGTATGGCCTTGAACACGTTGCCTAAAGAGAAAAGCGCACCGGTCATTGCGGTAGTGCAGGGTTTCTCCGACGCCATGTTCAAAGTCGTGTCGTTTGTCATGGCCTATGCACCGATTGGTGTATTCGGCATGATCGGGGCCACGGTGGCGACCTTCGGATTTGCCTCGTTGCTACCGTTGCTCAAGCTGATCGGCGTGGTGTACCTGGCGCTGATTACCTTTGCGCTGGTGATGCTTGGCGGTATTTGCTACTTGATCGGCGAAAACGTCTTCAAGTTGATCAAGTACTTCCGCGATGAGCTGATCCTGGCCTTCTCCAGTGCAGCCTCTGCGGCGGTCATGCCGCAGTTGATGACCAAACTGGAGGCCTATGGCGTGCCTCGGCGCATCGTCAGCTTCGTGGTGCCGGTGGGTTATGCGTTTAACCTGGACGGTGCTTCGATCTTCCTCGGGGTGGCGACGATCTTCATTGCCCAGCTCTATGGCATCGACCTGTCACTGACTCAGCAGATTTTGCTGGTGGTCACGATGGTGCTGACGTCCAAGGGCGCTGCGGGTGTACCTGGGTTTGCCATCATCATTCTGTCGGCCACCTTGGCATCTGCCGGGCTGCCGCTGGAAGGGGTCGCGTTGATTGCCGGGATCTTCCGGATCATCGACAGCGGCACTACCACCTTGAACGTGCTGGGTAATGCAATTGCACCCCTGGTTATCGCCAAGTGGGAGAAAGCACCCTTGGAGCGAAAAAGCGCTGTAGGGGGCGAACAGAACGCTTAATCAGTGACACACAAGAGCCTTCCACGTTAACCGCGTCGAGGGCTCTTTTTTTGACTGATAAACCAATAAGAAGATGTTGCGCATTCATTCTTTTCAGGCGCTGGGGTGCTCGGTTCAGATAACGAATCGCGCCCTGTTAGTTGCCACTGTGCTGCCATTATTTATAAAAAAAACAGGTGGTCTATGTGCAAGAAATCAGTGTTCTATCGGACGCGTCGCTGCGTCGCACTGTGGATGGTGTTGCTATTTATGGGTATCTATCAACCGGCAATCGCCAGCCCACGCACTGCGTTGACGCACTCTGCGGTGGCCGTACCTGACCAAATCGCTGCGAACACCGCCAACGCAATCTTTGCCAAAGGCGGGAGTGCCGTGGATGCGGCCGTCGCTGTTGCCTTTTCCCTGGCCGTGACCTACCCCGAAGCCGGGAATATCGGCGGCGGCGGTTTCATGACCGTTTATTACAAGGGCAAACCCTACTTTCTCGATTACCGCGAGCGTGCGCCGCTGAAAGCGACGCGAGACATGTTCGTCGACAGCTCGGGTAAAAAAGTGATTGCTGCCGACCAACCGCAAGGCAGTGTGATCGGCCACCGGTCGGTGGGTGTGCCGGGGACGGTCGCCGGTCTGTGGGAGGCGCACAAGCGCTTTGGCAGGCTCAAATGGGCGCAGCTTATCGAGCCGGCCATTGGTTATGCGCACCACGGCTTCGTCGTCGATGACGCACTGGCCAGTATCGCTACGAGCGAAAACGAAAAACGTTTCGCCGGTAAAACCAACTTCGCTGAACATTTCGGCAAGCTGCAGGCCGGTACCACCTTCAAGCAGCCCGAACTTGAGGCGGTACTCCGACGCATCGCCGCGCAAGGTCCTAAAGGATTCTACGCCGGTAAAACCGCTGCGTTGATCGTGACCGATATGAGTGCCAATGGCGGGCTGATCAGCACGCAGGACCTGGCCGACTACAAAGCCGTGTGGCGAGATCCCATACAAGCCAACTGGAATGGCTTCCAGATTGTCACCGCTCCACCGCCCAGCTCCGGCGGGGTCGCGCTGGTGCAACTGTTGAAGATGAAAGAGATGCGCCGCGAGGATTTCCAGGGCGTGCCGCTCAATTCCGCGCGCTATATGCACCTGGTGGCGGAGATCGAGAAGCGGGTGTTTGCCGATCGGGCGCAGTACCTGGGCGATCCGGATTTTTACACGGTGCCGGTGCATGAGTTGATCGACGAGCACTACCTGGCGGGCCGGGCGTCGCAGGTCAATTTGTCGGTCCCTTCGGACACCAATAAGGTTGTCGCCGGCCTGAATATTGAATCGCCGGAAAAACCCCAGACCACGCACTTCTCAATCGTCGATAAATGGGGCAATGCCGTTTCCAACACCTACACGCTCAATGGCTTTTTCGGCTCCGGTGTGGTCGCAGAAAAAACCGGTATTTTGCTCAATGACGAGATGGATGACTTTTCGGCACTGGCTGGGGTGCCCAATCAGATGGGTGTCGTGGGTACTGATACCAATGCTATCGAACCCGGAAAGCGGCCATTGTCTTCGATGACTCCGACGATTTTCCTGAAGGACGGCAAGGTCGCCCTGGTCATTGGTACACCGGGTGGCTCGCGGATTTTTACGTCTATCTTCCAAGTTGTCAGTAACGTGTATGACTTCCACCTAGGGCTAAAAGACGCGGTGGGTGCGATGCGCTTTCACCACCAGTTGCTGCCTGCCAACACGATCTTCTGGGAGCCCTACGCGCCGATTTCCGGGCAACTGGCGGCGGACCTTGACGTCGCTGGCTACTACCTGGCTAACCAGGGCTTCAACGGTGATATTCAGGCAATCCGCGTTGAGCACGGCGTGCCTGAACCCGTATCTGATCCCAGGGGGAGGGGCGTCACGTCCATCGCCAAGTAGCGGGTCAATCCGCTCGTCTGGCTTACGAGCATTTGGCCAGAAGCACTCGGTAAGGGGGTGGTCATCCAGGTGGATCGAGATCCACCAGAGCCCACGCCCCAGTGCTAGTTCTTTATCCTGCGCTGAGGCGTTCGCCTGCCTGACAAGAATCTAAAGTTAGGCGAGCGATTCAAATGAATTTGCATCAATCTCAGCGCGCCTGAATGCCAGGATTGCATGCTCATGCACCGCTCCCCACTCCCGCATCGCGCTGATCAGTGGGGCAAGCGTGTTGCCTAATGCTGTTAGGGAATACTCGACCTTGGGCGGGACCTCTCGATAGATTTCGCGATGGATAACCTTATCTGTCTCCAGCTCTCTGAGTTGTAGTGTGAGCATTCTCTGGGTCACATCTGGCATCAGGCGACGCAATTCGTTGAACCGCTTCGTTCCTGACATCAGATGGAACAGTATGAGCGATTTCCATTTGCCGCCGATGACATCCACCGTAAAGGCGACAGGACAGGCAAACGCTTCAACTTCACTCTGTGGGGTGCATTTCTTCAAAGGGATCTCCTTGGTATAAAAAATGTACCTACAGCACAAAAATGTGCGTACTTACGCGAATCGGATGTGCACATTATCATTATTCCATATCGATCACTATGGAATTAGTTAGATGAGTTTGCTGCTGTCCCCTCATGAAATCAAAGGCCTTAAACTGAAAAACCGCGTGGTCATGTCGCCCATGTGCATGCACATGGCTGCAGATGATGGCTTTGTCACTGACTGGCATCGGGTGCATTACGGTGCTCGCGCCTTGGGCCAGGCGGGGCTGATTTTCCCGGAAACGTTGGCAGTCCACGCCGACGGTCGTATCGGGGCCGGTGACCTCGGTATCTGGAGCGACGCACACATCGTCGGCTTGAAAGCGCTGACCGAACTGCTTCACAGCTTTGGTGCAAAAGCCGGTGCTCAGATCGGCCATGCGGGGCGCAACGCTGACCTGCCCAATCTCATTCACATCGCGCCATCGGCTATCCCGTTCACGGAAACCAGCCCCGTGCCTCGCGCAATCGCGGCTGAGGAAATTCCGGGGTTGGTAAAGCTCTACGGCGATGCCGCACGACGTGCCAGTGAAGCGGGCTTTGATGTGCTTGAGATCCATGCCGCACATGGTTATTTGCTGAGTGAGTTCCTCTCACCACTCGCCAATACCCGCGACGACGAATATGGCGGTGATGCCAAGCGTCGCTATCGCTTCCTGCGCGAAGTGCTGGAGGAAGTCAAAACCCATTGGGGCGATCGCCCTCTGTTTGTTCGTATCTCCAGCTCTGATTACGCCGAAGGCGGGAATACCCCCGAGTCGTTCCTTGAATACGGTCGCTGGATGAAAGAGCAGGGCGTCGATCTGATCGACTGCAGCTCCGGCGGGATCAAGATGATCAAGGTGCAGACCTATCCTGGTTACCAAGTCCCGGCCGCTGAGTTGCTGCGCAAAGAATTGCATATTGCCACGGGTGCGGTGGGTGTCATCCAGAGTGGGCGTCAGGCCGAAGACATCCTGCAAAACGGCCGAGCTGACTTGGTGTTTGTCGGCCGGCAAATGCTGCGTGATCCGTTCTGGGTGCGCACTGCAGCAGATGATTTGAAAGAAATCATTGAGATTCCTGCTGCCTACACGCGTTACGGCTCTGTATGGCTTGATACCAAAGCCTGAACATGTCCACGTCGAACGCGCGCCGCTGCGGCGCGCTAATCCTCAATCCTATGAAGCAGGAGTTAACCATGAGCAAACCTACTTACGTACACGAATACCACGCCATCACCGAGGTGCTGAACCAGTACATCGAGGGCTGCAAGCAAGCAAAAAGCAGCCTCATGAAGCCTGCTTTCAATGAGCAAGCGACCATGTTTAGCGTCGATGGCGACGGTAAGCTGGCCGGTGGCGCAATTCCAATCCTGTTCAAGGGGATTGATGAGGGTTTTCGCCCCTCTCCAGATGCACCGGCAGCTATCGTCCGCATTGAGATTGTCGGTACGGCGGCTAGCGCGCGCATCGACGCCAACGACATGTCAGGCATTTCTTTCACCGACTTTTTCCATCTGCTGAAAGTCGATGGCAAGTGGACGGTCGTCAGCAAGATCTTTCACACCCACGTCGCGGCTTGAACCTCTGTCGTCCTTGAGTCTGCTGTAGCTGATTGCTTCCCGGCACTCAGCCATACAAATGGAACCGTCATGAAAACCCTTACTTCCGCTCTCGCTTTTACGGTCGTTACTCTTGCGCCGGGTAGTGCCTCCGCCACCACATACCCGGGAGTTGAGCACAACACGGCGAAACTCTTGCAATCGCTTGAAGGTGTGCCGACGCTCGATTCCATGAAGCCGGTCGATGCCCGTGCCGCGCTGGCGGGCGCCCAGGCTGCCCCTCAAGCGGCCTTGCCGGCAGCTGATGTCAGTGAGAAGACGATCCGCGTCAACGGCAGCGATCTGAAGTTGACCATCGTGCGCCCGGTCGGTAGCCAACAGAAGACGCTGCCCGCGTTCATGTATTTCCATGGCGGCGGCTGGGTGTTGGGCGACTTCCCGACCCACGAACGACTGGTGCGTGACCTGGTGGTAGGCTCGGGTGCGGTGGCGGTCTTCGTCAACTACAGCCTCTCGCCAGAGGCGGCATATGGCGTCGCCACCGAGCAAGCCTATGCCGCGACAAAATGGGTCGCCGAACATGGCAAAGACATCAAGGTAGACGGCACTCGCCTCGCCGTAGCCGGCAATAGTGCTGGCGGGAACATTGCCGCCGTAGTTGCCCTGATGGCGAACGAGAAGGGTGGACCTGCACTGCGCTCGCAAGTGTTGCTGTGCCCAGTGACAGATTCCAATTTTGACACGCCGTCGTACAAGGAGTTTGCCAACGGCTATTTCCTGACGAAGGACATGATGGCGTGGTTCTGGGACAATTACGCACCCGACGCCACACGCCAACAGATTTACGCTTCTCCACTGCAGGCCACGACCGAGCAGTTGAAGGGCTTGCCGCCGACGCTGATCCAGACAGCCGAATTCGATGTCCTGCGCGATGAAGCTGAAGCTTACGGCCGCAAGCTCGACGCTGCGGGTGTGCCTGTGAAGACGGTTCGCTACAACGGCATGATTCACGATTTCGGTCTATCGAATGGCTCCAGCCATCTGCCGACGCCGCGCAGCGCGATTGCGCAGGCTTCTCAGGAACTCAAGATCAACCTGAGCAAGTAATTTCAAAAACAAAGAACCCGCAGGTCACGGTGAAACTGCGGGCTTCGTCATTGAAAACATATCGTCATCTCATTGCGCGGCTGCCTGCGCACAGCAGATTCCATGAGCGTCTACTGGGGCTTTGCGGTTGAGCATATTTCAATAATTACACTCCTTGTGAAGAGCGACTACATGAAAATTATATCGATTAAACAGTTGTTTTTTGTCGGCTTGATTTCGAGTATTGGCGCGCTGGCTCACGCAGACAACTCACCGAGCAGTCCGCAAGTAGTCAGTAGTAAAACAGTCAGCAAAGCTACATATCTAGAAGACTATCAAGCTATCACTAAGGTGCTTAATACGTATATTGAAGGTTGCAAACAGGCCAAGAGCAGTATCATGAAACCCGCTTTCAATGAACATGCGACGATGTACAGCGTCGGCGCCGATGGCAAGCTGGAAGGCGGGGCGATTCCAATCCTGTTCGAGGGGATTGACAAGGGTTTCCGCCCATCTCCGGATGCGCAAGCTGCTATTACTCGTATTGAAATCGTCGGTAATGCCGCGAGTGCTCGCATTGACGCCACCGGCATGTCCGGCCTCTCTTTCACCGACTTCTTCCATCTGCTGAAAGTAGAGGGCAAGTGGACGGTTGTTAGCAAGGTTTTCCAAACGCATGAGACGCCTTAACGAGTAAGGGCCGTGCTGAAGTACGAGGTTGAAATCAAAGATGAACTTCACGAAGTACGCGTCAGCACTCATCTAGTTCTTTTTCACTGCATGCTCGATAATCAGTTGAGCCAGTAGTTTCACTGGATCAGTTAGGCCGCGGCGTGCGCGGTGCACCAAACCAATATCGCGATGGAATGTACGTTGTTTCAGATCGATTGCACGTATCTGCGGAGGCCATTCTTCATGGGTGGCCGTTTCTGGTACCAGAGCGACTCCGACACCGTTTGCAACCAGTTTGACGATTGCATCCAGCTCATCGAGTTCGCAGACTTCATGTAAAGAAAAATGAGTTTGTCGTAGAAATCGATCGACTTGACGTCCGCCGAAGGATGAACGGTCATAGCGGATAAAGGGTTGGGTTGATACCAACTCAGCCCAATCCTCGCCTGGCATATCAATCGGGACAATCAGCCGATACGGTTCGCGCGCCAGAGTTGTCCAGCGTAGATCGCTGTGAAGAGAGAAGGGTGGACGGATAATCGCCGCCATATCGATTTCACCTGAATCGACCTGGTTTACCAATTCCATTGACAGCCCGGGAAGGACTCTCGTCCTGCACTGTGGGGATCGTTGGTGAAATTCTGCCAAGGCTTCAGGTAAGAAGGAGCGCTGAACCGAGGCAATCGCGCCAATGGTCACCAAAACATTGGCGGGAAGGCCCACTGGTGTCGTGCCCAGATCCTTGAACTGACGTACCAGTTCCTGGCCCTGCAGCAAAACCTGTCGACCCATTTGGTTGAGTTGGGCGGAGCGTCCAATACGGTCGAACAACTCCACACCTAGCTCTGCCTCAAGGCGCTGCATTTGGGCGCTGACGGCGGCTTGGGTTAGGCCGATTTTGCTGCCGGCAGCGGCAAACGTACCTTCTCTCGCCACGGCGATAAGTGTTTTCAGTTCTTTTATCATTCACAAATAATAATTATGTTTCGCGGGTAAATACATTTATATTTTTGTGGCTCAAGCGTTGCGTAAATCTGCTTGCGGCACAGGTGTACAAGCGGCAGGCGCTGCACCAGGCGCCTGCCGCTTGAGCGTTTTTTTTGCTAGCATGCGCCGCATTATGAAGAAACCTGTCCAAGATATGCGCCAGCACATCATCGATGTCGCCAGGTCGCTGATGACCCAAAAAGGTTACACCGCCGTCGGCCTTACCGAGTTGCTCACGGCCGCGGGTGTACCGAAAGGGTCGTTCTACCACTACTTCCGATCCAAGGATGAGTTTGGCCAAGCGCTGCTCGAAGAGTACTTTGAGGAGTACCTCACCAGGGTCGATGTGCAACTGGCCAGTGAGGGCTCCGGCGCTGAACGTCTGCTGATCTATCTACGCTATTGGGCCGAGACTCAGGCGTTTGATCACACCGATCAAAAATGCCTGGTAGTCAAATTGGGTGCGGAAGTGTGCGACCTGTCCGAAAACATGCGCGGTGTGCTTGAGAAGGGTACCGCCCTGATCATCGAGCGGATGAGTCGTTGTGTTGAGCAGGGTAAAGCGGATGGCTCCATAAGAGCATCCGTTGATTCAGCAATACTGGCTGAAGCGCTTTACCAGATGTGGTTGGGCGCCTCGTTGCTGGTCAAAGTCAACAAAACACGTGAGCCTTTTGACGCTGCGCTTGATATGAGCCGACGCTTGTTGGCTTAGTGTCGATCGGCAGGCTTGGTCATGCTGCTCGATGGCACCACATGAATGCCAGGCTCCTGACTGATCGCGGCTTCAAGCAATGCCCGCGCAATCAGCGCCGGGGGATTGAGACGCCAGCGTTCAGGTAACAGCGGCGATGCAAGTTTGAGCATCCGGATCAGTGCACGCTCGGCATGGCGCACCTCCTCACGCTTGCCTCCGATGACACCCGGCCGCACATACGTCAGCGATTCAAACCCCACCCTCGCCAGATACTGTTCCAGGCGGCCTTTGACCTGGTTATAGAAAAACGAAGATCCCGCATCTGCGCCGATAGCTGAATTGAGCACGTAGGTCGGCGTTCCATGCGCGCGTGCGAGCCTGGCCACTGCCAATGGATAGGTGTGGTCGACTCGCTCGAAGGCTGCCCTGGAGCCAGCTGTTTTAAGCGTGGTACCCAGCGTGCAGATCACAGCATCTGCTTGCCAGCGATCAGCCTGTTCGTCCAAGTGATCAAAATCGATGGGCGTGGCGATGAGTTTAGGGTGCGCCGCCAAAGTCTTGCGTGTTGGCGCGTAGACCTTGCCGACGCGCGGATCCGACAGGGCCAGATCCAGTACATGGCTGCCAACCAGCCCGCTTGCGCCGACCAGTAGCAGCTTGAATGTTGTGGGTTCGTTCATGCTTGAGTGCTATTCGGCACAAAACTCTGGATAGCCTCGTTGACCGGTGTGCTGCCTTGGGTCAGTTCGATAATGACGCGACTGACGCCGGGCTGTTCGATGATCTGCAACAAGGCTGCGGCGACATCGTCGCGCGGCACGTCGCCATAGGGGATAGCCAGGCCAGCGTGGACCTTGCCACTGCCGGGTGAGTCCAGCAAGGTGCCGGGGCGCAGAATGACCCAATCTAGATCGCTTGCGGCCAAGTGCACATCGGCGCGTTTTTTCACGGCCATGTAGTTTTCGAAGGTCTCGGAAACTGATTTTCCACGCGATGCCTCTGGAAACGCCGACACAAGAATAAAGCGCTGAATGCCCGCCAACTCAGCCGCGGCTAAGGACAGCTCAAGGCCGTGACCGTCGATGGCATCCGTCATCTGCTCGCCGCCTTTGCCGCCGGCACCCGCCGCGAATACCACGGTATCACTGCCCGCCATCAGCTTGGCCAGAGCCTCTGTGTCGAGGTCAAGCAAGTTACCCGCCACGGGGATGGCGCCGAGTGCTTCGAGTCCCTCGGCCTGTTCCGCATGACGGTATAACGAATGTGGTTGATGGCCTCGGTCTGCCAGTTGTCGAGCAAGGCTTCTGGCCACTTTACCCGAACCACCGACGATAAAAACTGAGTGCATAGTTCCTCCAGATCAGGCGATGTTTCAAAAATGTCCCCCTCAAGCGAACCTCCAAACGCGCTCGGCGAATGCACGCTGAGGGTTATTCTATATTGGTCACTACAGAAACTGTCAAGCGCCTGGGAGATTTGGCCCCATGCACCTGCCTTGTGTGCAATCGGCGCAAGAGGCCAAAAAAATCAGTCCGGAATAAACAAATAAAATTGATATATTGCATCCATATATATTGTTTTAATTGTCTGCTGGAGGCCGCTAGCATTGATGCACTATCAACAAAAGCTCAAAGAGTGGCCCCATGCAATTGCTCGGAAATTTGCTGAAAGCGGTTAAACCCTCGCCAACGCTGGTAATCACGCGCAAGGCGGCAGAGTTACGCCGCAATGGGGCCGATATCATCAGCCTGTCAACCGGCGAGCCGGACTTTCCAACCCCCGATCACATCAATGCGGCTGCCAAGGCGGCGATTGATGCAGGCCAGACCCGCTACACCGATGTAGACGGCACTCCAGAACTCAAAGCGGCGATCGTTCGAAAATTTCAGCGTGAAAACGGCATCACCTACGCGAAAGACGAAATCAGCGTCGGCACCGGCGGTAAGCAAGTGCTGATCAATGCGCTGCAGGCCACCCTTAACCCCGGGGATGAAGTCATCATTCCTGCGCCTTACTGGGTGTCCTATCCGGACATGGTGCGCCTGGCGGGGGGCACGCCCGTGGAAATCCGCTGCGCGGCCCATCAGCATTTCAAGATCACCGCTGAGCAACTCCAGCAAGCCATCACGCCGCGTACCAAGTGGCTGATTTTGAATTCGCCAAGCAACCCGACGGGTGCGGGTTATAGCGCGGCAGAGCTTGATCGGTTGGGCGCCGTATTGTTGGAGCATCCGCAGGTCTACGTGCTGACGGATGATATGTACGAGCACCTGAGTTACGACGGTTGGGTGTTTTCCACGCTGGCTTCGCAGGTGCCGGCGTTACATGGTCGCGTGCTGACCGTGAATGGCGTTTCAAAGGCCTATTCTATGACGGGCTGGCGCATTGGTTATGCGGGCGGTCCTAAACCTTTAATTGCTGCCATGGCCACCATTCAATCGCAGACCACGAGCAACCCCTGCGCAATATCCCAGGCGGCTGCCGTGGCAGCGCTGGACGGGCCTATCGATTTTCTGGCTGAGCGCAATGAAGTGTTTCGTCAGCGCAGGGATCTTTGTCTGGACGCTTTTAACACCACTCCCGGCCTGGTATGTCGCCGTCCGGAGGGCGCTTTTTATCTCTTCCCTTCATGCTCGGGGCTGTACGGGCGCAAAACGCCTGCAGGAGCGGTGCTGACTAATGACGTGGATGTCTGCCAGTACCTGCTCGAAGCCGCACAGGTGGCGGTGGTACCGGGGAGTGCGTTTGGGTTGGAGGGTTATTTCCGCATCTCCTTTGCGACCTCCACGGTGCTGCTGGAGCAGGCATGCGCGCGCATCAAGGCTGCGTGTAAACAGCTTGCTTGAATGCAGCGCGTGGTTTGGCGGAGTTGGTTCCAGTCAAGCTGACAGGGAAGGGCTCAGCATCGCTACGGCTGTTGCGCCGATGCCTTGCAGATCTTCCCTGCTGGCAGCGTCATGTGCCTGCAGGGACATGCCTTCGAGCAATGTATTCAAGGCAGCGGCGAGCAGGCGAGTGTTGGTTTCCGGCTTGAGCTGACCTTGTTCCACTGCGCGATCCAAGCGCTGCTGTAAGTAGTCACGGCCTTCCTGGCGCAAGGCCTTTAGGGTCGCGGTGACTTCACCGGCATCGTCGGAGACATTGACTGCCGCGAGGACGACCATACAGCCGCAGGGCGCCTCGGGTTCGGTCAAGATCGACGCGGAGGTGTGGAAGAACTCGCTGATGGCAAGCACTATGTCGGGCTCGGTGTCCATGCGCTCCCACGTGGCATCCCAGAACGTCGCTTCGTAGTAGGCAACCGCTTCGAGAAACAACTTGGCTTTGTTGCCGAACGCCGCATACAGGCTGGGAGGGCTGACGCCCATGGCTGAACACAATTCCGCCACAGAGGCCGGCTCGTAGCCACGCCTCCAAAACACTGCCAGCGCCTGCAGCAGAGCCTGGTCTCGATCAAACGCGCGCGGGCGTCCTTTTGCGCGTGGAACAGAGATTGGGGTGGAGTTGGTCATTGAGTGCAGCACCTTGGGGGCGTATCGCCAGACGAGCATGCCTGGAAGAAAGTTCTGCCCAATGATACACAAAATGAAATTTTCGGTTGCGTAGCGTAATTCTGAGCTTTCAGTTCGGCCGTGACGGGTGCCCAAGGGCCGGTACGTCGTATCGCTCAAGCACGTGGCCAATACCGCTCAATAGCGGTATCACATGCTTCGCAATATCATCGGCGACTGCGGTGGGCACCATCTCTGCGTTTCGGCGAAAAAACAGTGGGTCCTGAAAAACCAGCCTGAGTTTGGACAGGCTGTTGCTGACCGCAGGTTGCCCAATGTTCAACCGCTCGGACGCCCTGGTGAAACTTTTTTCCTGATACAGCGCAGCGAAGATCACCAGGCAATTGAGGTTGAATTGCGCAAGGCACTCGGTGTTGAACGTTGACGTGGGGGGAGGGGTGTTCATGAGCTTTACCCTGTCATTTGTCTTCGTTCGCCGTTGGTCGTAGAACGTGAGCCTATTCTAAAATTTACTAGACGACCGGTCTAGTTTTAATTAGGGTGGCTGCATTATGAAAAAGCATCATTCTGAAACACGCCAACACATCCTGGATGTCGCCAGGACGTTGATGACTCACAAAGGCTACACCAGCGTAGGGTTAGCTGAGGTGGTAGCGGCTGCGAGCGTGCCTAAAGGTTCGTTCTACCACTACTTCAAATCCAAGGAAGAATTTGGTCAGGCATTGCTTGAGCAGTATTTTTCCGACTACCTCGCAACAGTCGACACGCTGTTGATGGGTTCTGCACCCGCCGCGCAAAGGCTGCTGAGTTACTTCCAGTATTGGGCGCAAACCCAGTGCTCTGATTTGCCTACCGACAAGTGCCTGGTGGTCAAGTTAGGCGCCGAGGTCTGTGACCTCTCGGAGGGCATGCGCCTGGTGCTCGACCGAGGCACGCAGGCTATCCACGCAAAGCTTGAGCGCTGTATTGAGCAGGGGCTTGTCGATGGCTCGATCACGTCCACAGCGCCAAGCGCGACGCTTGCGCAATCGCTCTATCAGGTTTGGCTCGGCGCTTCGTTGATGATGAAGATCGGGAAGCGCGACGACGCCTTTGAAACATCCCTGACTCTGGCAAAGCGACTTTTGTCGTAGTTATTTTTTACCAACTTACTAGACGACCGGTCTATTTAATTGAGGTCTATCATGACAGACAACGCCACTCGTACCGACTTATTCACCCCCATCAACCTGGGCGCGATGAAACTCGCCAACCGTATTTTGATGGCGCCTGTCACCCGTAGCCGCTATGCCGAAGATGGCATCCCCAACGAGCTGCACGCTGAGTATTACGCTCAACGCGCCACGGCGGGCTTGATCGTCGCCGAGGCCACCAATATTTCCGCGCAAGGCCGCGGTTACGCGGCCACCCCTGGCATCTGGAGTGAGGAGCAGGTTGCGGGCTGGAAGAAAGTCACGGACGCCGTGCATGCCGCCGGCGGGAAGATCGTCAGCCAGCTATGGCATGTGGGACGGTTCTCCAGTGTCGAGCTGCAACCTGACGGTGCCGCACCGGTCGCGCCTTCCGCGATCAAGGCCGAAGGCGACACCTATACCATCAACGGCTTCGTCCCGGTGTCGATGCCACGGGCGCTTGAAACCGATGAGATCCCGGGGATCATCGAGCAGTACAAACGTGCTGCCGAGAATGCCAAGCGTGCTGGTTTTGATGGTGTAGAGGTTCACTCGGCCAACAGCTACCTGCTGGACCAGTTCCTGCGGGACTCGACCAACCATCGCACCGACCAGTACGGCGGCTCCATCGAGAACCGTGCGCGTCTGACTCTGGAAGTGACCGAAGCAATCGTCAAGATCTGGGGCAACGACCGGGTTGGCATCCGCCTGTCGCCGGTCACGCCTGACGCCGGCAACACGCCGCCTGACAGCAATGTGATGGCGATGTATGGCTACCTGATCCAGCAACTGAATGCATTCGACCTGGCTTACCTGCACTTCGTTGAAGGTGCGACCGCCACTTCGCGTGAAGTGCCGGAAGGCGTGGACATGGACGCATTGAGCGCGCAATTCAACGGGCCCTTTATCGGCAACAACAACTACGACCTGGACATGGCCATTGAGCGCCGCGCCCAAGGCAAGATCGACGCCGTAGCGTTTGGCCGCCTGTTTATCTCCAACCCAGACCTGGTTGAGCGCCTGCGTCGTGGGGCCGAACTGACCATCGCACCGCGCGAATCGTATTACGGCGGCGGCGCCAAGGGCTACACCGATTGGCCCGTCGGCAACTACTGATCCCCTTACATACGCGATACCCCCCCAAAACTGCCCGCACAGTCGGGCAGTCACCAACGAGAGGAACGCCCATGAACTATCTGCCGAATAAAACCGCGATCATCACTGGCGCATCGTCCGGCCTGGGTGCTGCATCGGCACGTGCCTTGTCCGAGAAAGGCGTTCGAATTGTCGCAGCAGCCCTGGACCAGCAAGGCCTGGACGCCATCGTCAGCGAGCTGAAAGGCAAAGGCGCTGAAGCGGTAAGTCGCGTCAGCGACGTTACCAACCCTGAGGATATGAAAGCGCTCGCGCAATTCGCCCAAGACTCTTTCGGTTCGGTGGATATCCTGATCAACAACGCAGGCTTGATGCTGTTTTCCAACTGGGTCGACCTGGCCACCGATGATTGGGAAAAGATGATCAACGTGAACATCAAAGGCTACCTGCATGGTATCGCGGCGGTGTTGCCGTTCATGCTGAAACAGAAGTCCGGCCAGATCCTGAATATGGATTCGGTCGCCGGTCACCAGGTTGGGCCTGCTGCGGGTATCTACAGCGCCACCAAGTTCTTCGTGCAGGCCATGACTGAGTCGATGCGCAAAGAGCTGGGCGTGCAGCACGGCATCCGTGTCAACACGGTCAGCCCGGGTGTGATCAACACCGGTTGGGCCGATAAAGTCACTGACCCGGCAGGCCGTAAAGCGGCTCAAGAGCTGAATAAAATCGCTATCTCGCCCGACGATATTGGTCGCGCCGTGGTGTATGCACTGAATCAGCCTGAAAACGTCACCGTCAACGACCTGATCATTTCGCCGACCCGTCAGGATTGGTAGGTCATAAGCGTTGAAATCACCCAGCCCAGGCACCGGCGCAACGCCGTGTGCCTGGGCGCTATAGGATCCGTCCTGTGCTCCCGAGTAAAAGCACTGAGACCCTTCAATGTTCAATGACATTCGTATTTTGATTGTCGACGGTGGCGCTGGCGAAGAGCCTGCGTGACGCTGGAAGGATGGTTGGCGCGGGCGTTCTATGCATCGCTGTACCGCATACCGCAAGTCGCGCGCTATGGCCTGGTACCCTATGCATTACTGATGTCGGGTAACCATCTGGGGCCAGGCACCGAGCCTCGGTTGACACTGCATTAGATCACTGATGGAGTTAGCGCTTCTCCGATCGCATAAAAGTGGCCGCCTGCGATGTAGTGCAGGCTACGAAAGTCCGGGTGCGCACGCTCAAAGTGCCAATGGCCGTCGCTGAATACCCGTGTGTCGGCCCAGGCAGCGACGACTTCACCGATAAACAGGTCGTAGGTCGACTGGTTGTGAGGTTCGGGCAATAGTTTGCACGCAAGCCAGGCCGAGCAGCCGGCCACGAATGGCACGTCATGGCCGCTGATACTGAATAGCTCGACGCCGCTATGAGCCAGCTTCTGTGGATCTTCCTGCAGGCTGACGCTGCCGACATCGCGGGTCAATTGCAGCTGTGCCACGGTGGGAACCTGAATCACAAAGAGGCCGCTACGCTCTACCAGTTCGCGGGTTTTGGCGATCTTGTCCAGCACCACAGTGACTTTGGGCGGTGAGAAATCCAATGCACAGGCCCATGCCGCGGCCATCACATTTCGAGTCTCCTCGTGTTGAGCAGAAACCAGCACGGTGGGACCGTGGTTGATCAGCCGATAAGCTTTTTCAAGCGGCACTTCGGCAATGTGGTCGTGCATCGTAACTCCAGAAAAATTGAACCCCGCATCCATTGCTGGAGCGGGGTAGGGCACATTCACGCGGTGGCGGTTTGGTTCAGGTAAACCTGGAGGCTTTCATGCCCGCCGACAATGAGCGACTCGATGGTCGAGGTCCATTGCCCCGCTGGGTCAGGCTCGCGCGTATCGAAGGTCGCAGACCACAGAATCACGGTTTCGTCCTTGCCAGTCAACGGGATCAGGCGCACGGTCAACACGTAGTTGTCGACGGGCAATGGCGCTTCAACGAAACGGTAGGAGAACTGCAGATTTACCGCGTCTATCGACAACAACTGCTCGCGCAGAATGGCGCCATCCTGCAACGTCAGCCTACGGATGCAACCGACCAGACCGTCCGGCTGACCGTCTTCGATGACGCTCTGCGGGATCGCCGGGTGCCACTGGCTGATTTTCCCGAAGCGCTTGAGTACATCCCAAACGCGCTCGGCGCCGCCGTCTACAACGGCGCTGTATTCAACTTTTGCCATGATTTATCACCTTAAGAAACAGCATTACGTTCAGGCTGCTCGGGTCAGCCTTCAAACTGGTGATAAACCTTAGCGATCACCTTCCAGGTGCCGTCGATTTTGATCAGTGTCAGGTAATCGTTGTAGTCGGCACCGATCGCGTCCTTTTCCATATCCACCCGTACCACGGCGGTGGTTGGGGTGATCGCCAGCACGTCCAGGCGGGTACTGATATCCGGGGCCGTGCCATTGGTACGGACGAAGTCGAACAGGTTGCTGATCGGGCCGCCCAACAGTTTGCCGTTGGTGAAGCCGTACATCACTGCTTCCTTGTGGAAGGCCTGCTCCAGCACTTCCGGGCTGCCGGCACGCAGGCCGTCAGCGTATTGCTGGGCCACGGCGACAACGGCGTTGTAGTCCTGGGTGGGTACAGCTTTGATGTTTTTGCTCATGGTCAAACCCCTTTGCATGGTTTTGGCGCCAACAGGGCGCGGTTCAAACGGCTGGGTTAAGGAGCAACGTGGGTGTGGTAGATCTTGCTGATGACGGTCCACTTTCCGTCAACCTTCAGCAAGTTGAAGAAATCGGTGAAGCAGAAGCCGGAGATGTCGTTGGTATCGATACGTGCGCTGGCAGCGGTGCCTACGATATCGACGTTGACGATGGCGCCTTTGGCTTCCGGTGAGGGACGGAAGGCGCTGTCGATGATGTCGAACAGACCCTGGATCGGGCCTCCGGTCAGCTTGCCTTCGCCATCTACACCAAAGATGGTGGCCTGCTCGCTGAAGGCAGGTTTCATGAGGCTGCTTTTGGCTTGCTTGCCACCTTCGTTGTAGTGGTTCAGCACCGTGACGATGGCGTTGTAGTCTTCGACGTAAGTTGGGTTGCTCATGGTGTAACTCCTAGTTTGAAGAGGGTTGAAGAAGGGCTTGGTTGATCGCTTTGCGTGCATATCTGGCGACGGTCAGTAAGGCGATCAATGCAACGATCAGACCCGTCCAAGTCATCATTTGAGTCGATCGATTGGTCGTTACCTCGCCACTGATTATCTGTGCGACATCAGCCGCCAGAGAGCCCAAGTACGCATACAGAAATGTTCCAGGAAGCAGGCCGATCCAAGTCGCCAGGAGGAAATCTCGACGGGCGATTCGGCTGGCTCCGAGTCCATAGCTCAGCGGAGCGAACGGCACGATGGACGCTAGGCGTAAGAGAAAAACAATTCGAAAACCTCCTGACTCGATTGCGTGGTCGACCGCCGCTGATGTGGGGCTGTTCGCCAGGCGTCGTTTGACCCAAGGGCGCAGAAGCGATCTGCCCAAGGCAAACGCGACCGCTGCAGACAGCAAGCCAGCGGGCGAGATGAGCAGCGTTCCCCCCATCGGGCCGTACAAAAAACCGGCGAGCGCCGTGAGCATTGAGGCGGGTACGAAGGCGACAGTGCCCACCACAAATATCGCGGCATACAGCGCAATCCCGACGACGTTGAGCGAGCGAATAATCTCGAGCCACTGCGCGATGTTGTGTACGGCCAGGTCTATCACGTTGCCTATTCCATTCTCTCGGTCGGAGATGATTACCGTCCAACACATCACTGAATGCTAATTAAATAGCGGTCACTACATATTGTCCGATATTCTATAGTGGTCACTACATTTTGTGTCAAGAAATTTGCGGTCGGTGTTGGCGAAGTACGGAGCGGAGGCTCGACGGTGCCGCCAATATTCGATGGCAGCAGGAGCGAACCATGACGTTAGAGTTTTACGCACAGGGCACCTGGTTCTGCAGCTCTACGAGGACCTACAGCTTTTTGGATAGGTGCGAGATCACCAAGGCGGTTGGTTATGGAGCCCATCTACCTTTCAATCTGGGATGGACGTAACTGGGCAGCTATCGAGTCGTTGAGCACCGTCAGGGGGCGCTACGACCTTGAGGTAGCGGGCAGCTATGTAGTGCTCAACCTGCGCCTTGGCGCAGAGGCGGAGCAGAACGCGGGCATCTATCGGATGCTGAAAGTGGCGCCGCCAGGTTCCATCGTTGAACTGGCGATTAAAACGGCAGGAGACTTTGCGCATTCAGACCCGAGGGGCGATGAGCCTGTGGTGTGCTGAATGGCGGAAGCCTTGTCTATCGCGCAACAGCGAAATACTTGCATCTTGATCAACTCGCATTTGCTGCAATGGAGCGAAAAGCATGACGACGCTCTGCGCATTTGTGCGCGACTCAATCACCCCAACCGGGGCCGCTGATTCACGCCAGTGTCAATGTGATCACCTTCGGCCGCGCGGAGTTTGCCCAGGTAGTCCTGGAGGTGTTTGCCCTTTTGCAAGGCCGGGCTTCGCTGCGCGGCCTCAACCGCAAGAAACTCATCGTGCACTTCGTCCCTGGGCTGATACTTAAAGGGCGTCAACGCACGCAGCACCGGGATAATCATCTCACTGGAGCCGGTCTACGCCATGGCCTACGCGTGGTGGTTGTTCCTGGAGCGCCGTCATATCGGATGTTGACAGGAGCGGTGTTGATGGTGCTGGCTACTGTGTTGTCGGCACAGAGTGCGGGGGGGATTCGCGCAGGACCAATAGCGGAGCGGCTACTTGACTCACCTATGGTGATCTCGCCACGTCCTGTGATAATCAGGGTAGGGCAGATCACAGGTGCTCCCTGTTTTTTAAAAGCTCTCAGGATTCCCACTGATATGTTGAAAGCCTCAGGCCGGTCTATCGATTTGCAGAGACTCCGATCGGAACTGCCCTTATCAATAGCCTGTTTGGCCTTAGGCTGGGGGCATCCTTTTCGAAGCATCCAATGCATGCCCTCAAATGTGCCCCCAATGTAGCCATCCACTGGTAGTGAATGGAGCTCCATGGTTTGTGGAAAGGCAGAAATGATCAGCTAAACAGCCTGTCCGACGACGCCTAAAGACTCTCAGGGTCGCCAAAAAACATTTTGACTGGGCTCTAGGACAATGTTTTCAGGTCGATAACGCTTTTGTTTGCCCCCATTTTTGCCCCCATTCGCACCGAATGTGCGAGTGATCGCGAATGGCGATCTCCGACGGACTCCAGTATGGCAGTGGCTGGTATTCAGTGCGCCTCCGTATACTGGATGAGCAACCCGTATCTGGCAGACCCTTGGTCGTTCGGAAGAGGATATGGGTAATGAGTCGATATCCTTAAGTGGCGTTGTCGGGTCTGTCTCTCTGCACCTATCCTGAAATTGATTCGCGAGATGCTCGTGCTCTGCGTGATGTTGCCAGGGCTCTGGTCGCTAGGGACATCGATCCGCGTGTCCATCGACAGCTGGAGCGTAATGCTAGGCGGCTGGTCATGGAAAACGCCTAAGAAGCGGTTGTTCTGCATTGAAAGTGATACGCAAAGTTGAACATAGTGTTTCTGGTCGTGGATCTCGATACCCCGGTTGGACCCAGAACCTCCCCCTTCGATTGGCCGCCAAGTCGGCTGACAACGAGGGCGCTCAGGTTGAGATATAGAGGAGGCGCCTTACCTTCGCTATTTCTGGCCAGTTAAGCCGTTGGGCCAGGTCGCTGATCAGTCGTTAGGCAAGTGCAACTGCACTTCCATGGCGTCATGAAGGAGTCTGACGACCTCGATCACGTCGTCGTTTGCCACACGATAGAACACGATATGGCGTGGGCTTTTGACCGTTCCATGGGTTTGTTTGGCCTGCTGGCGTGAATAGATGAGGTGATAGCTGCGAAGGCCCGGTGCAAGCTCATCGCGGTCGTGGCTGCCAATGCGATAGGGCGTGTCGGCAAGCGCTTGCAGCGCCGCGAGGATCAGCGCCTGGTAGCGCTGGCGAGCTTGATCGCCGAACTGCGTCTGGGAGAGCCTGAGGATGTCGACAATGTCGGCGCGCGCCGGGTTGGAGATCCGATACTGCGGCATGCTCAGTGTTTCTCTCTCGCAGGGAGGGTTGCCTCCAGGCTCAAGCTCTCGAGGTAGTGCTCCAGATCACCCTCGTTTACCTGAGTAAAGCGCCCGTGCTCAAGATCCATGATGCCGATCGAGGTCGCCTGACGCAGTGCCTCAATTTTGGCGGTGTCTTCGGCGACGCGCTGCTCCAATAAACGTAAACCTTCTCGCATCACTTCGCTGGCATTCTGATAACGGCCGGACTGCACCAAGTCATGGATAACCTGGTCCTGGTGAGGGGTGAGCACAACGTTTCGCGTCGCCATAACTAGCTCCAGTTCTATGCAAACAGATACTTTTGATGTTGGCATATTATGCCAATTTCGCTCTGGAGAATAGCTTGGGGCCGACATCCGGCGATCAGGTGACGGCTGACTTGGCGCCAATCAGCAAGGTTCAAAGTCATCCTCCCATAATGAAAGCAACCGGCAGATTGATTTGAAGATTGATATGCCTGACTGTGCGTGGGAGGAGGCGCGCGATGTGTGCTTCTCGATCCGCCCTGAAATCGATCGGCATGTTCGATGCCCATCAATATTTGCGTTTAGAGGCATCAAGAGAGGTTCCAATGCCCTACGAGTTAGAAAATCGCCTAGTGATCGGCGTCGCTTCCAGCGCTGTGTTTGATTTGCTGGCATCTGACGCAGTGTTTCAGAGTCAGGGGGAGGAGGAATACCGCAAGTTTCAGCAAGACAATCTGCACGTCCCGCTTCCTAAGGGGATAGCGTTCCCCTTCATCAAGCGTTTACTGTCAGTGAATGACCTGAGCGTCGATCCTACGGATCCGCTCGTCGAGGTGATACTTCTTTCGCGCAATGATCCCGACACCGGGCTGCGCGTACTGAAGACTATCGAGCACTATGGGCTTGGGATGACAAGGGCGATTTTCATGCAGGGAAAATCTCCTTATGAATACATACCAGCACTGAATATCGCTTTATTTTTGTCGGGTGACAAAAAAGACGTGGAAGCGGCTATCAGGGCCGGGTACCCGGCTGGCCAGGTTCTCGATTCAAAATTTGAAGACGACGAGACTGATAAAACCCTACGCATCGCATTCGACTTTGACGGCGTGCTCGCTGGCGATGAGTCCGAAACAATCATGCAGGCCTCTGGATTGTCTGAATTCCATGCGCACGAAGTGAAGAATGTCATGCAGCCCCATAACCCTGGGCCGCTGAAGGAATTCATGGTGCGGATATCCAAAATCCAGTCGGTCGAGGAGAAGCACAAAAAGCTCAATCCTGAATACGAAAACCGCATACGCGTCTCGATCGTCACAGCCCGCAATGCTCCGTCTCATGAGCGTGCGATGAATACACTCAAGAGTTGGGGTGTCATGGCCAATGACGCATTCTTCCTAGGCGGCATCGAGAAAGGAAAAATTTTAGGTGTATTGAAACCACACATCTTTTTCGATGACCAATCAGGGCACCTTAAATCGACTAGCGCAGTTGCTCCATCCGTGCACATTCCTTTCGGCATCACCAACCATGTCGCTACTGTGGATGCGCTAGAGCCTGAAGCGGATCAGGTCCAGCAGGTGGTGTAACACGGTGGCTTGAGCGCGTAGTACCACAGGAATTCGTATCGGTTCTGTGCTTGAACTGGCCTAATGATCCCGGACACCTCTTAAGGGCGATATGATTCGCCCAATCAGGAGGTTCCATGCAAGAGCGATAGTCCTACACCCGCGAGTTCAAGCAACGTGCTGCAAGCATGGTTCTTGATGATAGCTGCTCAGTTCCCGACGTCTGTGCATCTATGGACGTTGGGCCTACGGCTCTGCGCCGCTGGATTGGTCAGGTCCAATCGTTGTGTAGATACCTATGCCGATCAACGGGCCGATCAATGGGTTAAAACACGTGGCTACCAGCCACCGGGAAACCATTGCCGGGCGAGCTGCACCGTTACGCGCAAGGTGTGCTGGCTTTGTTCGCACGCAAGCGCCTGTTCTTCAGGAGACGCCGGTTTGCCCCACTTTGGCTGGGTTGCCAAGCGCTGTGCATAGCTAGCTTTAAACGCAGGGCTGGCCTCCCCAGTCAGCCACATCGCTTTAGCATAGTCCGCCTCGAGATCTTCGGGCAGCGAACCACAGGCCAGTTTGGCTTGCTGATAGCGCACGGCGTACATGAAGCCATCGGTGGGGGCTTCGTCGTAGGTGTAGCGGGAGGGTTCTGCGGCCATGGCAGTACCGGTGAGGAATAGGGCGATGAGGAGGGGGCGTCCGTGCATGGGCGGGGAAAGTCTAGGGTGGTTGACGGTGCGTTTGACCTGAACACGAGTTGTATAGCATTGAACAGGCCACTCGTTAACTATACGTGCCCGGTTTGAATTGCAGCGACCAAGGCAATGAGCCATCATTGTTGGCTCGCTACGAGCCATTCTTCGCATGCCGTTCGGTTTTATAGGGTGTAATAAATGTTTAGGCGTCTCATGGACTTGAGCAAGCGGTTGCGCAAGGATTTTGCTGCTGTACCGGTTTCCAAGGAACAGGTTCTGCGCCCGCTGGAGGTGCACCCTCAGGCAGGACTCGTCGCGAGTTTGCCCGCGAATGTGTTGGACTACTGGCACAGAGCGCTGATCGCCGATGACTTGGGTGGCCTGCAAGCCACCGATGTTCGCATTCCGTTGAAAAATTACGCGAGACTGGCCTGGCCCGACTTCAATCTTGGTTTCGGCACGCGCCCGGCGCTGGCGCTGGGCATTCTCACCGAGCGTGCCGCAGAGGCTCGGCGTAAACAGCAAGCGCAGGCGCTTGAGGCGTCAGAGGACGACGCAGAGGGTGAGCAGGAGGCGGACGAGCCGGATGACGATCCGCGCATTCCCATGGCGCTGGTGTTTCATCAAACCACTTCATCAAACGATGAGGTCCAGGTCACGTGGCCCGACCCGGATAAAAAGCCTGCGCCGGGCGCAAAAAAAAAACGCCTCAAGCCCGACCGGCTGAATATCGCGTTCTGGTTTCCTTTCGACCTGGACGACAAAAACCAAATATGCCTGCCACGCGACCCCAACGATTGCCGGCCGCGTGTTGTCCGCCAATGGCTTGAACCGCAGCCATTGATGGCGGCCAACGACCTGCCGCCGGCCATTGGCCACTTCGATTGCTATCGCGACGAGCTCAAGCTATTTCTAGCGACGTTGAGCCAAAGCGCCAATTTGAGCGGTTATGTCGACGCCTGTTTTGCCTTGTTCGCCCGCGTTCAAGCGGATGGGGTTGAGACGGGAATGGCGCCGATCACGGGGCAATGGGTTGCGGTGCCGCGACAGCCTGGCTATGCAACACGTGCGCTCGCCAACGTGTATGAAGCGATCCCCAATGCGCCGTCCATCGGCGCACTGGAGCAGCTCATAGGCGCCGGACGACACCGTTCGGCTGTCCAGGCAGGCGGCATGGCAGCGCCGCAGGTGACGATCCGGCACGTGGCCATGGTCGATAAGGCCACACACCTCGACAAGCCAGACGTCAATCGCGGCGCAGACCCCTTGAACGAATCGCAGCGCCGCGCATTGCACGCCCTCGGCCGGTTGGGTGAGCAGGTCGGGGTGGTTGCGGTCAGTGGGCCGCCGGGCACCGGGAAGACGGCCATGCTGCGTGCGATGATCGCCAACCAATGGGTGTTGGCGGCTTACGATAACCGCGAACATTGCCCCGTCACGTTTGTGTGCGGGGCGACCAACCAGAGTGTCGAGAATGTGATGGGCACGTTCAATGGTGCCGTAGGCAGGAAGCATGCCCTGGCACGTCGTTGGTTGGACCCTACGGGCAAGCCACTATTGGGTTTCACCGCCAGCGCACCGTCCAAGGCCAAGGGGAAAACCCATCGCAGCAAGTTCACCACGCTTGAGATCCGGCAAAAGCAGTTGCGCATCTTGGGCGTCGGGTCCTCCAGCCTCAAGCAATCGTACGAAGACGGTGTTGCGGCAGCCCTTGCTTTGGCGCGGCACTTTGAAGATGCCTTCCGCGAGCTGCCAGAGTTGTTCAATGCGTTGTTTAGCGTTGAGCAGAAACATCAGGTCAGTGATGCCACGCGTTTTATCTATCTCATGCAGAAGAGTGCTTCGACAACGCCTACGGCGTCGACCCTCTGCGAGCACTTGAACACGCTGACCCAGGTATTGCGCAGTGGGTTGGCCTCAGCAATCGAGCGCCAGGCTGACATCGACGCGTTGATCGAGCCCGGTGAACTGGCTGCGCGCTTTCCTAGTGAGGCATGGGCATCTTCCTGGGCCATCGACATCCTCGCGGATTTGCATGTGGCCGCAACCCCCGAGGCGCGCCAGGCGCAGCAGCAGAAATTGCTGGATGTGGTGTGGCGGCCGATTATTTTCCAGTTGGCCGCGCGTTACTGGGAGACGCGTTGGCTGGCCAGTGTGATCGCAACCCCCGAGCCTGGCAGCCGAAAGAACGCACTCAGGCACGCAGCCATGCTGTTTCCGTGCATTGTCGCCACCTTGCACAGCGCCCCACGGTTACTGGGAGAGGGCCGTAGGCCGCTGTTCGCGTTCCTGGATTTACTGATTATCGATGAGGCGGGGCAAGCTGCGCCGGAGCTGGGTGTGCCGGTGCTTAGCCTGGCTAAAAAAGCCGTGGTGGTTGGCGATATGAAGCAGCTCTCCCCCGTGTCTTCGGTAACACCCGAGGTCGATGCGCGTCAGGTGCAGGACCGTTGGGCTGATCCGTCGTCTTTGGGCGCCTTGCTCGTGCGTGGCGCGGACTCCGCCACGGGTTCAATCATGAAGCTTGCCGCAACCGGGTCATCGTTTGCCGAGGCCATGCCGGACGGACGGCTACGGGACGGGCTGCTCCTGCGGGAGCACTACCGTTGTGCAGAGTCGATCATCAATGTGTGTATCGATTTGCTGTACCACGATCACGACCGTGATGCCGAGGGCGGGTTGCTCGACAAAGAGTTGGAACCCAAAGTGCCCAACCCGCTGGCAGGGCTGTTCGCGGATGCCCAGTTGCCCTTGCTCGAGGGCGAAGCTGAAATGCAGTTGCGCAAACGCATGAAGGCAACGTTCCCGCTACCGCCGCTCGGGTTCTATCAGACCGGTGGCCCGAACGATGAGCCCTGCAAAGGCGACTCATGGTCCAACCCTGGAGAAGCCAAGGCCATCGTGGACTGGCTTAAAGAGCACGGACCGCGCCTGGCGAAGTGGGTCGCCAGGGTCGAAGGCCACCCGGAGCAGCCGATAGGGTTGGAAAAACTTGTCGCGGTCGTCACGCCATTTCGAGGCCAGGTCGAAGCGATAAAGCGTCGGGTACGCGAAGAACTCGACCCTGATGACGCTGACCTGAGTGAGCGTTTGACCATCGGCACGGTTCATACCCTTCAAGGGGCGGAGAAACCTGTGGTGTTGTTCAGTGCCGTGAATCGGGAAAGCCGCGCCAGCCGTCGAACCGATACCAATCATCGTGAGCGGGTGTTTATCGATCGTGACGATGGGCGCCTGCTCAACGTAGCGATCAGTCGTGCACAGAAAAGCTTCATTTTGTTTGGCCATTCCGATCTGTTTTTTTCCCAGCAGGCGATGGACCCGAATAACGATTTGCCTTCGGCTGTGGTAGGACGATGCTTGGCCGGTGTGCGTGAGCCAGAGCATGAGCGGCTCACCTGCGCCCCGCGGGTGCCAGCGTGCAAGCTCGGTCCCGCCACGCTGATGGTTGTCGAATCCTTGCACAAGGCGAAAATCATTCAAGAACTGGTACCTGGCGGTACTCAGGTGTTCGGCTGTGGCGGTCATATTCGTGACCTCCCAGGCCCCGGTGCGATCAGTTGGCGTGATGGGTTAAAACCGCACTGGCAATTGAGCGAGCGCGAAGGCAGTGACCTGGCGGCGTCCCTACGCAATACCGGCAGCCGTTTACTGCAATGCACTGAGCTGGTGTTGGGGACGGACGATGATGCCCAAGGCGAAGCTATCGCCTGGCACATGATCCAGGTACTCAAGGAAGCACCGTGGTTCATGCATATCCAGAGGGTGCGTCGGGTAAGGTTTCATGCATTGACCACCCTCGAAATGGCCCGATCATTTGAGGAGGGTCGGTGTGTACAGGTCGAGGGCGCTACCGCCGACGAGCGAGCTGGCAGCGCTTGCCGGGCCTTGAATATGGGCTTGGCATATGGAGCCATTGCCCAGCGGGTGCTGGACAACCTCATCGGCTCGGTCTACATGCGTCACGGTATTGTCGGGGGCGGACGGGTCAAGGGGCCCTTGCTCAGGGTACTGGCGGGCCATGGTGACTCCCCGGGGTTACCCGGTAAACGGTTGGGTGTCGCGATAAACCTGAAAGTAAACGATACCCTCGTGCCGGCTCGCCTGATGGTGCGGCGCGGCAGCGAAGCCTGGCGCGCGTGGGGCAGTGACCGCACAGAGAGCGTTCACACCTTGATCGACCAACTGAGCGACGCGGTGGTTTCACCGACACCTTGCCTGCTCGAGCATGAGGACTTGCTGCTGGCACCTGCTCAAAGCCTAGGCACTAACCTGGTCCTGCAAGAGGCGTTCAGGCGATTTGGCTGGATGCCGTCGAGCACCATGAGCACGTTGCAAAAACTGTATGAGATGCGCGAGGGGCAGGACGAGCCCGAGTCAGCACCGAACGACAATGGTTGGGCTGCATTGGATGCGCAGGGGCGCCTGTTCCTTACCGAGTCCGGACGGCGCCAGGCAGATAAGGTGCTGAACAACCCTTGGCTGAACACAATCAGCGCCAATGCGTTGTTGATGGCCTTCGACGATGCGCTGACTCACCTGTCCCAATTGCCGGATGCAGGGGAGGCGGACTACCTTGCGTTCGTGCACACCTGGGCGGCGCAGTTTGATGATCAGTGCGGCGCGCAGCCGGTTGCGGGCCCCCATGCACCAACGGTCGATGCGCAAGGCGCTGAGGTCGCGCTGTTTTCCCTGCAGCCCGCCGTCGAGCTGAATACGTGGGGCGCGCCTGCCGGTTCGCCTTCACCCGCTGAGGCCGAGCAGCACGACGATGATCCCGCGCCTGGTGCGCAAACCCACCCGGTTTCGGACAGCGGCCGCAGCGGTGCCCACGGAGCACTGGTGCCTCTGGACATCAGCCTGGAGGCCGACAACCCCAAGATGGCCGCGCTTACCCTGAGGCAGCGGCAACTTTACGACCTGATGTCCAAACTGATGTTGGCCTCTTCCCTGCGAGATGGACAGTTTCAGACTGTACGCCGGATTTACACCCTGACGTGGCCGGCTAAACCGGCTGTCCGGCAGGTTGAAATTGGTGTCGAGGTGATAACAGGCAAGCCGGGCAACTACCCAGGCTGGTTTACGCTGGACCCCGATGGCCTGCACCAGCACACGCGCAATTGGGCGTCGGCAGAGATGGAGGCAGTGCTCGATGAGCAAAGCCCTCGCTTGCAAGTGATAGTGCAAGACCACGGCATACGCACCCGCTCGCTGCTTGAGCCGACAGTCGATCATTTATTGGCGTGGATGCAAGCGCGTGGACACGGTAGGCCCTCGACATTCGGCAAGCACATCGATGATCTGGTACGTGGCAATACGTCGAACACGCGCGCGGAGGGCACTGCCGATGAATAGCAGTTTTGCCGCCATGACCCTGATGCGAAACGCCTATGAGGCCGCATTGCGCGCCCCCTCGGACGCAGTTGCCCAGGCAGCGTTCGTCGCTGCGCACCAAGCGCAACAGCACACGTTCGTTGATTCATTCGACGTCGCGGGCATTACCTACCCGCGTACTGATGGGCACACACTGAGTGAGCGTGAAGCGCGCGAGGTGATTTCCAGAATCCTGTCCAACCCGGCGTACAGCGTATCGGACCTGCGGCCCAGCGTCATTGAAGCGGCCTACCCGCTACAGGCAGACGTGCTGCGTGCGGAAATCGAAGCCACGGTCGCGCGGGCCGATAAAATCAATGGGCTCGACTGGCGAACCGACGCGCTCGATGCCAGCACCAAGCAAGCGATGCGTGAACTGCTACGCATGCCCACCTTGGCGGGCGGCTACAAAATCATTTCCCAGGTCAAGTCCGCGGCCAACGCCCAGGTGTTGAATATCTACCGTGGCTACGATGCCGATCACTTGATCCCCGACAAGGCACTGCGAGGGTCACTGCACAGGGGGCAGTCTTTCAGCCTTGACCAGAGCTACGCGACGTTTATGCAGGATTCACAGAACAGAGGATCGCAGCATAAATTTGTGACGGACGCCCAGAAACACACACGCAAACGGCTGCGCGGCGATCCGACACTGCTCGCGAAAAACCCAACGACTGGCGAGTACCTGGAGCATGTGCTTGAGTGGATGACCCATGTCTATACCACCGCGGATCTGGGTGTGGATGTGGCCGTCAGGAACAGTGGCCTTGCCAACTCGGATGAATTCAAACGTTTCAACGTCAAAGGTTTTGCCTTGGCGCAGGCAGGGTTCATGACGTGGAATGAACGCAAAAGTGTCGGCCGCGCTGTCGCCATGGTGCTCCTGATTGAGGCGCGTGAGTTCTACACGGCGGCCGGCTGGCCCATGGACAGGGAGTTGCCTTTGTTCTACGACGTACCTTCTACAGTGACCCAACAACCGGTGCCTGTGACATGGGCGACAACATAAACCCATCAACACCCGCCCATGGCGTCCGGCGCTACCAGCTTGCCGACCTGACAATGGCCGCCGGTGTGCCCTGGTTTGCCGTGCACGTGTCGGACGAAAGCGGTCATACATCGTCCTGGATTATCAAGGGTGAACTGGACGGTGAGCATTTACGCCTGCAACCACAGGTTTGGGTGCCAGATGCCATCCAGGCCATCGTCAATGATAGCGACGGCCAAGTCTGGGCGATCACTAGCGAAGATGAACTGATCACCAACACCGTCCTTGGACAGGTGGCTGGATGGCGGCAGGTTACGCCCCATCCGCAGCTCAACGCGCGCGATGAGTGGTACTCCCGCACACTGGGTTATGTGGCCACGGATGGCCAGAACGTGGAGCTTGCTGAATGCCTGTGTTGGGCAAGCGATGGCTTGTTGATCGGTACGTTCAGCCGCCGGTTGTATCGTTGGACATCGGGCGATGTTGCTCGCCTTGAACACGACGATCACATTGTCGGAACGCTGGGTGGTGTCAACAACATTGTCCAGACGCAAGACGCAATATACGCGCTGGGGTATGCGGGCCTGATCCTGCGTCGGCCGGTGGGCGGGACCTGGCATCGAATTGATGGACCATGGCCGCCTGAGGCCGGCGCGTTCATCAATATGATTGCGGGTGTCGAAGGTCCGAGAGGGGAATTGTGGGCAATAGCGGCGGGCGGTTCGGTCGTCAGCGTTGCGGGTGATGTGACCCGCACCATTGCACAAGTACCCGGTGAGCCTCTGGGCATCACCCGTTTCCAGCGCCAGTGGTTCGTGTCGACCCTCGACGGTTGCTACGAACTACCGGGGGATGGTGACACGGTCCTGATCAAACGCGATATTTTGATGGGTAAATCGATTGATGCCGGGAACTGCCTGATTGCCGTCGATGCCGAGCCACAACACGCCGATCACGCGCAGGTCCACCTGTGGTTGCGCACCAGAAACCGCGATGCTTGGCTGCGCCCAATCATTTGCCGGGCCTGATTGAGGCGTTAAGGCGCAAGCGCGCGGGATACGGGCTTGCTTTCGAGGCGCAAGCCCGTGGTTTCACCTGGTCGGCCAGGCAGGCTCAATTGGTTTGTGGGCCGCGCCCGCGATGCGCAGTGATGCGGTTGTAAATGTTGGGTGCCGTGACCGCCATTTCTTTGCTGATCTCCGGGACTGAGTAGCCTTTGTCATAGAGATGTTGCAAGAAAGCGTCTTGGTCACGCCGGGCAAGCTGGCCGTAAAAGCCGCGATTTATTTCTTTCTGGATGCCTGAGAAAAAACCAAACATAGGGACCTCTGTATTCGACTCGCGTCATGTTGATGGTGGGAGGAGAAGGCGTGGCTTGGGCCGCTCCTTCTGTATGCAAGCCCCTTGTAAACCCCGGATTTGGAGTCTGAGTGAGCTAGCCGGTTGCAGGTTATTCACTCTGCTGCTTATCGGCCATCCCAACCTGGGTAGCACCCAGCATGGTGTGATTTATGCGAACAGACGAATACACGGATGACGAAGTCGAGACAAAGGACAAGTGGGACAAACTGTTCTGGATTGAGCTTGCTAAGCGCAAAGAGCGCTTGGTAACCGGGGATGCACACCTGATGCTTGTTCAATTGCATGATCAAATTGCCCAGGCCATCGATACACCCGGCCAAGTGATGGACGAGCCCATCGAAGGCATAAGGGGGGCTGCGGTCCTTTTGGACGCGTTTCAGTGGCAGTACGACCCGGCTGATGAGGCTGATGACGAACACCAGGCTCAGTTGTTGCGGGACACGATGAATCGCTTCGAAAGCCAGATTGATGAAGTTTGGTCAAGGTTGCAGTTCACGCGGGGCTTCCGACTTGCCGACCTAGCCGTAGAAAACGAACTTGAGCTGATGTGGGGTTGGTGGGTATTCATCAACTCTTCAGGCGGGCGTGAGAAAATGGGTATCACCACCGGAAAGTTCTCATACCATGGCAAGCAGAGCCGAATGGACGAGGACCATGAGCCGCCACGGATGATTGAGGTCCATACGTTCTATAACCGCCCCGGGCAGTCTCCCATCCCTGTTTCCAATCGCAGTGTCAGGAGCTTCACCACTGACGTGGATGAAGTGATAATCAACGGCAAACGGGTCACCGATAGTGTAATTGTGGTGTTTGACTCCGAAACTCCGGCGCCATCCAGAAGGGAAATCGTGAACGCCGCTTATTCCGGCAGAGGAATGATTCGGGCACGGCGGTTAGCGGATGCCCGTGCAAAAGGCGATTACGCCAGACTGCAACGCTTGCTCGACGAACCGTCGCCGACCACGGATTTTGTCGACTTATTCGAGCCTGTACAGGCGCATAAATTGTTCAAGACACTCACCAGCGTTGCGCCGTTGATTCGAGGGCTATTCGCCTGGGATCTTCACCATGACCAGGGACTCAGCAAAGCGCAGGCCTGCCGAGTTACGGCGGAAAAACTACCTGGAATGGGCACTACCCCACGCAGCGTCAACAATGCGCTTATATCAGTGGGAAAAAAGATCAACGGCTACCAACCCGAGCAATTGCCTTGGATTTTTCAACGCTTTAGCGATTGAGGGTTCCGTCGCCGGAACCCGGTCGGGTTGAGCTAAGCAGCGCCGAATTGGGCGATACGCCGTTGTGCCAGCGCCTCGCCCTCGGCCTGCGTCGCCGCGGTTTCATAACGAATGCCAGAGGCTTGTTCGCCAATCTTGTCCATGGCATCGAAATGCGCACGACGCGCCTCATCGGCAAGCACGCTGATCAAGCTGATACACAAATGGCCAAAGGCCTCCTTGTGCGTCTTCAACCACAGGCTGCGCAGCTTGCGGTTGGCGTGGGCTTCGTCGTCCCCAGGTTCCAGGTAGATCAACACAAAGGGTACGCCATGGGCCATGACGGCCTCGATTTCGGCTTGCCACTGTGCACCGTAGCCCGGTACGGCCACGTCGTTGCGCACTATTCAGCGCGGCGGGTGTTGCAGGGCTTCAGAAAGCCAGCCCAATAGCTGCGTGCGTTGCTGACGCAGGAAAAAGTGCCCGCCGTCCACCAGGCGCCAGTCGAAACCGGCTGCTGCGTGCCGTTTCCAGCGGCGCGCGGCTTCCACCGTGACCAGGTGATCATCGCTGGCGGCAATCATCACCATCGGCACGGCCAGGGT